>Ga0308160_10003872_pt1 | contig 16433 bp, 10 predicted proteins | sample PhyFR1_FD_201036 | JGI IMG/M metagenome (GOLD analysis project Ga0308160, IMG submission 201036) | Phyllosphere microbial communities from UC Gill Tract Community Farm, Albany, California, United States - DLSLF.R1 | ecosystem: Host-associated > Plants > Phyllosphere > Unclassified | place: USA...
GCCGAGCGTGTCGACGCTGCTGGCGCGGGTGAAGGCGACCACGCTGGGAGCCTACGAACACCAGGACCTGCCATTCGAGCAGGTGGTCGAAGCGGTGCAGCCGACGCGCAGCATGAGTCACAGCCCCTTGTTCCAGGCAATGCTGAGCCTGAACAATACCCCGGACCGCGGTGGCCTGCAGTTGCATGGGTTGAGCCTGACGCAGATCGAGAGCGGGGCGCAGACCGCGCAGTTCGACCTGTCGCTGTCGCTGGTGGACCAGGGCGACGTGTTGAGTGGCAGCCTGACCTATGCCAGCGATCTTTTCGAGCGCGGCACGGCCGAACGGATGATGGCGCAGTGGCAGACGCTGCTAGGGGCGATGGTGGCCGACGAACGCAGTCCGGTGACGGCACTGCCGCTATTGCAAGCGGCTGTGCGTGCGCAGGTGCTGCAAGGGTTCCATGATCTGACCCACGGGCAGACGCCGCAGCATTTCGCCGCCTGCCTGGTACAGGCCGGATTCGAGGCGCAGGTCGCGCGTGCGCCGGACGCACCGGCGGTGTCCTGTGAGGGGCAGACGCTGAGTTACGGCGAACTGGAACGCCGTGCCAATCGTGTGGCACATCGTCTGATCACCCTGGGCGTGCGTCCGGATGATCGCGTGGCGCTGTACGTGGAACGCAGCCTGGACCTGGTGGTCGGCTTGATCGGCATTCTCAAGGCAGGCGGCGGCTATGTGCCGCTGGACCCGGCGTATCCGGCCGATCGGCTGGCGTACATGCTGGCCGACAGCACACCAGTGGCGGTGTTGACCCAAACGCAGTTGGTCGTGTCCCTGCCGGACACGGACGTGCCGGTGCTGGCGCTGGATGACAGCGCCCAGTGGAGCGCGCTGCCCGAAGATGCGCCGGATCCGGCGCAGGTTGGCTTGCAACCCCACCATCTGGCCTATGTGATCTATACCTCTGGTTCGACCGGCCAACCCAAGGGTGTGATGGTCGAGCACGGTCAAGTCAGCCGTTTGTTTGCCGCCACCGACCATTGGTTCGGGTTCAATGCGCACGATGTATGGACGCTATTCCACTCGTTCGCCTTCGATTTTTCGGTGTGGGAGTTGTGGGGTGCGTTGCACCACGGTGGGCGGTTGGTGGTGGTGCCGTCGCTGTGCGCGCGTTCGCCAGTGGACTTCTACGCCTTGCTGGTGGACGAGGGCGTCACCGTGCTGAACCAGACGCCGAGCGCATTCCGTGCATTGATGGCCGCACGTAGCGATCGCGAGCATGCGCTGCGCACGATCGTGTTTGGTGGCGAAGCGCTGGAGCCGGGGATGTTGGCTCTCTGGATCCAGCACACGCCGACAACGCGGACGCAGTTGATCAACATGTATGGCATCACCGAGATCACGGTGCATGCGACGTACCGGCCGATCGAGGAGGCCGACATCCTGGCCCCATACGGCAGTCCGATTGGTCACGCGATCCCGGACCTGCGCCTGTACGTGCTGGATGCGCAGGGTGAGCCGGTGCCGGTGGGTGTGACGGGGGAACTGTACGTGTCCGGCGCCGGCGTTGCACGCGGCTATCTGAACCGGTCGGAGTTGAGCGCACAACGGTTCATGCGCGATCGCTTCGCCGCCGATCCGCAGGCGCGCATGTACAGGACCGGCGACCTGGGGCGCTGGCGCGCCGACGGCAGCATCGAGTATCTGGGCCGCAACGATTCCCAGGTGAAGATCCGCGGTTTCCGCATCGAGCTGGGCGAGATCGAAGTGCGGCTGGCGGCGTGCGCGGGGGTGCGCGAGGTGGTGGTGATCGCACGCCAAGACAGCCCCGGGGATAAGCGGCTGGTGGCCTATCTGGTCATGGACGACGGCGTGGTCTGCTCGGTGGCGGCGCTGCGTGCGGCGCTGGAGCGCGACTTGGCCGAGTACATGGTGCCCAGCGCCTTCGTGGCCCTGGATGCGTTGCCGCTGACGGCCAATGGCAAGCTGGACCGGCAGGCGTTGCCGGCTCCGGACCACAGTGCGGTATTGCAGCGTGCGTACGAGGCACCGCAGGGCGAGCGCGAGCAGGCCATTGCCCAGATATGGCAAGAGCTGCTGCGGCTGGAGCAGGTGAGCCGCCACGATCACTTCTTTGAGTTGGGGGGGCACTCGCTGCTGGTGGTGAGCCTGATCGAGCGGCTGCGCCAGCGCGGTTGGAGCACGGATGTGCGGTCGGTGTTCGTCGCACCCGTACTCGCCGCACTGGCTGAGCGCCTGCAGGCTAGAGACGCCGCGGCATCGCAGCAGGTGGCAGCCAACGCCATCATGCCCGGGACAGAGCGGATCACGCCTGAGCTACTGCCGTTGGTGGCACTGAGTCAACCCCAGATCGACGCTATCGTTGCCTCTATTCCCGGTGGCGCCGCGAACGTACAGGACATCTATCCTCTGGGTCCGTTGCAAGAAGGAATCCTGTTCCATCATTTGATCGAGAGCGAGCGTCCCGGCGACGCCTATTTGATGCGGTCGCTGATCGCCTTCGACAGCCGAGAACGGGTCGATGCCTTTGTGGATGCCCTGCAACAGGTGATCGCGCGCCATGACATTCTGCGCAGCGCACCGCGTTGGCAGGGACTAGCGCGGCCTGTACAGGTCGTGCATCGGCGCGCACCGATGCCAGTGGAGCTGCTGATGGTCCGCAGTGGCGTGTCGCCGATGCAGCGGTTGCTGGATGCGAGCGATCCGAGCCGCATCAAGCTGGACCTGGAAAAGGCCCCTCTGCTTCGCGCTTACGTGGTTGAAGACTATGCCAGCGGCGAATGGCGCATGGCGCTGCTCAATCACCATCTAGTCGATGACAACTATTCGATGCAGTTGTTGCATAAGGAGGTCCGGACCATCCTGCAGGGGCGCGAGCAGGAGCTGCCGCCGCCACAGCCCTACCGCAACTTTATCGCACGTGCCAACGCCTCGGACGCTGCGGTGCACGAAGCGTACTTTCGTGCGCGCCTGGGAGATGTAGATGAGCCGACCGCCCCCTTTGGTGTGCTCGACGTGCATGCCGACGATGGAGCGGGTGCCCGAGTTCAGATCGACCTGCCCGCTGCATTGTCTAGAACCGTACGCGGGTTGGCCCGCCGCGAAGGAGTCACGCCGGCGGTGTTGTTCCACGTCGCCTGGGCAATGGCATTGGCACGTATCGCAGGCCGTAGTGACGTGGTCTTCGGTACGGTGCTGTCAGGTCGCCTGCAAGGTTCAGAGGCCGCCGATCAAGTGATCGGGATGTTCATCAACACGCTGCCGATCCGCATTGATATCGGCGGTCGCAGTGTCGCCGAGGTCGTACGCGGCACCCATGCGAGCCTGGGTGAGCTACTCGAACATGAGCAGGCCTCGCTGACGCTGGCCCAGCGTTGCAGTGGGGTGCAGTCACCTTTGCCCTTGTTCACCACGCTGTTGAACTACCGCCACAGCCAGGCACTGCCACACGAGGTGGGCGGCAGCGTGGAAGTATGGCGAGGCATCCGCGCGCTCGCGACCGAGGAACGCACCAATTACCCGGTCGGTATGTGCGTGGATGACTTGGGCGAAGGTTTCAGCTTGACTGCGCAGACCACCGGCGCGATCGATGCCGGTCGCATCGTCGCCTATATGGAGGTGGCTACGGCAGGTCTGGTAGCGGCAATGGAGCAGGACCCGGGTGTGGGCGCGCTGACTGTGGAGACGATGCCGCCAGCGGAGCGCGAGCACCTGCTCGATGTATTCGGCAGGTCGCGCGATGATGTGGCCGCACACGCATCGCAGACGCTGGTGCAACTGTTCGAAGCCAAGGTCGCAAGCGAGCCGGAAGCCGTCGCGCTGGCAGACGCGGCAGGCGAGTGCAGCTACGAAGCGCTCAACCGTGCGGCCAACCGTCTGGCCCACGTGATGAGGGCACGTGGCGTCGCTCGGGGGGACCGCATCGCGGTATTCGCCGAGCGGGGGCGCCCTATGGTGCAGGCGTTGCTGGGGGTGCTCAAGGCCTGTGCTGTGTATGTGCCGATGGATCCGGACTATCCGCCGGATCGCCTGCGGCACATGCTCAACGACAGTGAGCCTGCGCTGGTCCTGGCGACCCGTGCCGCCGTGGGCATCGTGCGCACGCTTGGATTTGCCGGCATGTTGATCGTCGTGGACGAAGCAGACGGCGCGATCGCAAGTCACCGCCTTGATACCAATCCGAGCATCGAGGGGATGGAGCCGGCTCCGACGGACGCGGCGTACATGATCTATACCTCCGGTTCGACCGGCCGAGCAAAGGCCGCCATCAACCACCACGCTGGCGTCAGCGCGTTGGTGCAGGCGACGCACCTGGTCGTTGGAATCGATCGGGACAGCCGTGTGCTGCAATTCGCCTCGCCCAGCTTCGATGGCAGTGCATTCGAGGTGTTTGGAGCACTATGCAACGGCGCGACGCTGTGCCTCGGCACGCGCGACAGCCTGCGTCCCGGGCAGGCGCTGGTCGATAGTCTGGCCCAGCTGCGGGTCACCCATGTAGTGATGCCGCCGTCTGCGCTGCAGGCCTGCGGTAACGATGCGGCGATTCCGGCGTACACCACGCTGATGCTGGGTGGCGAAGTGCTGCCGCCCGCGCTGGCGCGGACCTGGGCGAGAAGCCATCGCGTCTTCAACTGCTACGGTCCCACCGAGGCGGCAGTGGCTTCCAGTGCATATCGTTGCCGGCCCGAGTTCGAAAGTTCGGTGCCGATCGGCCGTCCTTTCCCGCATTGCCGTCTGTATGTCCTGGACACGCATGGACGGCTGGCGCCTATCGGGGTCCCGGGCGAGCTGTGTATCGGAGGGGTGGCCGTCGGCAATGGGTACTGGCGGCGAGAGGCCTTAACGACGGAACGATTCGTGGAGGATGCTTACATCGGGCAGGTCGGCGCACGTATGTATCGCAGCGGCGACTTGGTGCGATGGCGCGACGATGGCGAGATAGAGTACCTAGGGCGGAACGACTTTCAGATCAAGCTGCGCGGCTTCCGCATCGAGTTGGGAGAAATCGAGGCGTATCTCTGCGAGATCGAGGGGGTGCGTGAGGCCGTCGTCATCGCACGCGAGGACATAAACGGACCTAGACTGGTCGCCTACGTAGTCGGTGACGCGGAAGCGTCGCTGGACGCAGCTTACCTGCGCCAGAGGCTGGCGCTGGTGCTGGCCGATTTCATGTTGCCTAGCGCATTCCTGCAGTTGCCGCGGCTGCCGATCACGCCGAACGGCAAGCTGGACCGGAATGCGCTGCCGGTCCCTGACCAGGCAGCGCTGGCCCTGCGCAGGTATGTGCCGCTACGCACGCCGATCGAGATTGCGCTGGCGCAGATATGGAGCGAGCTGCTCGGGGTGGATCGAGTTGGTGGCAACGATCACTTTTTCGAACTCGGTGGTCATTCGCTGTCGGCGATCCGGTTGGCGTATCTGGTACGAGAACGCCTGGACGCGAACCTGCCGTTGGCATCGGTATTCGCTGCGCCCATCTTGTCGGCGATGGCGGCGGCGATCGGAGAGGGCGGGAGTGGCGACGACCAGAGGGCGGTGGCGCCCACACCGGCGTTGGTGACCGCCCTCGGTGGGCGTGCGGAGGCCCAGGCCCTGTTCTGCATCCACCCGATCGGCGGCCAGGTTGCGCGCTATCGTTCGCTGGCGCAGCGCTTGTCGAAGAGCTGGCGGGTTTACGGCGTTCGCTCGGCTGAGGCGATCGGGCACCCAGGTGCACGCACTCTCGCCGCGCTGGCGTGCGCTTACGCACAGGCGATCCGCGCTGAGCGTCCGCAAGGCCCTTACCGCTTGATCGGTTGGTCGAGCGGCGGCTTGTTCGCCGCAGCCGTGGCAGCCGAGTTGAAAGACCAGGGCGCAAACGTCGAGTATCTGGGCTGGATCGACACCCATCCTTTGGAAAAATTGGAAGCAGGCAAGGACGCACTGCGTCGCCAGGCTGCGCTCGCCGAGCTTTATGGCAGCGGCTACACGCTGCGCGCTGACGCGCAGGACGCCGCAGCGCATGTGCTGGACAATTTGTTCGGGATGGGCCATGCAGAGGCCACGCCGATACTCGAGCGCTTGCTGCAGCCGAGCATCGACCGTGCAACTTTCCAGTACCTACAGGCGCAGATTACGGTCAGCGCGCACCATCTGAGCCTGTTAGCCGATGCAGATGCGGACACGTTCATGCAGCCGACGCAGCATTTTCGGGCGGGGAAGAGCACCGAAACTCGGTTGCCTGCAAGCCCGGCCGACCGCGAGCTATGGATCGACGCGGACCACCATGCGCTGCTCGCCGAACCCCACGTGACCCTGATCGCTGATGCGCTGCATGGCTGGGCCGAAACGAGGAATCCCGCATGACTCCCCAGACCGGGACGCCTTGGCTGGTGGAGCAGCCCAAGCCTGCGGCGCGGCTGCGACTGTATTGCTTTTCCTATGCTGGCGGCAGCGCTTCGATGTTCCACAACTGGGGTGCGGCGCTCAACCCGGAGGTTGAAGTGTGCGCGGTGCAGCTGCCGGGACGTGGTGCCCGCCTAGCAGAAGCTCCCATCGCGAACATGCAAACGCTGCTGCAGGCGCTGGTGCCGGTGATCGCGCGGCGCAATGACCGCCCCTTCGTCTTCTTCGGCCACAGCGTAGGCGCATTGGTGGCGTTCGAGTTGACCCGTTACCTGCGCCTGCACGGTATGTCGCTTCCGATCCATCTGATCGTCTCAGGATGCCAGGCTCCCCAGTTTCGTAGCCCGCCCAAGGGATATCACCAGCTCAAGGACGACGCTTTTATCAGCGTATTGCGTGAGTACAACGGCACGCCGGAACAGGTGCTGGAGAACCGTGAGCTGATGGACCTGCTTTTGCCGGCAATCCGTGCGGACTTCTCGTTGGCGGAGAACTACCGCTATCGCGGCGGACCGGTGCTGAATCTGCCGATCACCCTGTTCGCGGGTGAGCACGACGACATCCGTGCGGAAGGGCAGGTGAATGGTTGGAGTCTGGAAACCAGCCAGCCGCTGCACACGTTTTGGTTCGATGGCGGTCACTTCTTCGTCGACACCCATCGCCGTCAGGTGCTCGAGCAGCTCGACATGGCGCTTTCCGCAGCAATCGTCGAGCAGTATGCGTGAGCTGGCTGATCAGCTCATTATTCCGATGCAGGCGCATCATTTCAAGGGAAGTGCAATGAAAGTAAGTCCGTTGTTCTCCGCAGATCATCATCCCATCGTGATCACTTCAGGAGACGATGCAAGTCCGGCAGTACTGCACGACTACATTCGTCACAACCAAGCACAGCTCCAGGAGTGGTTTCTCCGCCATGGTGGAATTCTGTTTCGCGGCTTCGGGCTGGAGGGAGCCGAGGGTTTCCGCAGCAGCGCCGAAACGTTGGGGGCAAGGCCGTTCGAGTATGTGGGCGGGAATACTCCGCGTAGCCAGGTGTCTGCCGACGTCTACACGTCCACAGACTATCCGGCGAGCGAGATCATCTCAATGCATAACGAGATGTCCTATTTGCCACGTTGGCCGCGGCGCCTGTTCTTTTACAGCCTGATTCCCGCCAACTTCGGGGGGCAGACCTCGTTGGCGAATAGCGGCGACGTGCTGCGCGCGTTGCCTGACGACATCCGGATCCGACTTGGCGACAGGAAGCTCAACTACATCCGCAACTTTCAGAGCGAGATCCCGTTAGGCAAGAGCTGGCAGGCGACCTACCAGACCAAGGATCGTAGCGAAGTGGAGGATATCGTCGCCGGTCAGGGATCGGTGTGCCACTGGGGCAGCAACGACGCCTTGCGCGTGTCCACACTGTGCGAACCGTTCGTCACGCATCCGCAGACAGGCCAGGAGGTGTGGTTCAACCAGGCCGAGCAATGGCACCCCTCCGCGTTGAATCCTGCTATCCGCACCATGTTCGAGCAGGCGTTGGGCAAGGGAAAGCTTCCGCACGAGTGCGAGTACGGTGACGGTGAGCCAATCGAAGAGACGGTCCTGGCCGAGATCCGGCGGGTGATGGATGGTAACAAGCTGTTGTTCGATTGGCATCGGAACGACCTGCTGATGATCGATAACGTGTTGATGATGCATGGGCGCGAATCCTTCAAAGGGGAGCGCAAAACGCTGGCCTATCTGTCCGAGACCTGAGACAGAGACTGCGTTGATGTGATTGAGGGTGTTTTTGGGCAGCGCCGCGCTAGCGGTGAGTAAATACTTCTTAATGGATAGGGAGATAGATGCAATGGATGATCCGAATCACTACATCGGCGATGCAGCGGACGTGAATTACGGAGTGGTTAATTCCTACAACGAGTGGGACACCCTGGAAGAAGTTGTGGTGGGCCGCATCGACGACGCGGTGGTGCCCGAATGGCACGTGACGCTCGAATCGACCATGCCGGAAGCGGCGTGGGACCTATTCCGCCGCAAGGGCGGGCAGCGGTTCCCGCAGGACATGCTGGACAGGGCGCGGGAAGAATTGGAAGGCTTCGTCAAGCTGCTGGGTGAGGCGGGAGTGGTCGTGCAACGTCCTGCCGCGATCCGACAGGATCGATCGTTCGCCACACCCGATTGGCAAGCCAAGGGTAGCCTGTATTCGGCAATGCCACGCGACACCTTTCTCGTAGTAGGCAACGATATCATCGAAGCACCGATGGCATGGCGTAACCGCTACTTCGAGCCCAATGCATTTCGAGAGATACTCAAGGGTTACTTCAGAAAGGGAGCTCGCTGGACCTCGGCTCCAAAGCCCGAACTGCTCGATGAGCTGTATGTGCAGGACTTCAGAAGTCCGGAGTCGATGGACGACATGATGTACGCCATAACCGAATTCGAACCGGTATTCGACGCTGCGGACTTCGCCCGCTGTGGCCGCGATATCTTCGCCCAGAAGAGCAATGTCACCAACGACATGGGCATCGCGTGGCTGCAGCGCCACCTGGGGGATAACTATCGCGTGCATGTCCTGGATGTGGTCGACACGCACCCGATGCACATCGATGCGACCTTCACTCCGCTAGCGCCGGGTAAGGTGCTGATCAATCCGGAACGGATCCATCGGTTGCCACCGATGTTCGACAATTGGGAAAAGCTCGTGCCGCCGCGCCCCACGATCGATATCACCCAGGATTTCTCGATGTGCAGCAACTGGATCGTGGCCAACACGTTCATGCTCGACCAGAAGCGTGTCTTCGTAGAAGCGAGTGAAGAGCCATTGTTGCGGCAGTTCGAGGCATGGGGATTCGAGCCGATTCCGTACTCACTGCTCAACTTCAACCGATTTGGCGGCGGGTTCCACTGCTGCACCCTGGATATACGTCGTCAGGGCGGCCTGGAATCTTACTTCGACTGATGTCTGCCGGTCAGGCGGCCGCTCTGGACCGCCTGTCCTCCAATTTCTTGAGATACGACCATGTTCAGCTCCGATCTGTACCACCCGAGTAGCGACATCGCCAATAAACTCAATATGCACTATCAAGGAATGCATCACGTACCGTTTCCCGCATTCGTCAGCGAAGCCTTCTTCCCGGACCTGAAAGCCGAGGTGGACCGACTGCTCGGTCATTCCCGTCGGCGTGACTTTCTCATGGAGTGCATGGATAGCTCGCCGCGCCGGATGAATGTCGTCAACGGGCATACGATCGAGCGGATGTCCACCCTCATCCCGGCACTCTACAACGCCCCGCAGTTGCTGGACTTCCTCTCGCACGTGGTGGGCGAGCGCGTGCTGCCCTTGACCGACGACATCGACCGCTACGTGATCAACCAGCTCCAACGGTCCTCGGACACCTTCGGTGCGCATTACGACGACTATCCGTTGTGGTTCGTGCTGATAATGGAATCGCCCGACTTCGAAGGCGGTGGCTATGCGGAGCTGGCTCCCAATGGTGTACTTTCCGATCTTGACGTCAATCCGATCAAGCTGCCGTTGAAGGCTGCCGACGCCTATCTCCTCAAGACGGATACCACGGCGCATCGAGTGGCACCGCTGAAAGTGGATGCGTTACGTACGGCCATAAACTTCGCCTACACCACGCCAGGCTTCGAACCTCGCTGGACGGAGTCGGCCAACCGGTTGTACGCCGAGAGCGATATCTGAGCGGATCCGTCGCGGAGCCGACGGACGGTCCGCGTCGCGGCACAGGAGAGTCCCGGACGTGGGACCGGCCAGCGCGGGACCCAGAATTCGGCCAGTCCGCGCCCGGCCTTGATGCAGGCGCGAACACCCATTGGATGACTTTTTGCAGGCCGCTGCATCCAAGCCTGGAACGCCCCGATTCAAGGATGAGCTGCCGATGACGTCGCACTCGTATATGACCCGCTTGTTTGCGCCGCTTCTGTCAGCGCTGTTCTGGCATTGTTCCCCGGCGCACGGTGCGATCGTAGTGGATGGCCGGGCCGACGAACCCGAATGGGCGCAGGCGGTGCGCTACGACGCGTTCAAGGTGACCGATCCATACCGGTTGAACACGCCTGACGCCGGAATGGGGACGCGCGCAAGGCTGCTGTCGACGCCGGAAGGCATTGCAGTGGCGTTCTTGGTCGAGCAGAAGGCGGACATCGCCCGAGTGAAGCCACGCTTGGAACGGGACCAGCGCCGCGAAGCCGACCGGGTCAATTTCATGATCGACTTCGACGGCGATGGACGCACGGCCTACAGCTTCACGGTCGGTCTTTCCGGCTCCATCCAGGATGGCGTCGTCACGAATGAACGCGATCTCAACCTGGATTGGGACACCGACTGGACCTGGGCGGTCAGCGAGACCAAGGAAGGCTGGCAAGCGGAGATGCTGATCCCCTGGTCTGTGGCTTCCATGCGCGGTGCCGAGCAGCCGACCCGCAAGGTGGCGGTGTACTTCGGACGGGTGCTGGGCAGCACCAGCGAGCGGCAGGCATTCCCCGCGGTGTCGTCCGAGCGCAGCCGCTTCCTGTCCGGATTCGAGCCGGTCGAGATCTCACAGTATCGCAAAAGCCTGTTCCACTACTGGCCGTACGTGACCGCGCGTCACGACCTCATCGAAGGGCGTACCAAATACGAAGCCGGTGTGGATATGTTCTGGAAGCCGTCGGCGGCGTTTCAGCTCAATGCGACGGTCAATCCCGATTTCGGCCAAGTCGAGTCCGACGACTTGGTGATCAACTTTGACGCGATCGAGACCTTCTACACCGACAAGCGCCCGTTCTTTACGGAAAATCAGGGAATCTTCGACCTGCGCACGCCGGACGAGGGGCGGCTGGTGCATACCCGGCGCATTGGCGGCGATGCGGATGATGGCTCGGGTGCGAGCGATATCGACGCGGCGCTCAAGGTGATCGGATCGGTGGGCGCACTTGGGTACGGCGTCATGGCGGCCACCGAGGATGGAGCGGCGGGCCGCGACTTCTATGTGGCACGCCTGCAGTATCCGGCCAGCCGCACGCTCAATATCGGATGGCTGGGAACCGAGACGCATCGTCCGTTCCTCGATCGGTCAGCGCAGGTCCAGGCGGTCGACCTGAGCTGGCGGCCCAACGAAAAACTGATCGTCAACGCCCAGGTATTGGGCAGCTTCATCGATCAGGAGGGGATAGGGATCGATGGCAGCGGCGCCTGGACCCGGATCAACTGGATTCCTTCCACCAACTGGAGCTACGAGCTTGAGGCCACCCACTTCGGGCGCGACCTCGACTTCAACGATCTGGGCTATCAGCGCCGGAGCAGCCTCAACGAGTTGGAAATGACCGGCGAGTATGTCCATCGCGGCTACGCCGCCTTTCCCGCGCTGAGCAGCACCCGCACTGCACTGGAGTTGCAGGCGCGGAGCAATGATTCAGGCGACAATCTGCCAACTTACCTGATCCTTACCAATGCCTTCAATTTCGGCTCGGGTAACCGTCTTGTACTAGAAGCGGCGGCGATCACGTCCGGCTGGGATGATTTGATCTCGCGTGGGAACGGGCTATGGCGCAAGTCGCGTCGTTACGAGGCATCACTGGAGTGGACCAGCCGTCGGTATGGAGACTGGGCGTTCTTCGGATCCGGGAAGCTCATTGGCCGCGGCTTATCGGCGCGTCCATCCAAGGTGATGACGCTGATCGCCAGCTGGTACCCAAGCGATACGTTCAATGCCGAAGTCGAGCTGGGTCCGGAATGGGGTAAAGACTGGTTGATCTGGGAAGGTGAGCGGGATTTTGGCCGCTATTCGCGCCGGATCGATTTTCTGGGCCTCAACTTGAGTTGGTTTCCCGGTACACGACACGAACTGCGGCTAAAACTGGAGTGGCTGGCCGTCCGCGCGAGCGGCGGTCAACGCTATCTGCTGACCGCGGACGGGCGCATGTTGGATGCTGCTCAGGAGCTTGCGAACTTCGATGTCAACAACTTCGGTTTCCAGGTGCGCTACCGTTATCTGCTGGGACCGCAGTCGGACATTTTCGTTGCTTACTCCCGGGGCGGAGCCCTGCGTCAGGAACGGGACGACGTCGGAGCCAGCGAGGTATTCGAAGAGGCGTTGCGGTTGCGCGACGCGGACCAGTTGTTGGCCAAGGTCCGTTACCGGTTCTGACTTCCGGCCTGAACTTCCCATTCCTTGCAAACTGTGAAGAGTCGCACGGAATGGCTGCCGGGTAGCGGCTAACCAATGGCTACCCGGATGCATCGAACTGCCATGCTTGAAAGTGAACTCCAATGGATAGCTCAGGCCAGGCAGGGCGATCAGCAGGCCTTCCGCCAGTTAGTGCACGCGCATGCGCGCAAGACACGCGTGCTGTGCCTTCGCATCACCCGGGACGAAGGGTTGGCAGACGATGCCGTGCAGGAGACGTTCTACAACGTCTGGCGTCGCCTGGACACGTTCGACGAACGCGCCGCGTTCTCGACCTGGCTGCATCGCATCGCGGTCAACGCCGCGCTGGAGCAGTTGCGGCGCAATTCACGGCATCGCAACGAACGTGGCAGTGGCGCATATCGCGACGAGGATGGCCACGGCGAAGACTTCCTGGAGGCATTGGCTGACGATGAACCAGGCCCGGAGGATCGGGCCTCGGGTCAGCAGATGGCATGGCGCATCGGTGAGGGAATGGCTTCGCTCAGCGCCGCCGAACGTGCGGCGTTCGTCCTGAGGCATTGCGAAGGGCGGGGATTGGTGGACATTGCCGAGATCCTGTCGATGAATACAGGCCAATGTAAGCAGGCGATTTTTCGTGCGGTGCGTAAATTGCGTAGCGCGCTGGAATCAGTGAGGTAATCATGACCAATTCCATCAGCGACGACGACTTGATCCTGTTCTACTACCGCGATGGCTTGCCGGCGTCACGCCTATTCGAGATCGAGGCGGCGCTGGCAACCGTGCCAGCGTTACGCGCCCGTTATCGGGTGTTGCAGCAGTTGCTGGACACTGTGGATAAGGAGCAGCTGCCCGAAGCGGAGGTCAGTTACGAAGACCATATTTGGCAGCGCTTGCAGCACCGCCTGGGTGGAGCACGTGTCGGTGCGACTGACTTCAGCCGTAGCCAAAGAACGTCGCGCCGGCGCTGGCAATGGACATCTGCGGGGGCTGCGGCTGCTGTTGCGGCGATCGCAGTGGGCCTGATGCTGCAGCGCTTACCGCCGATGGATCTTCCTGCGCCAATGGCGCAGCAGGCGGAACCCACGCTTCCGGTCACGATGAAGGCGTCGATCGGCGCCGGCGCGCGCGTGCGCATGGTGGACGATTCTGTCGCCTCGCACCTGCGCCGGACCGAGGCCATGCTGCTGGATGTGGTCAATGGGGGCACGGTTGATTTGATTTCCGGTGAGGGCGGGCAGGCCCAGTTGCTGCTTGACGACAACCGGCTATTCGCCGCTGCCGCGTCGCGTAGCGGGAACCGCGCCCTCGCCGGATTTCTCCGGACGCTAGATCCAGTCTTGATCGAACTTGCTAACCAAGCGCCAGGCAGTGGCATCCAACTACAACAGGAAGACGTGCGTGAGCTGGTGCGCAACGCCGATCTGTTGTTCCAGGTGCGCGCCGTCGAAGCAGGTCTACGCGCCCCTGGACCCCACCGCGTTGGATCTCGAGGTGAAGCATGAGTACTTTTCGATACATTCTGATCTTCGCGGCGACGGCCATGCTGGCGATGAGCCAGGATTCTATGGCGACGCCGGCCGCGCCCGCCACGGCCGCCAACATATCCGCAACGCAGAAAGTGCTTTATCAGCAAGGCATCCAGGCCATAAGCGAGGGCGACTGGGCGATAGCTGATGCGCGTTTTGCCGAACTCCTGCGTAGCTTGAATGGCCGCGAGGGTTCAGATGCTGCGTTGTATTGGCGTGCGTTCGCGCTGATTCGGGCCGGTCGCACCGGCGAGGCACAATCCATCCTGCAGCGACTGCGTGAGCAACATCCCCGCAGCCGCTGGATCACTCAGGCACAGCGGCTGCAAGGTAAGGACGACGGTGACGGGCTGCTGGCGATGCTGGATCTGCCGGCAGATCAGGCGCTAACCAAGTTGACCCAGCGGCTGCGCAGCGCCGAGTCCGAGCAGGATCGCCGACGCGTGTTGTTCGTGATCAGTCAAGTCGACGACCCGCGTGCGCTGGAGCAGATGGCCGCCGTTGCCCGCGGCAGTGACGTCGCGCTTGCCGGTCAGGCCGTGCACCTGCTCGGGGTGGCGGGTGCGGAGGGACAGCTGCGGCAGGTCTATCAGGCCAGCAGCGATTCAGGAATGAAGCGACGCGTGCTGCAGGCGCTTGGCGTGGCAGGTGCAGGTCCGCTACTCGGTGAGATGGCACGTGACAGCACGGACGTTCTGTTGCGCAGCACCGCAGTACAGGCGATGGGCGTGGCTGGCGATGTTGAAGGCTTGGCACGCATCGCAGCCGACGGCGGCGATATCAATGTACGCCGTGAAGCGATCCGTGCGCTCGGTGTGGCTGGCGGCCAGAAGCAGCTGCTGGCGCTATATCCCCAATTGACCGCGATCCCGCAACTGCGCACCGAAGCGATCGCCGCGCTTCGCGTGGCCGATAACGATGGTTCGCTGCTGGCCTTGTACAAGGCTGCGAGAACCCCCGAGGAGAAGCAGGTGCTGTTGCGTGCACTCAAGTCGTCTGAGCCATAAATTGCAGGCGGCGACGTTCCATTCCATTCCTCGATGAAGGAGTAGCAAATGAAAACTGCAGGGCTAGGTAAGTGGCGTGGTGGGCGTATCGTCGTAATGGGCGTGCTAGTAGCCACATTGGGCGTGGTATGCGTGCAGGCGCAGCCGCGTCAATCAGTGACCCAGGTTGCCGCAGCCAATGGCAGCGACGCCAGCGCAATGTTGTTGATTGCAGCCGCGGGTGCTGGCGATCTGGTAAGTGTGCGTGAGTTGGTTCTCTCGGGCAGCAACGTCAACGCCGTGGTCGAGAGCGAAGGTACGGCACTGATTGCTGCAGTGCGTACCCGCAATTTGGCGATGGTCAACGAGCTTTTGCTGCTGGGTGCCGACGTTAGCCTCGCCATGCGAGGCGATGGAAATCCGCTGATAGCAGCGGCAGCTAAGCGTGACAATGCGGAGGTGATCGAACGCCTGATCGCCGCCGGTGCCAACGTCAATGCGGTCGTGCTCGGCGATGAGACCGCACTGATCAATGCGTCGCGTAGTGGTGGCCTGGATAACGTCAGGATGCTGGTGAGCCACGGGGCCGACGCCAATCTGGCGGTGACAACCGAGCTTGGCGTCCGCCGTTCCCCGTTAAATCAGGCCAAGGTGCAGTCCATTCGTGATTACTTGATCGCGCAAGGGGCGCGGCCATGAGGCTCTACCTGTGCGCAAAGGTTTTGCGCTGAGCGTTGGCCGGGGGCATGTATGGAACTGCCAAGTCTGAGCGGTACGTAGGGTTTGGCATTTCTGAACACGCGGCGCTCTGTAACCAAGTGCTTAGTCAGGACCGACGTTTGACCACAAGTCCGATAGTGCAATGGGTCAAGTCGCAGGTAATTAAGGACGGCGCCATGCATGAAGCTCCTATAGCGATCAGCGTGGAATGTGATGTCCGGTCTAGGTGCGATTCGCGTGCTGGGAGGGGTGAGCATTTAGCCAGGATCTACCACGGATGTAGATGCGCCGACAACGACGACGAGGCCGTAATGTAGGTAAGTGGCTCACCGTGCACGAACTTGATTGCCACGTCGACTGTTCCAGACTGCAAGCCGAATTAGAGCATGTACATTGAGCCCTCAATTGCCGATTGGGCGAAGACCGCCGCGACGGAACTGTTTCCCAATGTTGCGATCCACCGCAAGCGGATCGATCGTTGGCGCCAGGGATCAATGGGGGGCGTAATGGCGCGGCCATGACCTACGGCAGCTTGCCGGCCGCGCGCGCGCCGCGTACGGTCGCCGCATCGTCCCGCTGGAGATCCACCGATGAAGCCACTCGTCCTCGCCATCGCGCTGGCCCTGGTCGCGCCACTGCCTGTCCTCGCGCAGGCCGCGCCGGCTGCCGCCTCGGC
>Ga0308160_10003874_pt1 | contig 16418 bp, 15 predicted proteins | sample PhyFR1_FD_201036 | JGI IMG/M metagenome (GOLD analysis project Ga0308160, IMG submission 201036) | Phyllosphere microbial communities from UC Gill Tract Community Farm, Albany, California, United States - DLSLF.R1 | ecosystem: Host-associated > Plants > Phyllosphere > Unclassified | place: USA...
GCCGGGATCTGGATTTCTTCCCACAAATCGACACTTTTTCACACTGTTTCCCACTTTAGTGGAAGCAATGTTGACGGTCAAGCGAAATCCCAACCGTGCATTTCTAATTTTGCCAATGAAACCAATGACTTAGGCGCATCTTAAGGGTACTCGACAATTCAAAATCTCCCTTTAAATTAGGGACTTAGCAGTCACAGTGAAGGCCAGGCCTCATTTGGAAACCCTGTCGTTACGTTTGTGCCGGCGCAAGGCAAAGAATAATATTGACGTAAAGTAACAACCGACCCCTGTCTGAAAGCACTGTACGGGCATCCAGCACTCTCATGCACCCCAAGAACTTGTCAATGCGCTATGCTCGGCGATGACGGCATCAGATAACGACTTTTGGTTTGGAAAATTTGTCAGTTTCCGGGTTAACTATTTTGACTTTGGGAAACTTAAAACGTAACATCGGTAAATATGAAAAATTCACTCGACCTGCAGCCGGCCGTACCGTACAACGCCGCCGAGTATTGCTCGACCAAGGAGGCGGCTGCTGTCCTTGGCGTGTCGCACCGCACGGTGCAACTGTGGGTCGAGAACGGCACGCTGCAGGCGTGGCGCACGGCAGGCGGCCATCGCCGCATCACGCTCGAATCGGTCAACCGTCTGGTCGACGGGCGCCGCATCGCCATCGCCGCCCACGCACCGCGTCCGGCCACGCCGGCCACCCCCGTGTCGACGACGCGCCGCGTGCTGGTGGTGGACGATGATCCCCTGATGCTGCGCCTGTACGAACTCGAGATGGCGGGCTGGGGCATGGACCTAGACGTCGTCAAGGCCAACAATGGCTTCGAGGCCCTGATTCGCATCGGCGAAGAACGCCCCGACCTCCTGGTCAGCGATCTGAACATGCCGGGCATGGATGGGTTCCGCATGATTCGCACGCTGCGTGAAGACAGCGGCAGCGCCGGCATGAGCATGATCGTGGTCAGCGGCCTGGACCGCGCAACGATCAAGGCCATGGGCTTGCCGGCCGATATCCCGGTCTTCCCGAAACCGGTGCCCTTCGGCGAACTGCGCGCCGCTGTCGAACACGGCCTGGCGCGCGCTTGATCGCGAACTGAACTGCTATGCTCGGCGCACCGACGCGCCTTCCATGCCAGCCTACCCATGACCGTCCTCCAGGCTCTCCTGCCCGCCCTTCCGACGCTGCTACCCGCCCGGGTTGGCGCATGCATCCGGTATCGCCGCTGGGAGCATGCCGATGCCCGCTAACACCATTCTTGTCGTCGATGACCAGGACGAACTGCGCCTGCTGATCTCGCTGAGCCTGCAAGCACTGGGCCGCATCGTCGAAGCGGCCAACGCCGAACAGGCGCTTGCCCTGTTCGCGACCGAACGGCCCGATGTCGTCATGCTCGACATCTGGCTTGGTCCCGGCGAGAGCGGCCTCGACGTCTGCGCGCGGCTGCGGCAGGATCCGGCCAACGCGGGCGTCAAGATCGTGCTTCTCTCGGCCTGCGGCCAGCAGAGCGACGTTGCCGCCGGCATGGATGCCGGCGCCGATCTGTACATCGTCAAGCCCTTTAGCCCCATCGAATTGATCGACGCGGTAACGGGTTTGCTGGCAGATATCCCTGAAAATACGGCTTGATATTTCTTTTTTGAAATTAATGTTTCTTTTAGAGACTATTCTCTAATTTTCCACAAAGCAGCAAAACCGACAACCATTTTTATTTTTATTGCAACTGTTCGGGCGCTAATTGCTGCCCAGTGAAACGCATCCCGCCGAACCGGCAAGTAAATACCGCCAAACCCGAAATACCGCTACCTGTGTCTGGCGCATCATTCTGCACTGCGTTCGCGCGCGCCGCCGCCAAAGTGGCTATGATGGTTTTCATCGATCATCTACCGGCTACCTGCCCCGAACACAAAGCATGTCGCGCTCCTTCCGTTTCCTTGCTGCTCTCCTGGCCACCGCTACCCTGACCCTGTCGGTCGGCGCGGATGCGCACGTGGTCTCGGCAAGCTTCGAAGCGCGCCTGACGGTGGTGGCAACCTGCTCGATCAATGCCGGCGCTGCAGTACAGGTACAGTGCGCCAGCCCGGCCACGCCGTATCTTCTCGATGCCCCGGCTGCACCAATGCTGCACAGCGCCAGCCCGGACGCCAGCCGCGTTACCGTCTACTTCTGACGCACTCTGCGCGGCCTTGCCTGCGCCAGATTCTTTTGTTATTTGCTTATCAGCTTTTGTTCGTAGGACACAATTGCCGTCCGCCGGATAATGCCAGCTGAATACGTCATGCCGCGCCAGCGGTAACCAGACCCCACCGGCCTGCCCTAGCACGCACGCCGATCGCGTTAAAATCAGTGACCCAACGTCTACCCAAGAGAGCCGCCATGTCCCGTCTGACCCTGCACACCCAAGAAACCGCACCCGAAGGCAGCCGCCCATTCGTCGACAAGGCCGTCGCGAACAACGGCTTTCTGCCGAACCTGATCGGCGTGCTGGCCAATTCGCCGCAAGCGCTGCAAACCTACATGACTGTCTCGGGCATCAATGCCGAAACGAGCCTGACGCTGGCCGAGCGCGAAGTGGTGCAGATCACCGCCGCGCGCATCCATGGCTGCGATTTCTGCATTGCCGGTCACACTGCCATCGCGCTCAAGAAAGCCCAGTTGCCCGTGGAGACCGTGCGCGCGCTGCAGCAAGGCGCCGACACCGGCGACGCCCGGCTGGACGCCGTGCGCGTGTTCGCAGACGCCGTGATTGCCACCCGCGGCGCCGTCGACGACGCTGCCTGGCGCGCGTTCCAGGCTGCCGGCTACAACGAACAGCAGGCGCTCGAGGTGGTACTGGGTATCAGCCTGGCCACGCTGTGCAACTTTGCCAATTCGCTGGCCGGCAGCGCGATCAACCCGCAACTGCAACCCTTCGCCAGCGGAGCGATCTGATGGGCGGCGGCGAACACGCCACCGCGCTGCAGGCTGACCTGTCTGCGAATCGGCCAGTGAATCTGCCAGCGAACCTGCCAGCCGACCTGCTGGCCTGGCTGCAGGCCAGTGCCGATGCAGTCGACACGACGCCGGACCTGGCGTCCGAGATCGTGCCGCGCCTGGCCGGCGCCGGCCTGTTCGCCATCGGCGTGCCGGCATCGCTCGGTGGCAAGGGCGGCACCACGACCGATGCGATCGAGGCCATCGCCGCCGTGGCCGGGCATTCACTGGCTGCCTCGTTCGTGTTCTGGGGCCAGCGCACCTTCATCGAATACCTGCTGCAAAGCCCCAACGAAACGCTGCGCGCGCGCTGGCTCGGCCCGTTGATGCGCGGTGAATGTGCCGGCGCCACGGGTCTGTCGAATGCCATGAAATTCCTGTCCGGGATCGAGTCGCTGCAAATCACCGCCACGCCAGTTGACGACGGCTGGCAGCTCGATGGCGCCCTGGCCTGGATCACCAACCTGCGCAAGGAAGGGTTCATCGCTGCCGCGGCTGTCAATTCGGCGGGCGACCTGCCGCCGGCAGTGGTCGCGTTCATCAGCGATCGCGCTGGCGTGGCCCGCAGCAGCGACTTGGAATTGATGGCCCTGCGCGGTAGTAATACGGCGGCGGTGAAGCTCGACGCCGTCCAGATCGGCGCCGATGACGTGCTGCACCCGAACGCGCGCGCCTGGTTGCCGGGCGTGCGGCCGTCGTTCCTCGGCCTGCAATGCGGGATGTCGATCGGCCTGGCGCGCGCCAGTCTGCGCGCGGCGCATGCACTGGCGGGCGCCGCGCGCGGCCCGCTGCTGGCGCAGATCGAGGCCGAACAAGCAGCGCTTGAAGAAAACGTGCGCGCATTGAAGGCCGGCGTGGCCGATGGCCGCTTCAAGACGGCGGCTGCGCCGATGTTCCGGCTGCGTATCGCGCTGGCCGGGAACGTCGCGCAGGCGGTCATGCTCGAACTGCAGGCCAGCGGTGGCCGCGCCTATCTGGTCGATCGCGACCGCAGCTTCGCGCGTCGCTGGCGCGAGTCGGCATTCGTGCCGATCATCACGCCCAGCCTGACGCAGTTGCAGGCCGAGCTGCACAAGCACGCCGCGGCATGAACGAACCCGTCTCCCCGGTCGCATTGGCGGCCACCGACCTGCGCATCGGCTACGGCGGGCGCACGGTCGTCGACGCCATCACGCTCTCGGTCGACAAGCGCGAAATCGTGTGCCTGCTTGGCGGCAGCGGCTGCGGCAAGTCGACGCTGCTGCGCGGCCTGGCGGGCCTGAGCGCGCCACAATCGGGCAGCGTCACCTTTCTTGGCCAACCCTTGCTGCAGCCGCACCCGCGCGCCGCGCTCGTGTTCCAGCAACCGAGCCTGCTGCCCTGGCTGAACGTCGAGGGCAACGTCGGCTTCGGCCTGGATTTCGCACGCCAGCCCGCCATCGCGCGCGACGCCCGCAAGACGCGGGTGCAGGAAGCGATCGATGCGGTGGGCCTGGCCGGGCGCGCCAGCGCCTACCCGGCGCAGCTCTCGGGTGGCCAGGCGCAGCGCGTGGCCCTGGCCCGCGCCCTGGCGCGCGAACCCGAACTGCTGTTCGCCGACGAGCCGTTTTCGGCGCTCGACGCCATCACCCGCGCCGAAATGCAGACGCTGCTGGTCGAACTGGTGCACCGCTGGCACACTGCCGTGCTGCTGGTCACGCACGATATCGATGAAGCGATCCTGGTCGCCGACCGCATCCTGCTGATGGCCGGACAGCCAGGGCGCATCGTGCGCGAATGGCGCGTCGACCTGCCGCGCCCGCGCGAAGAGCATGCCGCCGGCGTGGTCGCGCTGCGCCTCGACATCCTGCAGGCGCTGCGTACCGGCGTCCCCGCCAGCAGTCCAGCCTGAACACCATAACAAGGACAATCCATGACCAACCCGATCCACATCTGCGTTACTTCCGACTGCGATTGCGGCATGACCCGGCGCGACTTCCTGCGCATGTCGGCCCTGTCTGGCGCGGCCGCCGCATCGCCGCTGCTGTTTGCAGGCGACGCCATGGCGCAGAACTTCAAGGGCGATGACCAGCCGGTGAAAATCGGCTACCTGCCGATCACCGATGCGGCGCCGCTGCTGGTGGCGCATGGCCGCAAGCTGTTCGAGGCGCAGGGCCTGAAGGTCGAAACGCCGCGGCTGTTTCGCAGCTGGGCCCAGATCATCGAAGCGTTCGTGGCCGGCCAGGTCAATGTGATTCACCTGCTCTCGCCGGCCACGCTGTTCGTGCGCTACGGCGCGAAATTCCCGGCCAAGGTCGTGGCCTGGAACCACATCAACGGCTCGGCACTGACGGTGCAGAACGAGATCAACTCGGTTGCAGAGCTTGGCGGCAAGACGGTGGCGATTCCGTTCTGGTACTCGATCCACAACATCCTGCTGCAGAAAATCCTTACTGCGAACAAACTCACCGTGGTCACGCGCGCGCGCGGCGCGGCCCTCAAGCCCAACGAAGTCAATCTGATCGTGCTGGCCCCGTCCGAGATGGTGTCGGCACTGGCGACCAAATCGATTGCCGGCTTCATCGTGGCCGAGCCATTCAATGCAGCAGCCGAAAACGCCCGCATCGGCAAGGTGCTGCGCTTCTCGGGCGACGTCTGGAAAAACCACGCCTGCTGCGTGACGTTCCTGGCCGAGCGTGACCTGAACGACAAACCCGAATGGTCGCAGCGCGTCACCAACGCCATCGTCAATGCCCAACTCTGGTCGCGCTCGAACCAGATCGAAACGGCCAAGCTGCTCTCGAGCGCCGGCCCGAACCGCTACACGCCGCACCAGTTGCAGGCGCTGACCAAGGTGCTGGCCACCACCGACTATACCGACTATGAAAAGCGCGGCATCGTCGCGCACCCGGCCTGGAAGCAGCGCCGCATCGACTTCCAGCCGTTCCCGTTTGCGTCGTACACCGAAGAACTGGTGCGCGCCATCGGCCAGACCAAGGTCGAAGGCGACACGGCTTTCCTGGCCAAGCTCGATCCGAAGTTCGTCGCGCGCGACCTGATCGACGACCGCTTCGTGCGCAAGTCGATCGGGCTGGCGGGCGGTCCTGGCGTGTTCGGCCTGCCGGCGAATCTGCTGCGCACCGAAACGATCGCGGTCTGACGATGGTGGGTCGTTTTCTGTGGCCGCTGCTCGGCTTTGCGCTGGCCGTGGTGCTGTGGTCGCTTGGCGTGCAGGCGCTCGAGCAGCGCACCCCGATCGCCGCGATGTTCGCGCCGCTCGAGACCATGCGCGCGTTCCAGGTCATGGTCACCGGGCCGGATATCTGGCTGCACGTGAGCACGAGCCTGACGCGCGTGGCCGTGGGGCTGGGCTTTGCAATCCTGTTCGGGGTACCGCTGGGGATCCTGGTTGGCATGTCGAAAGCCTTCTCGCAGGCGAGCACGCCGCTGTTCCAGCTGCTGCGCATGGTGTCCCCACTGTCGTGGATGCCGCTGGCGGTGATGGTGCTGGGCGTGGGCGACGCGCCCGTGTACTTCCTGCTGGCCTTTGCCGCCGTCTGGCCGCTGATGCTCAGCACCGCCGCCGGCGTGGCCCAGCTCGACCCGAACTGGATGCTGCTGGCGCGCTCGCTGTCGGCCACCCGATGGGAAGTGATCTGGCGCCTCGTGCTGCCGGGGATCACGGCGCAGATCCTCACCGGTATCCGGCTGGCGATCGGCATCATCTGGATCGTGCTGGTGCCCGCCGAGATGCTGGGCGTGTCGGCCGGCCTTGGTTACTTCATCCTCGACACGCGCGACCGGCTCGCGTATTCGGAACTGATGGCGGCCATCATCCTGATCGGCATCCTGGGCTATGCGCTCGATTACGCGGCGCGCTTCGTGCATGCGCGCTGGTTGCATGCGCAGCCGGCCAATCCATTGAAGTGATTTATCTCCCCACCCTGGCGCGGTGGGGACATTCGCCCCCGCCGAGCGCCGGCATGCTGCCAGCGCCCCGGCACTCCGGTATCATGCGGGGATGAATCCCATTCCCTTTATGCCGTTCATCATCGGTGTCGCCGGCGGCAGCGGCAGTGGCAAGTCCACGGTGTCCCAGCAAGTCCTGGCCTCGTTCGGCGCCGACATGGTCTCGATCGTGATGCAGGACGATTACTACCGCGACCAGTCCGACCTTCCCCCTGAAGTACGCCGCCAGCAGAACTACGATCATCCGCACGCGTTCGACTGGCCATTGCTGATCCAGCACGTCCAGGCCTTGCGCAATGGCGAAGCGATCGCGATGCCCGAATACGATTTCACGATCGACAACCGCTCGGACAAGACCATCCCCGTCAAACCGGCGCCGGTGATCGTCGTCGAAGGGTTGTTTGCCCTGTATGACGCCGACCTGCGCGACATGATGTCGCTGAAGATCTTTGTCGATACGGCGTCGGACGTGCGCTTCATCCGCCGCATGCAGCGCGATATCGCCGAACGCGGGCGTACGCTGGAGAGCATCGTCGGCCAGTATCTGGACACGGTCCGCCCGATGCACAAGCAGTTCATCGAGCCCACCAAGCGCAATGCCGACGTGGTCCTGCCCCATGGCGCGAACGGCCCGGCAGTGGACATGATCACCACCAAGGTCGCGAGCATCGTCGGCCGCCTGAAGCGGCCCTGAAGCGGCCCTGAAGCTGCCCTGAAGCTGGCCGCGCCGGCCGCGCCGGCAAGCGTCAGATATGCACGTGCTTTTCGACGGTGGCCTGCAGCAGGGCTTTGTACTGCGCCAGGTCGGCCGACTTGTGGACATAGTCGGCGGCGCCGAGCTGGCGTGCGCGCGCGCGATCAGCGTCGAGATCCGAGTTGGTCAGGATGATCAACGGTACCTGGTACTGCAACTGGTAGCCCCGCATCAGGATCATCGTCTCGAATCCATCCATCCGCGGCATTTTCAGGTCCATCAGGATCAGGTCGAAATGCCGGTCCTTCATCAGCACCAGCGCATCCCAGCCGTCGCGCGCGATATCGACCTCGAACCGGCCTGCGTACTTTCCCAATGCCTGCAGCGTGAATTCGGCGTCGAACGCGAGATCGTCGACCACCAGGATCACTTTTTTGGCAACATTGTCTTTATCGGTCATCGCATGGTTCGACGTCGGGTGCGTCGCTTCATGAGGTCCTGCCGGGCATCGGTTTCATCGATACAGTATAGACGAGCCGTTGCCCTGGCGCCGTGCGATGTCCAGCGGATGTCCCGACAATCTGCGGCAGTCATTGAGCTTCCCCGATCCGGCGCCTAGGCCGCCGCGACCAGGCGGTTGCGCCCGTCCATCTTGGCCTGGTACAGCAGGCGGTCGGCAGCCTCGATGCAGGCCAGCGGCGTTCCGCAGGTGGGCTCGGCCTGATCGCAGGTATGCACGCCCAGACTGATGGAGACGTGGCCGTAGGCACTGCCCTCGTGCGCCAGGCCGAGCGCCTGCACGGCAAAGCGGATGTTCTCGGCCACCGCGCGCGCGCCGTCATTGTCGGTGTCCGGCAGGATGATCGCGAATTCTTCGCCGCCGTAGCGCGCCGTCAGGTCGGTCGGCCGCCTCGGCCCCGAGGCGATTGCCCCCGCGACCCGGCGCAGGCAATCGTCGCCGGCGACGTGACCATACAAGTCGTTGAACTTCTTGAAATGATCGACATCGAGCAGGATCAGTGAAAACGGCAGCCCGCTGCGCCGTCCGCGTTCGTATTCCACGGCGAGCACTTCATCGAAGCGGCGCCGGTTGGCCAGCCCGGTCATGGCGTCGACGTCGGCCAGGTGACGCAGCGATACATTGTGCAATTCGAGCGCGCTGCGCGCCGCACGCAGTTCGGACTCCAGTGCCTCGCGCAGGCGCAGCTGGCTGATCATGCGGTGCCCTCCCCAGCCGAGCATGCACACGGCAAACACCACCACACAACTCATCTTCATCACCGCCATCCACCAGCCGTCCAGGATTTCGTCCTTCGACTGGGCCGTCGCTACCAGCAGCGGAAAGCCGTCCAGGTGGCGATAACTGTACAGGCGTTCGACGCCATCGATCCTGGAGGTCAACATCGCCGTGCCGACCGGGCCCGATTTGGCATATGTCTGGAACACGGGGCCGTTGCTGATGCTCGTTCCCACCATCACGGCATTGAACGGGCGGCGGTACAGCAAGGTGCCGTCATCGATGGCCAGGATGATCGTGCCGGTGCGGCCGACGTCGAAGCTGTCATAGAACTTTCCGAAGTAATCGAGATTGAGCGAGGCCATCGCGACGCCACCAAAACTGCCGTCGGGACGGTTGATCCGGCGCGACACGGGGATGGTCTGCATGCCGGTGGAGCGGCTGAGAATCGGCTTGCCGATGCGCGTTCCAAGATCGGTATGGGTCATGTGGTAACGGAAAAACTCGCGGTCCATATTGCTGCCCGGTAGCACCGATGGCAGCGAGGTCGCCAGACGCATGCCGTTCGCGTCGTAAATGAACAACTCGCGCACCTCTTCGCTGGTGCGCGTGATGCGCGCCATCCGCGCATGCAGGCGCCGGATGTCGATCGGCGTGGTTGTTGACTGCTCGACCCGTTCCACCATCTCCGCCAGAACCGAATCGGCCACCGTCAGCGAGCGCTCGGCGTGGGATGCCAGCGCGCGCGCCATGTTTTCGGTGCTGATCGCTGTCTGGTCCAGTTCGCCCTGGCGCGACGCCCACAGGCTCCACGCGTGCAAGCCGATCAGCAACAGGCAAAAGCCGGCCATGAGAATAATCGACCGCACGACCAGCGGTCTGCGCCGCTCGTCAAGGTGTTGCAAGCGAAGCAAATTGAGGTCGGCAGTAGGCGGCATGGTCAGGTGGATTACGACAGATGAAATAGTTTCCCGACAGCTTAATAGTTATCGCGAGAAATGTATTGCCGAGAAGAATGTAAATTCGTGCTCTGTTCATGACTTACAACGCCTGCCTGACCGACGACCATGACGACTTCGCCGCACTGGTCGCAAATGCGCAACAGTGCCTGAAACAGGTGCCGGGCGGTCAATTGAATCCGGATACAAAGTGTTAGAATGTTTCCCATATGAAATTAAAATGATAACGATTTTCGTCATGGACAGCTTGGATGCCTCATAGAATCAATCGGGAACTGTTTCGGTGGCGCGTCCGCGCGTTTGCCAGACTGATGTCGGCCGTGCTGGTGCTGGCACTGGTGGTTGCCGTGCCAAACGCGCTGGTTGCCGCCTACCAGGGCTACCCGCAGGTCGCCCTGATGGACACGGTTGCACTGGCATGGATCCTGGCGATCTGGCGTCTGGACCGCTTGTCCCACACGGCCAGGGTCATCAGCTTCCTTGCCATGATGTTTTTCGTGGCGGTCGGTTCGATGGTGACTGTCGGCGCGGTCGGCCTCTGCTACCTTCTCGCAACCCCTGTCATCGCCGTGATCCTGCTGGGCCAGCGCGCTGCGTATATCACGATCACGGCCGGTGCGCTCGCGATGGTCGTGCTTGGCGTGGCCGGCTACAGCGAGCTCACCATTGGCAACTTCGCCCGTGACTCGGCCGTGGGCGCGCTGATTTTCGCGCTGAACTATGTGTGCGTGGGCACCCTGGGCACGCTGACGGCGGGTAGCGTGCTCAAGGGCTTGTCGCGCTCATTGAACAAGGCCGACGTCGTGTCGGAGTCCCTTGAGCAGGAACGCAGCGCACTGCGCCGTGTGAACCAGGAATGGCGCCTGACCTCGGCCGCACTGGCGGGCCTGCACGACATGGTGCTGATCGTTCAGGCGATTCCCGGCAAAGCCACGCACCAACCGATCATCTTCGCCAATGCCGCGTTCGAGCGCCACAGCGGTTATCGCATCGACGAAATCATCGGGCAAAGCCTGCATGCGCTGCACGGCCCGGAAACCAGCACCGAGACCGTCGCTGCGCTGGCCGATGCGATGGGGCGGTATGAACCGGCGTCGGCGCAACTGGTCAATTACACGAAAGCCGGCGAACCGCGCTGGGTGGAAGTCGATATCGTGCCATTCGCCAGCGAAGGCGGACCGATCACGCACTGGGTTGCCGTTGGCCGCGACATCACCGAAAAGCGGCAGTCCGCCGAATCGATCCGCAAGCTGGCGTTCTACGACGTGCTGACCGAACTGCCGAACCGGCGCCTGCTGATGGAGCGCCTCTGCGCCCTGACCGACAAGGCGCAGCGCGGCGAAGGGATCGGCGCCGTGCTGTACCTGGACCTCGACAACTTCAAGAGCGTCAACGACGCGCGCGGTCATGCGACCGGCGACGCCTTACTGAAACACGTGGCCGGCATCCTGCGCGATACCGTCCACCGGCGCGACACCGTGGCGCGCCTGGGTGGCGACGAATTCGTCGTGCTGGCCGAGCATCTAGGCGACGACCCCGGCGCGGCCACTGCGGCTGCACTGGCGCTGGCCGAGCGCGTCGGCACTGCCCTGCGCAGCCCCGTCGACATCGATGGCCAGGTGTACCAGTCATCGGGAAGCGTCGGCATTTCGCTGCCCACCCGCCCCGAACACACCGCCCAGGACCTGCTGCGCGAAGCCGATACGGCGATGTACCATGCCAAGGCCGCAGGCCGCAACGGCGCCGCGCTGTTCGAGACGACCATGCTTGCCGCTGCCGAAAATACGCTGATGCTCGAACGCGATCTGGGCAACGCGCTCGACAACGACGAGTTCGCCCTCCATCTGCAGTTGCAGGTCAGTCCCGACGGCCAACCGATCGGTGCGGAGTCGCTGTTGCGCTGGCGCCGTGCCGACGGCGTGCTGGTCCCGCCCGATGTGTTCATTCCGATTGCCGAAAAAACCGGGCTGATCGTACCGCTGGGCACCTGGGTGCTGCGTCAGGCATGCCTGTCCTGGCTGCGCCTGTCGCATGCCGGCCACGCGCTACCGCTGTCGATCAACGTCAGCCCGCGCCAGTTCCAGCAAGCCGACTTCGTCGATGTGGTGCGCTCGGTGCTTGACGAAACCGGCGTGCCCGCCAGCCAGCTGATCTTCGAACTGACCGAAGGCCTGCTGGTCGAGAACATGGACGCGACCGTCGTGCGGATGAACATCCTGGCCGAAATGGGCATCCGGTTCTCGATCGACGACTTCGGCACCGGCTACTCGAGCCTGGCCTATCTGCAGAAAATGCCGCTCTACGAACTGAAGATCGACAAGGGCTTCATGCGCGACATGCCGCACGACGTCAATGGCACGGCACTGGTCAAATCGATCCTCGCGATGGCCGGCCAGCTCGGCCTGCGCGTCGTCGCCGAAGGCATCGAAACCCGGGAACAGGCGCAGTTCCTTGCGTCGCACGGCAAACCCTGCATGCAGGGCTTCCTGTTCTGCCGCCCGATGCCGCTGGGCGAACTGATCAGCCAACTCGAAGCCGCTGCTTGAGTAGCGCAGCAACCTTTCATCAGAACATCAGCAATACCGTCACCGTATCGCGATAATCGCCCGGTGTCGGGGCGCGCTGGCGCGGCACGATACCGTGCATCATGACGGCTTGCACACTGCCGGTGCCGATGCCGCTGTAGACCGTGGTGCCCACCAGTCCGTCGCCCCACGCCGGGCCGTCGGGCGTGGCCGAGATCCGGTAGGTCAGCGTTTCCCCGGTCACGCTGTTCTTCATCGTGCGCGCCGCCGGATTGTTCGACACGCCGCCGTTCAACACGATCTGGTACGTGCTGTTGGCGGTGCAGGCCACGCTCAGCGGCGCGCTGATGCGCTGGTCGGTGATCGGGCTGCCGCTGGCGAAGGCCAGGTTGCTGGTGCTGATCAGGCAATTGTTGACCGCCGTGGCGCGTGCCTGGAACGAGAACGCCGCGCTGGCGCCGGCCGAGCACGGCACGCTGCCAAAGCCGTACTGGATGGTGCCGTGGCCCGCGAAGCTGGCGCCATAGACCGTGTCGGCATTGCCGACCGTGGGCACGCCCACCAGGCTCGCCGCCGCAATTTTGCCGTACACGGTGAAGCTTTGCGTCACCCCGCCCAACCCCAGCAAGCCCGTCAGCGTCGAGGTCACCGGCTTGGCGCCGATGGTACTGGCGGTACTGCCCCAGATCTTGGCCGCCGTGTACGAGCTGTCGGTATACAGATTGAAGGCCAGGCGATTGCTGCTATTGAGCAGGTAGCGCGGGGCGCCGGTGCCGCCGCCCGGGCCCACGCCCAGGTTGACGCACACGTTCGCCGCCGGCAGCAGCAGTGCATTGGTCCCGATGGTCCAGTAACAGGTCACGGTCAGCGTGCCGCTGGCGGTGACGTCGCTGCCCACGATCGGACTGACCACGCCAAGGTCGACGTCGGTCATCGCGGCCACGCAGTTGTCGGCGCGCGCCGCGGTGGCGGCCAGCAACCACAGCATCAAGGTCAGGGTCATCAGGATCAGGCGGCACAGGCATGGCGCGAGCGGGCGGCGAAATATGGTCATGAGGTCATTCTCCTTGCAGTGGCTGGCAAACCAGCGGTCCGATCACGGGCAGTTCGCCCGCTACCGGCGTGTACTCGAAACGCACTTCGCACAGGTCCTTGCCGCTGCCGATGCGCACCCGGTTTTGCGCGCGCAAGCCTTCGACGAACAGCACGCCATCGTAACCGACCATTGCCGTCAGTTCGCTGCCGTCCAGCCGCGCCAGCGTGCCGACGTCGGGCACGGTGCCATCGGCGCGCACCAGCGTGAGTGTTGCGGCCGCGTAACGCTCGATCGCGAAGCGCGCCACCACGCCGGCGTTCTGGCGCGGGACGATCTCGAGCAGTGTTTGCGGGATGCGGGTATCGGACGGCAGCGACGACGGATCGATCGCGATCCGGCTGGCGGCGTACGGTTGCAGGTCGGGTACCAGTAGACGCCCGTTGCGGTCGGTGCGGCCGATCGGGCGATTGTCCTGCAGCACCGGCAGACCGGGCACGCCGCTCGAGACGAGCGCGAAGCCGCGGCCGACATTGCGCGCCGTGAGCACGGCGCCGTCCATCGCGACGATGGCGCCGCTGACATCCAGACTCGTGTTGCGGCTGTCGCCGACGCGCTGGGTCGAGACGATCGCGCGACCGTGCGAACCCAGGTATTGCACCTGGGCCTGGTCGTAGCGCTGCGGGCCGGTCTTGCCAGTCTGCACGGCCCAGCCGAGGCCGCCATCGAAGTCCGGCGCGCGCCCCATCGACAGCGACGCCACCTGCTCGCCACGCTGGCGCCCTGCATTGGCATTGACCGCCACGCGCGAATCGAACGCCATGCTGAACGTGGCCGTGATGCCCCGTTCGGCACGCCGCTCCAGGTCCTGGAATGCGCCCAGACTGAAGTAACCGCGCAGGCCGACGCTGCGCGACCAGGCCAGCGACACGGTGCGCGTCACCTGGGATGTGGCCGGGGCCAGGGCTGGAGTCTGGGCCAGCGCGGTCAGCCCGCCCAGCGGGTTGCCGAACGGGTCGAACAGCGGCACGAGGCCCGCCACCAGCGGTGTGCGCAGCCCGATCAGGTTGATGCTGAAGCTGTTGCCGCCGAACGCGGTGCTGATGCTGGCCCGGTCGAGCGCGCGCGGCACCGGCGTGCCTTCGAGCGTGCCCAGGTCGCCAAAGCCGGCGCTGGCGCGGATTGATTGCAGGTCGAGCGCAAAGCGCGGCGATACATACTGGTAGCCGAGCGTGGCTTGCCAGCCGCGATAGCGGCCGGCGCTGGCCGCCAGTGCGCCGCTGGCCACGCCGGCGCCGGGTACGCGCGCGAGCACGCCGCCGCCCACCAGCACCTGGCCCTTGCCGGCCTCGGCGTGCCCTTCCAGCGTCAGGCGGTCGGTCCAGCCGTGGCGCACCGAGCCCACTGCCGCCGGACCGCCGTAGCGGAACGAGTGCACGCCGTAGTCGCGCCGCAGCGCCCCGAGCGAGACAGCGAAATCGGTCAGTCCGCGCGCCAGCAACCGGGTGTCGACATACAGCGGCAGTGTGGTAGCGATTTCGCGCCCGAGCGCATCGCGCGTGATGACGGTGGCCTGGCCGGCGCCGTTCAGGCCCGCCACCTGGTCGACCACGAACGGGCCGGTGGGTACGCTGGTGCTGAACTGGCGCACGTTATTGACAAACAGGTCCACGCTGGTTGGCACGACGGCAGAACCGGCAATCGAGGCCACCGGATAGGTCACGAGATCCGGGCGCAGCTCGAAGTTGCGGCGCCACTCGATGCCGCCCAGGCGCAGCGCGCGCGACCAGCTCAACGCCGGGGTGACGGTGTCGCCCAGTTGCACGGTGCTCAGGCGGTCCTGGTCGGCGTGGGTCCAGGTGGTGTCGTAGCGCGTGTAGCCGCGCTCCTCGCCGCGCAGGATCGCCGCGCCGGTGCTGCTCAAGCTGCCGCGCGGGTCGAAATAACGCAGATCGAGGTTGCTGGCGACCGAGCCGCCGCTGCTCTGCGCAAACACGTTGTAATTTAGCAGCATGCCCCGGCTGGCCTGACCGGCGCCGCTGGCGCGCACCGTGCGCGCGCTGAGCACGCGCGCGACGCGCAGACGATCCGCCAGGGTCAGCGCCAGCGTCTGCGCGGCGCTGTCGTAGCGCCAGGTCATGCCATCGATCTCGTCGAGCAGAAAATCCGTGCGGTCGGCCACGCCAAAGCGGGCCGGATCCAGGCCCAGTTCGCGCAGACTCTCGACCGTCATGCGCAGGCTGGCACCCTGTTGCAGTACCGAGACGAGCAGCCCCGTGGGCTGGCCGTCGATCGAGACATCCAGATACAGTTCGTTGGGTTGGGCGGCGACGAGACCAGCCGGCGCTTCGGGCGCAGCGGGCGAGGCAGCGACCATGGCAGCCGCCGCGGCGATGGGCGTGACGGGTGTGGTGGTGAGGGCCAGCAGGCAGGTGGACAGGGACGACGACCGCAGGGCCCGCCACGCCCGGTGGCGCGTGTGCATGGCTGCCCCGGTCGTCAGTCGCGCGCGACGGCCGCCTTGGCGGACTGCGACTTGGCGTTGACGGTGGTGTCGATGGCGAGCAGCGCCGGCAGTGCGCCGGCGACGTCGGCGGGCAGCGCCCATTCGCGCGTGCGGCCCGGCAGCGCGTAGCCCAGCAAGCCTTTGCTGAGCACGACGTCGCGGCTGCCGACCGTCACGCTGGTGGCGCCGATCTGCGCATGCAGCGCGCCGGTGTTGCGGGCGCGCAGGTGCCAGGCGCCGGCGCGCTGGAAGGTGCTCCATTCGAGTTGCGGTGCGGCCTGGGTATCAACGGGCAGCACGAAGGCCGGCACCGAATACTGCAGGCGGATCGCGACATTGCCCTGCTGGGCGTCGCCGCGTGGCAGTTCGTCGATCAGGATGCGGTAGGTTTGTTCGGCGCCGCCCGGCGTTACCGGGGTGCCAGCTGCGCCGCGGCGCACGAGGCGGATCGTCTGGGCGCTCTTGCCCGCGATCTCGATGATCGGCGGGCTGGCCACGAGCTGCGTGGTCGGGGTCAAGGCATCGACGCCGTCACGCTGGTCCCAGGCATACACCCG
>Ga0308160_10003879_pt1 | contig 16406 bp, 11 predicted proteins | sample PhyFR1_FD_201036 | JGI IMG/M metagenome (GOLD analysis project Ga0308160, IMG submission 201036) | Phyllosphere microbial communities from UC Gill Tract Community Farm, Albany, California, United States - DLSLF.R1 | ecosystem: Host-associated > Plants > Phyllosphere > Unclassified | place: USA...
CGCGTGATGTTGAAAACCTTGGCGGCTTCTCTGGAAGACAGACCGGAATCCTTGATCTCCTGGCGGATCTTCGGTGTCGTACGGGCCTGCGGGTGAATGCGTGAACTCATGCTGCCAACTGCTCCTGATGCGATTGAAGGCCGGGACTGCTGAACCCAGCAATCAAGTCGCCCAGCATAGCTTTTGCACGGAACAAAGGCCAGCTACGGCGAGGAACATGATCACACGATACTAGACAGGTAAGTAGCGTAAATTTTTGAGTGAAGCCTAGTTGCCGCATGTCCGTGTACCGTCACTTTTGGTCTTGCAAGTATAGCCATTGTCTTCAAGTAAATGAACATTTTCCAGCCACGGAGCCAGTGCATTTTGAGTATGCCCCAACTGAACCATTCCAGCCCGGTCTACGGCAGGGCAAACAAATGAAAATGTACCACCATACTAGACCACCATTAATAGACCTTATAATAGACTTACTTTAATGCACCACCGGGACAGAACCAAAATGTTTGTACGCGCATACCTCCGTGCCTCCACCAAAGAACAAGACGCCACCCGCGCAAAGGCCCAGCTTGAAGCCTTCGCGGCTGAACGTGGCTTGAAGATTGCGGCGTTCTACATCGAGAACGAAAGCGGCGCATCGTTGCAGCGGCCGGCACTATTTGAACTGATCGCGGATGCCTCGGCTGGGGATATCCTCCTGATCGAACAGGTAGACCGGCTCTCACGCTTGAACGAGGCAGACTGGTCCAAGTTGAAACAGGCGCTCAACCAAAAGCACATCAAGGTTGTGGCTTTGGACCTGCCTACCTCATGGATCATGACGGCCACCGACGAGACCACGGCACGTATGTTCGACGCGATTAACAACATGATGTTGGATATGCTGGCCGCGATTGCACGGAAGGACTACACAACGCGCCGCGAACGTGCGGCGCAGGGCGTAGAGAAGGCGAAGGCCGCCGGAAAGTACCGGGGCCGCACCGAAGACACTGAGCGCAACGCTCTGATCCAAAAGCACCTCAAAGCGGGAGTGTCGAGCTGGAGCGAGATTATGGCGCTGGTGGGATGCAGCCGTGGCACTGTAGCGAAGCAGGCCGCTCTCTTGAAGGCCGTAAGCGAATGAAGCAAGGGGGCGCAGACAGCGGCTTGCCTAATACTGCGCCAGCGCCCCGCCGCGCTTCCCGCGCAGCAATAGAGAGTCCTTCATTCATCCGCAGCTGGGAAGGCTTTGGCTTGGCATTGCGGACAATAAAGGTACAAGGTGCGGGCATTGCTGAGCGTAAGCGTACCGGCGCGATACTTTTGAATTTCCCAGGTTCCTGTAACGCCGTTTTGAAACGCTACTGTCCCATTCGTGGAGCAAGGTGACCAGTCGAGCACCTCAGCATAATCGTGTTTGACGACTTCGGAAGCATTGCTGATGTACGCGCGAACTTCCTGAGGACTTAGCTTGAACGCTGAGCACTCCTTAGTAGCTTCGGGTGACTCAGGCAACGTCACGCCACTCTTTAGAATAGTAACTTCCGCAACCGGCGGCAGATGCGGATTGTGCATCGGCGGCTCCAAACCATCGCCATCGGCCATAGCCGCAGGCAGGCTTGCCGTCATCGCAACGATGAGTGAGGCGATTACCATGATGCGCTTTGGGTTTTAGACATCAAACATGCTGCGCAGTTAAAGCCTGCAAGCAAATAAGGCAGGAGCCGCGCGGGAATAACCCCCACACAGGTCCTGCCTTGCCAGAGCGTCCGCAGAATGGATGTCACGAACATTTCCCGTGACCACGCCAACTCAGACCGCCGGATGACGACCGGGTTAACGTTACTACCCCGTGCGCTTTGGACGATGCGCAAACAAAGCGTGCCGTCAGTTCGCCTTGCTTGGTCCACTCAGGATGGTCGAACGTGGATACAACACTGTCGATCCCGTCCACCTTCGCAGTTGTCCCGGCGTACCCCTTCCACTTGGCCTTTCCGCCGGCGTCGTAGACGGTCCAATTCTGACCGTCCACGCCATCCTCTTGTTCGATCGCCAAGAATTCCTTTTCGCTTGGCGAGAACAAGACAGTGTGCCCAGCACGCACCAATTTTCCGGTCTCATCGAACAAGAGGTCACCGGAATATGTACCTTCATCCATCATCTCGATCAGATGGGCCTTGGCTTGAGCGTTATAGCCGCAGTAGCGCCAGTGTAAGCCGCCTAGCTCCTCATGCGGCGGCTTGTCGGTAAATCGCTTCGGTCCCTGTGCCGTGATGACTTCCAATACATGCTTTTCCACGCGACGCGCACCCTTGGGCGCTTGTCCCAGCGCAGCCCGCTCGACCTTTGCAGTTTCGCACGAAAGAGCGGGCTGAGTCTCCTTGGACAGCACAGCGGTACTGAGCAAGGCCAGCGATGCGCAAACGAGCGCTCGACTAAGGGCGGTATATGACATAGGCCGGTTTCTCCTCGCGATACTCTTTACCGGGGCAGAACCCGTTTTTTTGCACGAAATCGGATATCCAGTTTCGCCCGTCAAACCCTTGAATGTGACCGCTCTTATGATGCGTTGTTGCCTGTATCACTGCAACATCACCTTTCAACGGTTTGAACGTTGACAGATCGTCGACCTTCACCGTGCGAAATCCGGCGCGCAACATCGAAGGTCCCCAGTCCTTGGCATGTACGGGCCAAGTGCTTGGCTTGTAGCCGCCGTCCCGGAGTGCTTGTCTCACGAAGTAGGCACACTGCCCTTTGCCGAAGCCCGTATTGTCCGCATTGTTGCGCAAATGCCCCGTGAACTTGTCTACATCGAAATCTGACATGGCCGCACCTAAGCGACGACCTTATTGGCCGACAGGTCCCAGCCTCCCGCAGTGCTGCCGCCAGCGCCGCCGGTAATCTTCTGCTGGGTGTACTTCCATGTCACCTTGGCGAATTTCAGTTGAAAATGCTCTTGCATTCCGCCCGTCGGTTTCAGACCCGGCTTCATCGAACCGATGAGCACACTTTCCAGCACCATCTCGAAATACTTGACCCGCTCCCCGTTACCGTCCGCGCGGAAAAACTCGAACTTCGCCTTCGGGATGGTCTTGCCCATCGCGCAGTGTTGCAGAAGGAGCGGCGTGGACAGGTCCGTGAGCTTGGATACCACAACATCATCGAACTCGGCTCGCGCCGACGTATGGCCGCCTGCGGTCGAAGCCACGGGACTGCGGGGCTGATCGACACCGAAATCCACGTCCAGGCATTCGATCCAGTCCTTATGCTTGTCGTCCATCGACTCGCCTTTGATACCTTCGATTTGCAAATATGCGTCCACTGCCATAATGAAATTGTTCCTGTCTGGTTGGATTACTTAGTCGGGCTACTTTGACGGCTGCGGACCTTGCGGCTTCGGTTTGGCTTGGTAAGCACCCGCAGGTCCAGCGCCATCCAAATCCACGTTGTGCGACGGCGCTGGCCGCAGGACGGCCATACGCGCACAGAGCGGCCCCAAGGATGCGGATAGGGGTGTCGGCATCGCAGCGACGTTCAACGCTCCGGCGCTCGATCCAGCCGCGCGGAAGGACACGCTCTTGCATGGCGATGCCTCGTGGAATAGGGATGAACCGCGATTTTTGCCCGTCCTGCAACGGAGCAATTAATAGCGGTCAAGGTTGCAAATGAGTGCGATCAACAGACCACGCGCATGGATGCAGGCTGGCAGAGCAACAATTCTCTAGTGGGTAGAATCTTGGGTAGATGGCGTCATAAATGAAAAAGCCCTTTTAAATCAAGGGCTTAGACGCCAATTGGCGGAAGCGGTGAGATTCGAACTCACGAACGGGTTCCCCCGTCGGCAGTTTTCAAGACTGCTGCCTTCAACCACTCGGCCACGCTTCCTTGAGGAACCGGCATTATACATAAACAAGCGCCTGCAAGGCCAGCCAAACGCCTGAGCAGCTAAAACAGGAAAGCTCACCCCGCCGTCAACAACCAGTTCTCGCGCAACCCGGTCTCGAACTCGTAAGCCGGCAAAGGCTTCGCATACAGGTAACCCTGCACCTCGTCACACCCGGCCTTGCTCAGGAACTCGAGCTGGTCCAGCGTTTCCACCCCCTCCGCAATCACCCGGTGCCCCAGCTTGCGTCCCATGCTGATGATGGTGCTGGCGATCGCGCAGTCGCTCGAATCCAGAGGAAGCCCATTGGTGAACGAGCGGTCGATCTTCAAGGTGTGGATCGGGAAGCGCTTCAGGTAGCTCAGCGACGAGTAGCCGGTGCCGAAATCGTCCAGCGACAGCGCCACGCCCAGTGCGCTGATGCGGTCCATGATGGCGATCACGTCGTCGATGTCGTGCATCAGCGTGCTTTCGGTGATTTCGAGTTCCAGCCATGACGGGTCGAGGCGGTAGCGCGCCAGCGTGTCGGCCACGCGGCCCGGCAGCGAGGCGGTGAATTCGCGCGCCGAGACGTTGACGGCCAGGCGGAACGAGCGCAGGCCGGCGCCCTGCCAGACCGCGGCCTGGGCGCAGGCCTGTTCCAGCACCCATTCGCCCACCTGCACGATCAGGCCGGTGGTTTCTGCCAGCGGAATGAAGTCGCCGGGCGGCACCATGCCGCGCTGCGGGTGGCGCCAGCGCACCAGCGCTTCGGCGCCGACCAGGCGGCTGCTGCCGATCTCGAATTTCGGCTGGTAGTGCAGCACCAGTTCACCGTGGCCGAGGGCGTGGCGCAGGCCGGATTCGATCTGCATGCGCTGCTGCATGCCTTCGTTCATGTCCATGCGATAAAAGGCGACGCTGTGGTCGGGGTTCTCGGCCTTTTCTTTTGCGCGCTGCATCGCGATGTCGGCCGTGCGCAGCAGGGATTCGGCGTCCTGGCCGTCCTGCGGGTAGACCGCGATGCCGACGCTAGCGCCGACACGCAGGTCGTGTCCCTTGACGTCGAACGGCGCCGCCAGGCAGGCCTGCAGCTTTTGCGCGACGGTGGTGGCTTCGAAGTGCTGGCGCACGTCGAACAGGCCGACCGCGAATTCGTCGCCCGACAGGTGGGCCACCACGTCTTCGTCGCGCAGCACGCCGCGGAAGCGCTCGGCCACCTGGCGCAGCAGTTCGTCGCCGACGCGGCGACCGAGGGTGCCGTTGATCAGCTTGAAGCGATTCAGGTCGATGTACAGCACGCAGGCGATGGCTTCGTTGCGCTGGGTGACGGCCAGCGCCTGCTCGACCAGGCGGCCGAACAAGGTGCGGTTGGGCAGGCCGGTGAGCTCCTGGTAGTAGGCCAGGTGGTGCAGGCGTTCTTCGGCCAGCTTGCGCTCGGTGATGTCGGTGAGGTAGGCGATCAGGCCGATCGGGCGGTCCTCGAGGTCGCGCAGCGGCGACAGCGACAGGCTGGCCCAGAACACTTCGCCCGACTTCTTGCGGCGCCGGACTTCCATCATGCGCCCACCCTGCTCCGCGAAGGCGTCGGGTAGGTCTTCATCCTCGTCGACGTACAGGAACAGGATATGGCGGCCCACCGCTTCCAGCGCGCTGTAGCCGAACAGCTGCTCGGCGCCGCGGTTCCAGCTGGTGATGTAGCCCATGCGGTCGGTGGTCAGCACGGACTCGTGGATCTGGTCCAGGATCTGCGACTGGTGCGCCAGCTGGGCTTCGACCTGGGCATAGGCGTGGGTGGTGCGCTGGGCCAGCGCGTGCACCTGCAGCAGCGTGGCGGTGAGGCCGGCCAGGCTGTCGAGCTGGCGCTGGTCGTCGGCGCGGTAGGGGCGGCCGGCCACCCGGTAGCGGCCGTAGCACTCGGCGCCGGCGCGCACTTCTTGTACCAATACCCCCTCCTCTGCGCCGGACTCGCCCGACCCCGCCTCGAAACTGCCCTTGGGGCTGGCGAGCAGCGCCGCGGCGATCTGTCCGAGTGCCGCGTACAGGGCGTCGCCGCGCAGCCTGAGCACGGCGTCGCACGCGGCTGCGCTGCTGGCGGCCAGGTCGACCGGCGCCGGGTCGCGCAGGGCCAGTTCTGTCATCGGCGGCCTAGACATTGCGCACCACCTGGATCGCCCAATGATAGGCATGGAGCTGGGCCTGCCACCAGCCGGCCGCGTCGACGCCGGCGGCAGCCAGCAGCGCCGGCTCCGGGTTGGCGGATGCGGCCAGCTGCAGACGCTGTCCCAGCTGGCCTTCGCGCCGCAGCAGCGCGGCTTCGGCAGCCGGCGGCAGGGGCAGGTCGGCCACGATCGCGGCCAGCGGCATGTGGAACAGGCGGTCCAGCAGCGAGAACACGCCGGTCATGAAGGCCAGGTCTTGCGCATCGCGGTCGCCGCCGTCGCGCCTGCACAGCGCTTCCAGCAGGGCGCCGCGCAGGGCCGCGAGCGGCAGCAGCAGGTTGGGCGGGCCGTCGGGGTTGGTACGTGCGTACAGCAGCAGCTGGAGCCAGCGCTGCAGCTGGCGCCGGCCGATGCGGCTGATGGCCTGGCCGAAGCTGGTGATCCCGGTGCCGCACGAGAACGCGGCCGAGTTCACCAGCTTCAGCAAATGGTAAGACAGCACCGGGTCCTGCTTCAGCTGGCGTTCCAGCTCGGGCGTATCGGCGTCGCGCGCCAGCAGGGCCAGCAAGGTAAGCAGGCGCTTGCGCGAGCTGCCGTCGTCGTTGACGTTGTCCGCCCCGGCCTGTAGCTGATCCAGTGGATAATCGCCCTGGAACCAGTCGAAGCCGGCATTCTCGCAGGCCTGGAAGCGCGCCCGGCTGTCGACCTTCCTGGCCAGGTGCGGACCGAACAGGCCGGGCAGCGAAGAAGGCGGCGGTGCGCCGTCCGAGCAATCGCGCGCGACGGTACGCAGATCGGCATGCAGGCCCGGACCGGCTTCGCCATCCAGCAGCACCCGGTAGCCGGCCGCCTGCAGCCCGGCCAGGTGGCTTGCCGCGCCCTGCTCCGCCAGCGCGGCGGCGCGCACCGCCAGCAGCACCCTGTTGGACGGCAGCAGGTCGAGGATGGCAGGGGTCAGGACGCCCACGGCATCCAGCAGCACGATGCAGTCGAGCGGCGCCACGGCGGCCAGCAGGTCCGGCGTGCCGAACAGTGCCTGCAAAGTCACCTTATCGATGGTCCGGCTGCCGGGACTACCGGACAGCAGCAGCGCAACCCACTCGTTCTGGGCGTTGGCAACGGGGCGTACTTCTACCAACGGGGCTGTGGTTGGGGCCATGAGTCAAACGGCATGAGTATTTATTGTCTTAATATAGAGCAGCCGTTATCGGAAAGCAACTAATTAGATGCCTTTGAGCTATTTCCGTGGCATATACGTTTTCAGGCGCTGCCGCTGCCGAAATGGACGTGCTGCACTGCAAACTTGATCAGCTCGGCCTGCCCTTCGATGCCCAGCTTGCGCTTGATGTTGAGGCGGTGCGTCTCGACCGTGCGCACCGACAGGTCGAGTTGGCGCGCGATCTGCTTGTTCGACTCGCCGTTGGCGATGTGCTGCAGCACTTCCTGTTCGCGCAGGGTGAGCTGGCCGTCCTGCCCCATGGCGTTGTCCCTGAGCTGGGACGCGGGCCGCACCAGCTGGCGCGCCAGCGCCGTGCTGTAGTAGATGCCGCCGGCCATGACGGTATCGATCGCCAGCACGATGTCCTTGCCGGGCGCGTCCTTCAGCACGTAGCCACGCGCGCCGGCCTGCATCGCCTGGGTCACGTATTCGAGCTTGTCGTGCATCGACAGCATCAGCACGGCGATGCCGGGGTGGCGCGCGGTCAGCCGGGCGGTGGCGTCGATGCCGCTGCCTTCGCGCATGGTGATATCCATCAGCACCAGGTCGACCGCATCTTCTTCCGACAGCGCTTCCACCAGTGCCAGGGCTTCCGCCCCCGAATCGGCCTCGGCCACCACGCGGAAGTGCGGCACCGCCTCCAGGCGCGCACGCAGGCCATCGCGCACCAGCGGGTGGTCGTCGACCAGCATGATGTTCACCGGGGCGTGCGTGATATCGGCCATCGTGTTCATTTCAGTTCTCCACTAATTACTTAACTCGACGCTGGCGCACAGCGTCGTCCCCGCCGCCGTCGACGAGATGCCGAGCGTGCCGCCGACCGCATCCAGCCGCTCCGCCATGTTGCGCAGGCCGATGCCGCGCTGCGGGTGGGTCTCCACGTCCTGCGCGTCGAAGCCGGCGCCGTCGTCGGCGACCGTGAGCCGCACCTGGTCGGGCACATACCACGTCGAACTGCGGCCGCGCGTGCGCTCCAGCGTCAGTTCGATGCGGCGGGCGCCGGCGTGGCGCTCGATGTTGGTCAGCGCTTCCTGGGCGATGCGGAACAGGACCGTCGACACCGCCGTCGGCAAGCCGTCCAGCGGGCCGCTGGCGCTGAACGCGACCGGCATGCCGCTGTGCTCAGCGAACTCCTCGGCCAGGTGGTCCAGTGCCGCTGCCAGCCCGAGGTCGTCCAGCAGGGCCGGACGCAGGCCGTGCGAGATGCGCCGCACTTCGCCCAGCACCTTGTTCAATTCCTCGGCGGTGCGTTCGAAGCTGGCATGTGCCTTCTGCTGCTGCTCGGCGTTGCCCTTCATGCGGATGATGCCGGCCTCGATCTGCAGCTTGATCGATACCAGCCACTGGCTGATGCCGTCGTGCAGGTCGCGCGACAGGCGTGCCCGCTCCTGTTCCTGGCTGTCGACCACGCGCTGGGCCAGCGCCTTGAGCTTGGCGTCGGCCACGCGCGAGGCGCTGACGTTGAGCGCCAGCCCGCCGCAGCCGACCGCCAGCGCCGACAGGATCGCCACGCCGGCGATCCACCACAGCGTGGTCTCGATGTTGCGCGACTGGCGCGCGTCGACTTTATCGAGCGCAGCCTGCACGTCGTCCAGGTACAGGCCGCTGCCCATGACCCAGCCCCAGCCTTCGATCGGCACCACGTAGCCGAGCTTGGGCACGGATTTTCCGGTGGTCGGTTTCACCCAGTTGTAGCGCACCAGGCCGCCGCCCTGCCGCGCCACCTTCACCAGGTTCTGGATGGTCGGGGCGCCGTACTGGTCGCGCAGGTTCCACAGGTCGCGCCCGACCAGTTCCGGCTGGCGCGGATGCATCAGGTTGCGGCCCTGCATGTCGTAGACGAAGAAATAGCCGTCGTCGCCGAAGCCGAGCGATTGCAGCGTGCGCTTGGCCTGTGCCAGCGTGGCCGGGTCGCTGCGTCCGGACGTGGTCAGGTGCGCGATCGCGTGCGAAGCCAGTTCGACGTAGTGCTTCAGTTCGGCCTCGCGGCTGGCCAGGTAGGCTTGCTGGATGGTGGCGTGCTGTTCGCGCGCCAGCGTGACCGCCTGCTGGCGCACGAACAGGGCGATCGCGCACAGGGCCACGATCAGCGGTGCGATCGCCAGGAAAATGACCTTCTGTCTTAGTTTCATCTCAGTTGCATACCACGCGCTTCATACCGTGCGCGCGGTGTTCCCGCTGTTTTCGTCGTAACATGAAATTGTACGACCGATCAGTCGTGCGTGCCCGGCAGTTTTCGGGCGCCAGGCGATGCAATGCTACGTAATGCTACGCAGGCGCCTCAGTAATAATGCGCTTGCCGCTCGCAGACAGGTGCAAGATACTGGCCGACATGCTGCAAGAAATGCAAGCGGATCCCGCATGTCGGTATAGCCGGCCATCCGCCGGCGAACGCAGCAAATAATGCAGAAAATAAGGCAAAAAAGTCTACGGAGGAGTCAGAATGAAAAGTCTCAAGAGCCAGCTCGGTTGGGCTGCGCTTTCGATCGCGGGCGCCGGATCGCTCGCTTTCGTCGCGCTGAACCGCGGCGAATCCATCAACGCGGTCTGGATCGTCGTCGCGGCGGTCTGCGTCTACCTGATCGCCTACCGCTTCTACAGCCTGTACATCGCCGACAAGGTGTTCAGCCTGGACGCGCGGCGCCAGACCCCGGCCTATAAATACAACGACGGCCTCGACTTCGTGCCGACCAACCGCTTCGTGCTGTTCGGCCACCACTTCGCAGCCATTGCAGGCGCAGGACCGCTCGTGGGACCGGTCCTTGCGGCCCAGATGGGCTATCTGCCCGGCATGCTGTGGATCCTGGCCGGCGTCGTGTTCGCCGGCGCGGTGCAGGACTTCATCGTGCTGTTCATGTCGATGCGCCGCGACGGCCGCTCGCTGGGCGACCTGATCAAGTCCGAGATGGGCGAGATCCCCGGCGTGATCGCGCTGTTCGGCACCTTCATGATCATGGTGATCATCCTGGCGGTGCTGGCGCTGATCGTCGTGAAGGCGCTGACCAACTCGCCGTGGGGCTCGTTCACCGTGATGGCCACCATCCCGATCGCGCTCTTCATGGGCATCTACTCGCGCTACATCCGCGTTGGCCGCATCGGCGAGGTGTCCCTGATCGGTTTCGTGCTGCTGATGGGCGCCATCGTCGGCGGCCAGTGGGTGCACGATTCGCCAACCTGGGGTCCGATGTTCAACTTCACCGGCACCCAGCTGACCTGGATGCTGATCGGCTACGGCTTCGTCGCTTCGGTGATCCCGGTGTGGCTGCTGCTGGCACCGCGCGACTACCTGTCGACCTTCCTGAAAATCGGCACCATCGCGGCGCTGGCGCTGGGCATCGTGTTCGTCGCCCCGCACCTGCAGATGCCGGCCGTGACCAGGTTCATCGACGGCACCGGCCCGGCCTGGTCCGGCTCGCTGTTCCCCTTCCTGTTCATTACCATCGCCTGCGGCGCCGTGTCCGGCTTCCACGCGCTGATCTCGTCGGGCACCACGCCCAAGATGATCGAGAACGAACAGCACGCCCGCTTCATCGGCTACGGCGGCATGCTGATGGAATCCTTCGTCGCCATCATGGCATTGGTCGCCGCCTCGACCATCGACCCGGGCGTCTACTTCGCGATGAACAGCCCGGCCGCCCTGCTCGGCACCACCGCCCAGAGCGCGGCCGCCGCGGTCTCCAACATGGGCTTCGTCGTCACGCCGGAAATGCTGACCCAGATGGCCACCGACGTCGGCGAGCACACCATCATCTCGCGCGCCGGCGGCGCCCCAACCCTGGCCGTGGGCATGGCGCACATCCTGTCGAACGTGGTCGGTGGCAAGACCATGATGGCCTTCTGGTATCACTTCGCGATCCTGTTCGAGGCGCTGTTCATCCTGACTGCAGTGGATGCGGGCACCCGCGCCGGCCGCTTCATGCTGCAGGACCTGCTGGGCGCCTTTGCCCCGTCGTTCAAACGCACCGACTCGCTGCCGGCCAACCTGATCGCCACCGGCCTGTGCGTGGCGGCCTGGGGCTACTTCCTGTACCAGGGGGTGGTCGATCCGCTGGGCGGCATCAACACGCTGTGGCCGCTGTTCGGTATCGCCAACCAGATGCTGGCCGGTATCGCGCTGACCCTGGGCACGGTCGTGCTGTTCAAGATGAAGCGCGGCAAGTACGCCTGGGTGACGGTGTTCCCGACCATCTGGCTGCTGATCTGCACCCTGACCGCCGGCTGGCAGAAGATCTTCCATGAAAACGTGAAGATCGGCTTCGTGTCGCACGCCCAGAAATTCCAGGCGGCGCTCGACCAGGGCCAGGTGCTGGCGCCGGCCAAGTCGCTTGATCAGATGAGCCGCATCATCTTCAACGACTACCTCGACGCGGCCCTGTGCGGCTTCTTCATGCTGGTGGTGCTGGCGGTGGTGTTCTACGGCCTGCGCACGATCTCGGCGGCACGCAAGGATGCGCGCCCGAGCGTCAAGGAAACCCCGTACGTGCCGGCACCCGCCGCCGCGTCGGTGGCCGAGGTGCAGTGATGTTCAGCACGCTCGCACAGGCCGGCCGCTACCTCGGGCAAAGCATGCGCCTGATGGTGGGCCTGCCGGAATACGACACCTACGTGGCGCACATGGAAAAGACCCATCCGGGCCAGCCCATGATGAGCTACGAGGAATTCTTCCGCGAGCGGCAGGAGGCTCGCTATGGCAGCGGCCGCAGTGGCGGTTGTTGTTGAGCCTCGCGCCTGACGTAGCTCGTCGGGTACTATAAAAGAGGGACGCGCACGCGCGTCCCTTTCCTTTTGCATTTGCGATAACGCAAACGGCACTGCATAACCCTCACCTATAGTCATTTCTTGCGAGAACTTGCCTTCTCGCATGGTGAGCCCGTGCACGACGGACTCGTATTGCAGCCGAACAGCGCAGCCGAAGCCGATCCGTACGAGCCATGCCGAATCTCGAGCGTTCCAGCCTGAACCAGAAATTGACGCGCATGTGCCTGCTGGCCTCGGCCAGCGCGCTGGTGGTCGCCTATCTCGCGTTTGCCGTCGGCTCGGTGCTGGCGCACCGGCAGGCGCAAACCAAGCAGTTGTCGGCACTGGCCGGCGTGGTGGCCGCCAACAGCGTCGATGCCCTCGAATTCAACGACCGCCGCCTGGCCACGCAAGTGCTGGCGGCGCTGCAGGTGCAGGACAACCTGGGCGCTGCCGTGCTGTACGACGGCAAGGGGCGCGTGTTCGCATCCTGGCGCGCACCGCGCCGCGAAGGCGCACCCGGATTCGCGGCGACGCCGGCAGTGGATAGCGAACCTTTAGCCAGTCTCGATCCGGCCGCCATCGAACAGGTCAATGCCCAGGGCAGCCTGCCCTGGCTGCGCGCGATGCGCATGTACCGTGTCATCCGCCAGGGCCAAAGCGATGCGCCGCCGGCCGGCGTGGTCATGATCGAGACCGACCAGCTGCCGATGTGGCTCGACCTGCTGCGCGCGCTCGGCGTGATGGCGGTGGCGATGATCGCGGCACTGCTGACCGCGCTGCTGCTGGCACGGCGCGTGCGGCGCGGCATCGCCGACCCGATCGGCAAACTGATCAACACGGCGCAGAAGGTCGCGGCCAGCCAGAACTACACGCTGCGCATCGCCCACGCCCGCACCGACGAACTGGGCACGCTGATCGACAGCTTCAACAACATGCTGGCCCAGGTCGAGGGCCGCGGCGCGGCGCTGACCCACCACCGCGACGAACTCGAACGGCAAGTGTCGGTGCGCACCGAGCAGCTGGAAAAGGCCAAGAACGCGGCCGAAGCGGCCAGCCGCGCCAAGAGCGCCTTCCTGGCCACCATGAGCCACGAAATCCGCACCCCGATGAATGGCGTGCTCGGTATGACGGAAATGCTGCTCGGGACCGAACTCACCGATACCCAGCGCAATTACACGCGCCTGGTAAAGCAGTCGGGCGAGCACCTGCTGGTGATCATCAACGACATCCTCGACTTTTCCAAGATCGAGGCCGGCAAGCTCACCGTCGAGTACATCAATTTCAACCTGTGGGATCTGCTGGACGACATCCACACCGTCTACACCCCGCAGGCCGAAGCCAAGGGCATCAGCCTGCATTTCGAAATCGCCAACGACATCCCGGTGGCAATCTGCGGCGACCCCAACCGGCTGCGCCAGATCATGGCCAACCTGGTGGGCAATGCGATCAAGTTCACCAACGACGGGCGCATCCTGACCAGAATCCGCATCGCCAGCGAAGACAACCAGGCCGTGATGCTGCGCTTCGAAGTGCACGACACCGGCATCGGCATCTCGCACGAGGCGCGCGGGCGCATCTTCGAAGCCTTTTCGCAGGCCGACGATTCGACCACTCGCAAATACGGCGGTACCGGGCTCGGCCTGGCGATCTCGAAGCAGCTGGTGGAACTGATGGGCGGCGCGATCGGCGTCGAGAACGCCCTGGTGCAGGGCCTGGAAAGCCGCGGTTCGGTGTTCTGGTTCACGGTCGCCTTCGACAAGCGCCGCGTCGATCCGGACGCACCGGGCGACCACCAGCACACCATCGAAGGCTTGCGCGTGCTGGTGGTGGACGAGCGCGAGACCAGCCGCGTCGGCCTGGAACGCCACCTGGCGGCCTGGCGCATCGAATGCGACGGCGCCGGCACCAGCGACGAAGCGGTCGAGCGCCTGCGCGAGGCGGCGCGCTGCGGCCGTCCCTACGATGCCGCGATCCTCGACATGGAACTGGAACACAGCAGCGGCCTGCTGCTGGCGGCCACCGTCAAGTCGGATCCGGCCACGCGCGCGACCCGCCTGATCCTGCTGTCGCCCGAAAGGCTGGCCGCCGATCCGGTGCAGCGGCGCGGGGCCGGCGTGGCCTACCAGCTGATCAAGCCGGCGCGCGCAGCCGACCTGTTTGCCTGCCTGGCGACGCGTCCGCGCGGCCAGGTGGCGCCGGCGCTGCGCTTCACGCCGCCGGCGCCGCTGCACCGCGACGGCACCATGCCGGCCAGGCGCGCCCGCCATGTACTGCTGGCCGAGGACAACCCGGTCAACATCGAGGTGGCCAGGGCGATGCTGGAAAGCCTGGACCTGCGCGTCGATTGCGTCGGCAACGGCGCCGAAGCCGTGCATGCGCTGCAGGTGATGCGCGCGCGCGGCGGCGCGGGAGACGAGGCCGGCGGCTACGCGCATGAATATGATGCCGTGCTGATGGATTGCCAGATGCCGGTGATGGACGGCTTTGCCGCCACCGCCGCGATCCGGCGCGAAGAGCGCGAGGCCGGGCGTGGACGCGTGCTGCCGATCATCGCGATCACCGCCAACGCGCTGCAGGGCGACCGCGAAGCCTGCCTCGCCGCCGGCATGGACGATTACCTGTCCAAGCCTTTCACGCAGCAGGAACTGGCCGCCGTGATCGGGCGCTGGATCGCGCTGCCGCTGGCGGCCACGGTCCACCACGGCGACGCGCCCCCGCGCCTGCCGCCCGAATCGGTGGAGGTCATCCAGCGCGAGGTGATCAACCGCGCCGCGCTCGACAAGATCCGCATGCTGTCGCGCGAGCGCGGCGACGCGCTGGTGCAGAAGGTGATCGCGGCCTACGTCGACGACACCCCGCAGCAACTGAGCACGCTGCGCCACGCCATCGACGGCTTCGATACCGGCAACGTGCGCCGCATCGCCCACACGCTGAAGTCGGCCAGCGCCAACGTCGGCGCCGAAGCGCTGGCGGCGCTGTGCAAGGCAATGGAACAACTGGGCCGCACCGACACCACCGAAGGCGCCGGCGCGATCCTGACCGACATGGAGCACGAGTTCCAGGCCGTCCGCAACTCCCTCACCGCGATGCTTGAGAAGGAAACCTGACATGCCAGCCCAGAATGCCACCCAACGCGCCGACCAGGCGGCTGTTGTGCTGGTCGCCGACGACGACCCGGTGATGCGCCTGCTGATGGTCGAGATGCTCGACAGTGTGGGCCTCGACGCCATCGAAGCCGAAGACGGCGCCCAGGCGGTCCAGCTGGCGCGCGAGCGCTCGCCCGACCTGATCCTGATGGACGTCGAGATGCCGCACATGGACGGCTTCGCGGCCTGCCGCGCGATCCGCGATGCGGCCAACGGCGCCAGCGTGCCGATCGTGATGGTCACTGGCGGCGACGACCTCGAAGCCGTCACCAATGCCTACGAAGCCGGCGCCACCGACTTCGTGTCGAAGCCGATCAACTGGCCGATCCTCGGGCACCGCGTTCTGTACGTGCTGCGCGCCAGCGACGCCATCGTGCGCCTGCGCATCGCCGATGCCCAGAACCGCGCGGTGCTGGCGGCGATTCCCGATACCTTCTTCCGCATGTCGCGCGAGGGCATCTACCTCGACTACGAACCGGGCCGCGACCATCCCGGCCGTGCCAGCCGCGGGCAGCAGGCGCATGCCTATTTGAACAGCCATACGGCCGACGACTGCGTCGGCAAGCATGTCGCCGAGGTGCTGCCGCCCGAGATCGCCGAGCGCATGCTGGAACAGGTGGAGCTGGCGCTGCGGGTGCAGCAGGTGCGCTCGGTCGAGTATGAGCTGATCCGCTTCGGCGAAGCCCAGCATTTCGAGGCGCGCCTGGTGGCCACCGGCTCCTCGGAAGTCCTGGGCCTGGTGCGCGACATCAGCGAACGCAAGCGCGCCGAAGAACAGATCCGGCGCCTGGCCTATTGCGACAGCCTGACCGGCATCCCGAACCGCCAGGCTTTCCTGGAAATGCTCGAACGCGAGCTGCAGCGCTCCAAGATCGGCAACAAGAAATTCGCCGTGCTGTTCATGGACCTGGATGCCTTCAAGCGCATCAACGACACGCTCGGCCACAACGTCGGCGACCAGCTGCTGCAGCAGGTATCGGAGCGCCTGCGCGAGACCATCCGCCCGAGCGATCTGCTGTCGCGCGCCGAGCTGGTCACCCGCGTAAACACGGGGAGCAACGAAGGCACCAACCTGGCGCGCCTGGGCGGCGACGAATTCACCATCCTGATCCCGGACCTGGAGCGGGTCGAGCATGCGCTGAACGTGGCCCATCGCGTCAAGGATGCGATGCGGCGGCCCTTCATCATCGAAGGCAACGAGATCTTCGTCACCGCCAGCATCGGCATCTCGCTGTTCCCGGAAGACGGCGACGATTGCACCTCGCTGCTGAAGTTCGCCGACACCGCGATGTACCACG
>Ga0308160_10003881_pt1 | contig 16403 bp, 17 predicted proteins | sample PhyFR1_FD_201036 | JGI IMG/M metagenome (GOLD analysis project Ga0308160, IMG submission 201036) | Phyllosphere microbial communities from UC Gill Tract Community Farm, Albany, California, United States - DLSLF.R1 | ecosystem: Host-associated > Plants > Phyllosphere > Unclassified | place: USA...
GATATCGGTGTTGGGGTATGGGATTGGATCGTCGATTGATGGTCCGTAGTAATCGTGTTTGAGATCTCCGTCGGTGACGTGGAAGATGTAGGAGGAGGATGGGGAGGTGAGGGTGAATGAAGGTGATGAGCCGGAGGTGACTGTGATTCCGGGTTCTGGAGGTTAGCGACGGTTGCGCCAGAACCTAGAACGTAGGGGATGACTCACCCGAAGCTGTCATTTCTACTGGTATGGAATGGTAAGAATGACAAGACAAAGAGGATACAGTTGGTTCTTATAGGGTATACAATACACGTACCCCGGTATACACTCGGAAGTCGGAGTGGGGCAGCCAACAAGTCGTTTTACTCGGAGTAAAGTCGGCGACTCCGAACTCACTCCGATCCTCCGAACTATTACCCGGCCCGGTCCACCTGTAGCTAGACACGTCAGATTTGGGCGATACGTAGCCATTTGACGAGCAGTATTGATGTGTATACTTCATAGGTGCTACATATTCAAAGTTTACTTCCAGCTACTGGGAGAGAGGTAGAAACCCCTCTATCACTTTCAAAGCCTCCATAAGTCTCTCATCTTCGTTCCGAGGAGCAACGACCTGTAAACCAATAGGACACCCAACACTAGTTTCAGATGACCCTAATTGCGTCAGCCTCACTTCGCATCATCAAGTGACGATAAAGGGTGGAAGCTTACAAGTCTTATACAAATGCTCTTCATCCTCATTCCTCGGTTCCACCCCCTGATCCCCCTCAAAATCAAGCTTAGGATCAACGTATAATCCAGTTGGGAAAACAGCTGCTGGCCAATCTATGAGATTGAATAGACTGGTGTATGACCAGTATTTCGTTGTTCCTAATAATTGGGCTGGGCTAGGTCCTGGAGGGAGGAGGATGATATCGAGATTGAGGGATCGGAAGTATGTTAGGTATTCTTGGCGGATGTGTTCTCGGCGGATTATGAGCTAAAGTCAGTTCCTACTACTTTCGCTTTCCCCAGAGGGTTTGAAGGTGGCCAGTCGGGGAAGGGACCAGGTGAGATTGATCGGACAAAGCGGGACTTACTTCATCCATTTCCTTGGGGTTCAAAGCTTTACTGTGCGATACCACCCATTCCGTCAATGGTAACAATGGTTCATCACCCAATATCTCCCGCAACTTTTCACCTCCGTCAATATAATATAACGAAGTCTATCGTCAGCCATACTCATGTTATCATGTTCGAATCGAGCCATAGGGGGACTTACAACCAATTCCCAACTCTCTTCAAAGAACTTCGGTTCGACCTCTACAAGCTCCACCGACCCTTTCAAACTCTCCACGACTCCACCCATTGCTCTCCTCATACTACTCACAGGCCTCACACGCCCATCATCCCTCATGACCCCCACTCTCAACTTTCCACCCTCCCCAGACCAACCCTTGTATCCCAACCCTTTCCCTCCCTCACAAGGTCGCCATGGAAGTGGAAGTAGGGAGGTATCATTCATCCAACTCTGAGCTTCCATTATCGTCCTCATGAATAGATCCATGTCCCTCCTCGACCGAGCTAAAGGACCGATACATCCTCGTATCCTGGCATGGTGGGTTCCACCCGATAAACCACCTTGAGCGCCATCCCGGGGTAGACGTTTTGAACTGCTTTTAAAGCCCCATAGACCATTACTTTCATCAGCTCAATCCCCCAATCCACCTATCAGCCTCTAGCGGAGGATGTGTGACTCACAAAGCAGCTGGATTCCTAATACTACCCCCAATATCAGTCCCTACTCCAATCGTACTTCCCCTCATAGCTACCAAAGCTCCCTCCCCGCCGGAACTCCCACCTGAAGTGCAGTTCCGATTGTATGCGTTTCGGGTTATACCATAATTATGGGATTGGGTTTCTAGTTGCATAATGGACTGAGGTTGGGTTGTTTTGCACATGAATACTGGATATTAGCCCCGATAGGCCATCAAGGGCCCCCCCAGTAGCTGGTTGAATAGGAAAAGAGGTAAGGGATAAGAGAGAGGTAGAGGACTTACTAGCCCCCGCATCTCGGAGGATCTTTACCAGACTTGCATCTTCCTCAGGTACGAATTCCTCAAAGTTGAAATGACTAGCATTCTGAGGCCATCCCTTGACGTTTATAAGTTCTATCCATCAGCCCCCTCCTAGTTTTATAACTGAGGAAGAAGACGTACGTTTGATACTAATAACAACACCATGTAATGGCCCTTTAACATCCCCTTTCTCTTGAAGATATCGATCAAGTTCCCTCGCCTGTTCAAGAGCTCCTTCTCCATCGAAATACGTTAAACAATTTGTAGACTGATGAGCTAAACTCGCAGAATAGAAATAAGCTTCAACAACTTCTACAGCCGTGTATTTCTTTTCTCTGAGGGAGTTGACTAGGTCGATAGCATCAAGCGATACGATTTCAACTTGTCGGGGCTTGAGGAGGGAATATTCAATTAGAGTAGTTGGATTTAATGGATGTCCGTCCCATGTCGAGAGGAGAGTTTGGGGAGGTAGTTGAGCTCGGATTTGGGCTTTGATTGATTTTGCTCGTTCTGCTAGGTAGTCGGGCAGGGGGGTTGAGCTGTTCATTATGGTGATATCTATGGTGTAAAGCCAGTCATTCGTGTGTGGAGTGAGTTAGTCACTGCTTACCCCACCGGGACGTCTTCGGCCGTACTTGACCGAACCGCTCTCCCCACTCGGTTCACGCAATCTGTCTCATGGGTTCATGTTGGGTTCATGTGGCTAGTTCATCGGAGTCTCCTCCCGTTTCCATTGTTTCCATTAGAGCAAGAGCGATGATAAAGTCTACATGACTACAGCACGGCCCAGATAGTTCAGAAGTGCAGACAAGCAACTGCCGCATCCCACCCGCCTCGTGTGTGTCGTACTGATATGCTTCATTCACTTCACTTCATTCGTATATACAACCGAATCAACAACTAAAACGACAATATCTGGCATCTACCAATACTAATTTCAGAACATTTACAACCTATCCCCACAACCCCCTCTGGCGTCCATCTCCAGCATTACTAGCCATAGGCCTCTCAAACCTATCCGCATCAAACAATTCAACATCCTCATCCTGTGGTAAAGGCGCATGACCCGTTCTTCGTCCATTCATTCCAAAGAACCCACGCTGTAGACCCCTAGCTCCTTCTATAGCCTGGTTGAAGCTTGAAGTGTAGTATGCCAAATCCGTTGGGCCTGGTCCGGTGACTTCTGGGGTTGTTGTAGTGACTTCCTCGGTACCGCCGTTGGCTGCTGCTTGTGCCCTTTCTGATTCCCTCTGAGCATCCCGTAGACCTTTCTCGAAACGTTTCACTCGCCATAAACCACCAAGGGAGGTTAAGATGAGGAACCATCCAATCGACATCAACAGGAAACTGAACCATTCATTCGCCCTTCCGACATCCTCTGCGCTGGGTAATTGCATAAGTTTGTGAAGAGTGGTGTTATGTTGAATCGCCCATAACTCGGCATCGTGTGTATTGTGAAGGATCGTAGGTGGAGCATCGGGGTTATCGGGATCACGAACAGGTTGGGGCCAAGGCGAGTTGTTTCCCCAGAAAGCGGCAATGGCATTATCGGCTTCGATCTCGTCTTGGTTCGCACCGGGGAATGGATCTGGGTCGGAAGGGTCTGTTGGGAATTTTCCGCTCTCGATCAATTCTTCGGCTCGGGCTCGGAGGTTGAACCCGAATTGAATCATGGTGAAGCCTAGACCGACTCGGGAACCGTATTTGGCAGTGTGGGTGGTGTGTAGGACGTAGGTGAGGAGGAAACCAACGAATTGGAAGGAGAATGATACGATCACTGCGGGTTAGCTCTGACACTGGACGCTCGGTTTAGGCAGCTTACTGTTCCAGAGGAAGCCAAAGAAGTTTCCAGAGGGCATCCCGTCAATCAGGATCTCGTCGCCGCTGAGCGAGGAGGTAAGAGGACCAAATGGCGAGTTGTTGGATGGCAGAACGACAGTGGTGTCCCAGTATGTAGGGACGGCGTCGCGTAGAGCATCGTGGTAGGACTGGATATTAGCTTTACTCGACTCAGAAGACCCGCAAGCTCACAGGAGGACCATCCTTCTGTTCATCCTCTGGTGCATACTCTGGCCCGTCTTGCCTCTGCTCTGCGGGACCAGTAGTGGGCCTCGCCGACAAATTGGTAAAGATCCCACTATTCCCAGCCCCAATCACCCTCCCATTAGAACTGGCAGGAGGTTGGCGTGGTAAGAAAGAAGATGGCAGGATCCCACCGAGGAAATGGCGAGATTGGGCGGTCGGTCGAACGATATTGGATGGAGAGATACCATTCGTATTACCTGGTGCAGGGTTATGGGAAGAATAATCTTGGAAAGGAGGTGGGGATTCAAGAGGTTGAGTCTACCCATCAACAATTGTTGCAGAATATAGAATGCATAAAAGACATGACGTACATGGGCATGATCGAAATTGTACTCTCCCGGTATACGCCCAGTTCGTTCAGCCTCACGATTCTCTCGACCTAGCAAACCTGAATTCTCATTCTCATTCTCATCATCATCGGCGTCTGGCGGCGCATCGAATGCAGCATCCATCTCGGCTGGATCGGGGACTCTACTATCTTGACGACGAGAGAACCGGAAAGACGAGATGGAAGGTCGTCGACTGGAGTGTAGGGATGCACGACCAGACGACGACTGCCTAGGTGACGCAGGGGTCGAAGTGACCGCGGTATACCTCGACATTTTCGATCTCGCTTAAAGACTGGTCCAAGCGTGTGATCTGATTGGTCAGTCCTCTTCACAACAAACAAAGACATCAAAGGACGAAAGTCCAAGAAAGAAGATGAATTGAAGGAAAGGAAGGAGGTTGACGCGAGTCAGAGGGTGGTGCATGAAGTAATCGCTCAAATTTGATAGGTAAGATAACACCATACCATCGCACCTACTCAATCCCGAAAGAGAGAATAGACGGGCAGTTAAAATGGAGATCAAGACCCGTCACGACTTCTGGTTCTAATCATACAGGCGTCAAGTGTGGTGGTAGATAGAAGAATGAGACGAGGAATGTTTCAGAAAGAAGCTTACCAAGCGTTATTCGATCCTTCTTCCTTGATCGAGGAGTGATATCCTATATCTCTCACGGCTAATCTACAGAAATGAGAGTGATCTACTCTAAACTGACACGCGAAGAAGCTACAAATGATAATTGGGTAGTATACAACAGATGGAGGTGAGTTAAGACATTGAAGGGGGAGATAGAAAGGAAGAGAACAACACCGAGTTTGGTGCTTGGCGACCCTGGTTTGGCTGCGTGGCCGTCGGCGTGACGTGGTATTTTCAAGTGCACAGCACCGGGACTATTTCTACATTTTACGCGCGTCGTCGGTTAAGCACGGCTCAAGTTCCTCCTTTAGGAACGCAGCGTCCTGAGTAGTGTGTCCTGAACCTTCTTTCAATCTAGCGTGACTACCAAACTCGAAACATCCTATCCTCCTAGCCCTAAGTATCCTAGTTACCGCGCTAAACGTTTCAGAATATCACCTAGGCGCGTGGATTGTACTTATCGCTAACTTAGGTGCAAGCTATACTTTCTGAAATCAACAACGCTCCTCTAACTACTTATAACGTGGGTTGTGTCCTGGTGATCCCCTCCTTTGTTTTTGCAAATCCAACCATTGTCACTCATTAGATCAGCGTATACGCTCTTTGCTATACCTCACAAAACACTATCGACCTCAGAATAATGCACATATCCACCGCCATCTCAACCCTCCTAGCCCTAGGGTTGGTAGCTTCGAAACCCCTCCCAAACTCCACACCAGAATCAGCGACCGTAGTCGACGTCACATCTGCGTAAGTCACCCGTAAAGTATGGAACAAAGCTGATAAATAGATCATATTCATCCCTAATCGTATTCAATCCCGCAGCAGCCCCTACTTCGAGCGGTTCAGACGCTTTCTTAACCCCATCAGGAGTCGTCCTTCCACAAGCATCGGCTACACTCTCGCTCCAAGGGAGTCTACCTTCGGTATCGGAGTCGAGTACTCAGGCCAGTCAATCGGGAGTAAGGGTTGTTGGGCAGGGTAGTAGTGCTTCAGATTCTGGAACTGGGAGTAGTGATGCAGGTGGAGGTGGGGATACGGAAGTCGTCAAGGAGAACGCTGCGACCATCTTGGCTGTACATGGGTGGATGTTTGTTGGCGTTGGTTCCGCATTAATTGCTGTTCTCGCTTAATAGGAATGATTGAGAAAACGAAATAAGAAGGAAAGAAGAAAGGACTGGATCCATGTATCGCTAGACACCACGAATCATCATCATCATCATCATCATCATCATCATCATCATCATCACCATTAAGAATCATAGCAATCTTGTAGCAATCGATGTCACCCACATGTCACGCATCACTCACTGCGCCTTCCCAAATCGTGCAGAGAGGTAGATGACGCCTTCTTCAGACAGGGCTTCATATCTTGCATACAATCTTCACCATGTTCTACGTTCAGTCGATGAGCGGGACTACCAAGGTAATTCCAAAGGTCCAGGCTGACTAGCCCATTCCTTACCCATAACCTCTTCAGCATTTCCAATACCCCTAGCACCATCTATCATCAGTGACCGACCAAAGAGAGGAGGACGATTGGCCGGGCCGAAGAGGGAGCGACGAGGAGAATTCAAGGAGAGAACCAAGAAAGAGACGTCAAGAAAGAAAGGGGAGGAGGGAGGAAGTGGAAGAGGCAGGAGGATAAGGGAAGGTAGACGTACTAGGAGCCCAGAACTTGCCCGACATCGCCATGTTCAACTTCCCGGCGAAATCAGCGAGAATAGGAGCAGCTTCGTCTGGTGCCATTGCTATCATCAGCTCATTCCTTATAGTGGTACGAAGGGAAAATCGGTGGGTTATGGCGTCGACGAGAGTGACAATATGGAATAGACGTACCTCCCATCTTTTCGTAGAATTGCTCCATGCCCGCGTTCTTGGTCATTTCAGTTTTCAAGAATCCAGGCTATCATCAGCTCTTGTCCATCGTGCGCTCCGCGAAGCTGTCAAGAGCGAAAATAGACGGTAGATCTGAGAAAAAGGGATGGATTAAGAGAAGAGACGTACATGGATCATAGCGATAGGTATTCCCCTCTCTTTCAAATCATATCCTAACAAATGCCCAATCATATTCCCAGCAGCTTTAGATCCGTGATGACCGTACATCCCCCCTCCCTCTCCTTCTGTTCTGAGAGTTACGGAACCAGCTTCGGATGTTAGGATTACGACCTTGGCGGCTGGGGATAGGGATGAAGCCATTGTTCTGTTTCATCAGCCATTCGGTCCATGTAGAAATTCCGGGTATAGATGACGGGAAAGATAGCAGGAAGGGAAGAAGGACGTACAGAGCTTGAACTAGGAATACTGGGGCTATGGCGCATATCGTGTACATAGCGATTTGGTCGTCCCAATTAGCTTCCCCGAATTTCTACTGATCAGCTTCAACGCCCAAGTGTTGATGCTGTATGATCATCCAGGATCGATGGATTGACGTACTTCACCCTTCAATAATCCAGCAACGATCCAAACATGATCCACAGCCCTCCCCTGTAATCCCTCCACAACTTTATCTCCACAATCCTTCTTCGAAACATCAATATTAGGAATCACATTAACGCCCTTTGGGAATAGATCATCGGATTTAGGAGCTGATTCTCGGATGGTAGCGAATACGTTTGATGGCGATAGAGACTTTGCGTAGTGTCGGACTAGGGAGGCCCCTAGGCCTTGGGATGCTCCTATTATTAGTGCTGTTGATGCCATTGTTGTTTTGTTGCTCGATGTAAGGTGAGAGGGTGACGATGTGGGATGATTGCGATAGACCACAGAGTGGAGGAGGATGATGTCACGAGTCACGTGATTGAAAGCAGAGCAGGCAAATCGGCTTAACAGGTAATTGACGAGTATCATACCCTTGTCTAGAGGCAGGAGAGTGCTTGCTGGGAAAGACCGCCTCCTGGATGGATCGCCTTTATTCAGGGTCCCTCTCTAGACAACCCCCCGTCGATTGAAACATTTAGTCATCGTCTTCCCCTGGGCTTGTTCCGCCCTCAAACAGTCACACTCCAAGAGAATTGGAGCGCTGAAAGGTGGACACACTAGAGGCTCTGAAGTCGCGTCAAATTCTTTATCAGCCCCTCATATCAATGGTGGAATTGCCTTCGGGTTCGCAGAGATTCTCTTTGCGCTACTGTGCTCTCTTGTCTCTACTACTTGTACCATCAATACTTTATACAGCTACTCAACATTGACTTACCTTCACTACGCCGCTAGATACTGATCATGCCTAGTTCCAATGGATCAGACACTCCTAGGTAAGCTCCACCGCATGAGATCATGTAACTTGAGACATTAATCGGAGGTCGAGTTCGAGCTCTCAAGAGTCCGCTGCCGATCCCGACGTATACACACATGCAGAGAAAGCGGAATGTGAAGAGTACTACCTTGAGATGTTGTCACATGTGGCGCACCGATTCAGAAAGTATCAGCCCGACTTACCGGTCGACTCCGATCGACTCCGAGAAATTCTTGACTATATTATCCGACCTGGGCCAGAGACGGGGTTGATCCTCAACAGGGGTGATCTGGTCTCGATTCCCGTGATGGAGGTCGTAGATGGCTCCAAGGTCTCCATGTGTGGTCTGAGAAACCAATCCGAGATTGTTGCGCGAGAAGCGGTAGAAACCTTCTACCGAGAGCATCTCGGCGATTACGCTACCCTCGACACAGCCCAGTCATGGCACGAGTACGCTTTGAACCTTGCCACTCTATTGGACGCAAAATCTCGATGGGATGAAGCAAAATCTGGGATAAGTTTCGTTGCGGCCCCTCAACCTCCCCCCGAAATCAAGACTGAAGCCGATGTGGCTGCATTGGACAAAGTGATTGAGCAGCTGGAGCTCCAAGCGGAGGGGATCTCATTTGTGGTGAGTATATAACTAAATGCTATATCACCCCGCTGACGTACCCCTCAGGACGTGAGATCCAGGGCGAGACCCAAAATCGTTGATACTTGCGAAGCGACGGACACTGGAACAACATTCGGACAGAGCAGGAAAGGCCATTGGGCACAACAACCCGCAAGCACTGCACAGAGCATAAATGGTTGCTGGACATAGGCCGGTGTTTTCCAATCCTCTTGGGGTAGTCATGTTTATACAGTGTTGTGACAAGGGCGATGGTATTATGTGTATTGCCCATGTGTTTTGCCTTGCCAAGACACCAGACGAAGGCTGGGTCTGGATCTTTATTGTAACGATCTCTCATTCTACTTTTCCACGAGAGTTGAAAGACCTGGCCTGTCATAACCGGCTCCCCGAAACCCTGAGACCCGGACTCAGACATATATATAAGAACCAAAGGATCAGGAGGAAGAACCTCACTGACGAATCTCTTGTCCAATTGAGAACCTACTTCTATGTACTTGTTGCTATCCAGAGTTAGGCCGGAACTACAACCACAACACCATGCCCCATAAGCCATTGTCCGAACCGGGATCACTTGCATTCCGGTTAAGCTATTATGGCGGCATAAAAGTCAACGGCTATGTATCATGCAGCGGATCCTTTCATATCGCTCCTCGAGACTGCTCCACAGGCCGAACCCGTTTGCTGCCGCTCCACTCTCTTCTGTCCTTTATCCTTTGTCCTGTGGACGGCAGAGGTTTGGCAAGGGATCAAAATTGAGCCCGGGTGGCGACTGGCTACCTTTGTCCATGAAGAGCACAGCAAGACCATAAGTGTATAGAACGGACTACTCTTCATATACTGTATCAAGTTAATTTTACACACACATCCTGGTTTGGTTTCTGATCAACATATATTCAGAATGACAATGCAGCCATTGTCCGAGAACGGGCAGGAGAGCCTCGAAAGGGCACTCGACTTCGAGCTCAAACACATCAATATGGAGACATACCAAGTTGACTATGGCGCTGCCAAGCCGAAGGCTCTTCTTCAATACGCTATAGATGCAAACACAGTACTTTCTGAATGGAGTCCAACTAAATTCGCGCCCCGCATCGGCAAGAGACTGTCAGAGTTTCAGTCTCGAATCAACTCGGCTGCTGAAAAGGATCAAGAGGGATTCAGGTCCGACATCCTCATGGGGATTGGTTTTATGCTCCCTCCACATGAATGCAAAGTCAGTCACACCATACCTCTTCCAGCATCAGGCTACTGACGCTCCAGCCTGGAGATTCCTTGTTGGTCATCATGACGAACAGTCTGCTAGATGATAGGCAGAGCGAGATGGAGCAAAGTCATGGTGCTGTCCACACATTGATGAATATGAGTCGAGGCACGAACTCGACAACCAAACCTAGTACTACCGACAGGAGGACTGCCAGTGAGCACACGGAGGATGGTTACAAGGGTGTTGGACAGAACGACAGAGGACAGTGGCTGTGGTCTAAGGACACGGGTCCTGTACAGAGTGCAGGTGGGCAGTGGTCGTATCGGGGGGATACCAATCAGGAGCGAGATGGAGTGACAATCGATGACCAGTAGACAGGGGTACTGATGTCTTCTGAAATATTCATCCGGTATCGGTACTCTCAATGTATCTGTGCGATTCTGAAGGCACGCCAGAACCTGACCACCCTTGAGATATTTGAGCCTTGGCAGAATCGGTCATTTCAAATTCCGCAGAAGAGATTCGTATAAGCATCAATCTATCGAGCTTCCGTTCATCCACCTGTGAGCTCCGTCCCTGTTGTCAGATGCAGCGCTACGGACGTCCTGGAGTGTCGATGTCATCCTTGGCCTTAAAGAATAGATGTGACAAAAGATGATTTGCGGTACCTGAATCAACTGACTTTTGGAATTTCACCACACACATTTCACATCTTGACTTCACCGTACAACACCATGTCCACTTCAACGCCTCTGACGCAAGCAGAAGCGACAGCAAGCTTCCTCAGACACTTCACCTCGGCAACAATAGGCGGTCATGTCCACCCATCCCTCGAATCCCGCGACGACCCAATTACCGGTTTATCAATGTTCTCCAAATCACCTATTCCCGCTGATGAGCGATTGATTACCTGTCCCGCTTCTTGGGTTGTTACTCCTGAGATTTGTCGGGGTGCTATTATTAAGCTTACGGGTGATGTGAAGGGTAAAGGAAAGGAGATGGAGGAATGGAAGGAGACAATGTTGATTTGTGGATATATCTGTTTACATTGGATATATCATGATCGTGGAGAGTAAGTCATCGGTAAAGGACCGGGGTGCAGGGACAGAGCTAACATGTTAGACTACCAGAAATACTCCAGCATTGGCCATATGTCGCATCCCTTCCCCCCGCCGACACTCTCCGAACACCACTCCAATTTACCGAATCCGAAATGACCCTACTAGAGGGTGCGAATCTCCACGGAGCGACCTCAGATCGACGAAAACAATGGCAAGCGGAATACGAGATAGTCAAGAAGACAATATCAGACGATGGGATGACCTGGTGAGTTATCCAGACTTGGGAAGGAGGAAAGCTGATATGAAGGGAACGATATTTAACCGCTGCTAGCTATATCTCGTCGAGAGCTTTCCCATCAAAATTGCTCAGCATGCCAGATGCCGGGAAGAATACGGAGACGAACGCGGTTCAGACTAGTGCTGAAGAGGAATCGCACCCAGTCTTGATACCTGGAATGGATATATTCAATCGTACGTCCCGCTTTACTCGCGACTCAAGGATGATGCTAAGATTCCAGACTCCAGAGGCCAACCTATCACATGGCTCACTTCTTCTGACCCACGGACTATCTCACTCGTCGCCCCATCACCCATCGATTTCGGCGTACAAGTATACAACAACTACGGCCCCAAACCAAACGAAGAGCTTTTACTAGGCTACGGATTCGTGCTCAACCCAAATCCAGATGATGTCCTCCCTCTACGCTTGGGTGGGATCGGATCAAATGTCTCAGCAAACAAGAAAGCGAGGTTGTCAAGTAAAGGCCTTGATGCAGGGAAGAGATGGATAATCAAGCGGGATGGAGAAATCCCGAGGGATCTGATGGAAGTTCTAAGGATCGTCATGGGCGATGAACACCATCATGAGCATGATCACGACGATGAGGAGGAAGAGGAAGAACATGGACATTGGGAGCAGGAAATGGAATTGGAGTTGGATGTATTAGGGGCGTTGGGTCAGATGTTGGATGATAAACTCGCCAAGCTGGAAACTTTAAATCCTGAAGTGGAAGCTAGGGACGATGTGAGGGCTATGTGCGAGGTCTACCGAACAGGTGAGAGCGATCAGGTCGATTTAATGGACCAAGCTGATAGAATAGGTCAGGTCGAGATTCTGACGAAGGCAATGGAAGTCATCGAGGAACGTATAGAAAGGGTGGAGCGATTGACTGCAGAGGGAGAAGGATGTCCGTGCTGTAATTAATTCAGCTGCTGTGCTAGATGGGACGACCATGGCCAGACAAAACATCTCGGCCACATAGGGATAAAACGAGAAATTGAGTACTCTAGCTGCATCTATGTCTACACACTCGTACCTCGATCTTCAGTTTACCAACTTGCATCCCGTGCATCACTCCAGCTGTCAGAACTTGTGCACCTCATATATATGCATATACTCAGAGCCTAGACGCCCTACTTCGCAGTATAACGACATTTGTGGCGAATCGTCCATTATGTCACATACGGATTATAAGTCGTATCCGTCTCATCCGCCTTCTTCTGAAGTTTTTTATTCTCTTTCTTGAGCCAGAACTTGGTTCCAAACGCCATAGAAGCGGCTAGAGCGCCGAAAACGAGCTGCAAGATAAACGCGGTTCGATATACCGGTTCTTCCTCCGGTCTGAAGAAATATGGACTAATCACGTTCCCCTGTTCAATCGTCAGCTTCTAATGTCCGCAGCACCCTAGGAGCGGACGTACGATATGTCCAAAGATATTAACGATGGCTCCACATGCAGCACGTTTCTCCGGTGTGGAAGAGAGTGTGGACACTGCCCAAGCGTAAACTAGGGCATTTGCTGAAAATGATCCAGGTGCGTATAGGAATGAAGCGGCATATCGAGCGTCTAAATTGGTAGTGGCGAGGGTAATGATGAAGCCCGTCGCAGCCGCAGCAAGGGCACATGTGATATGGAATCCACGTTCTTTGATTCGATCACTATTCCATGATACGCAGAATGATACGATCGCTCCAAGGAAATAAGGTGGGGCGGTTAGGAGGAGTGAGGTGTTTTCGTCTCCGTATCCTAGGCCTTGAACTAGAGTTGGGAAGAAGAAATTGAAGCCGTAGGAGCTATTTATCAGCTGGACCGTCCGGAAAGTATATGGAAGATAGGCGGTTGATAGAGGTGGCAAGATTATGACAATCGGAACTTAAGGTTCGAAATCTGGGTTTTCTTAACCCCGAAAATCCAGTCCTCCAGACCTGCTTTGTTCATAATTAGGAAAGCATGGATTGAGATGAGGGAAGAAGAATCTGATGAACCACTCACGAAGTCATAAAGATGTTCAGAACGACAAAGAACCAAGTTTTCGGGTCGGTCACAGCGAGCATCAATCCATGTTTCAACGATCCAGTCCCCGAAGCCCCAGTGACCCGATCAGCAATGATCCTAGCCTCTGCCAGCCTCCTCATATCTTCATTGAGTACCCATTTAGCACTTCCCTTCTTTGATCCGGGGAAATCGGGTAAAGTCCAGAAAGCCGCAATACCGCAGACCGTCGACATGAGCGATTCAATGATGAATAGCCATTGCCAGCCGTATAATCCTGATGCGCCGGATAGACCGGAGAAGATACCAGATGCGAGGATACCGGAGAATGCTTGGGCTAATACGAGTCCCGAGTAGAGGATTGCTGTTCGAAGAGCGATCTCTTTTCGTGTGTACCAGCAGTTCATTAGGAATACCGCCTGTATGTCAGTTTGGTCTGATTGTCTCGGTAGAGGGTGAACGTACGCCTGGGAAAAGGGGAGCCTCGAGAATACCAAGGAAGAATCGAACGACGAAGAGATGTTGAGCGTTCTTGACCCCTGCAGTGGCGATAGCGACGGATGACCAAACGATACAAGTGACAGGCAGGTAGATACTAGGCCTTACCCTCGTCAACAACATATTCGAAGGTAGTTGAGCGAGCATATATCCAATAGTAAGGATCGATACCGCCAAATTATAATCATCGCCCGTCAATCCAATATCCCTGTCCATTCCATTTAACCTCGCTTGGGCGATATTGGTCCTATCCAGGTAATTGTTCAGATACAAGATCCATAGTGTTGGAAGTAATGTCATGTCGAGTCGCCTGACTAGTGCTTTCTCGGTAGCTTGCCAATTCTCTAGATTGAGTTCGGCAATTGGGGAGAAATCTCGATAATAACCTTCTGGGGTCATTGGCGCTTTGAGTTTCTCGGCGTCGTTGAATGTATTTGTCCGGTCCAATTCTAGGTCATTTTGAGCCTCGACGTGACCCATCTCTGGTTTTGGGTCATGTGGAGCAATGATATCTTGTGGTCGCGAGGTCGATCTGGCGACTTCTGCTTCGTAAGCTGTCACACCAGCATCACCATTACTGCGGGTGGTATCGCTGTTGGACATCTTGTCGAATCTATACAGGTATGAAGTAGAAGAAGAAGACCAGGATAACGAGTGAGTAAGACTTTGGTCAGGCGACCGAATGAGCGTTTCTTAATATACTGTATATCTCCTCGGGTCAGCATCAGACATCAGCGGCCCCACATCTGCCCAGGCATACAGGTAGACAGAATCAACTTGGCGTCATCTCTTCCTCTTCTCTCAGTCGTAAGTATCCCAAGACATTTGGTCGGTAGCATGACCATCATTGGGGCCAACGCCGTTATCGCTTCCGATACTGAGGTATGCCAAGGGATTACGACATCTTCGATATGCCTGTTTTTTTTTCGAATCGTCTTTGTGAATGCGATATTCTTCTGATTCCATTTCGAATAAGCTTGTGGGGTCAGGGATCATACCGGAAATAAACGGAGTGGAGTCTACATATCACATCAGAAAGGTTCAACCTTTGATACCATCAAAAGAGAGGGTGAATTCCTCTCTTGATCCCTCTCCCCTACCCACGCCCTCGGAGCAGACCCTCAATACCTGAAACCTGATGGTCGGGCCGTACACCGGCGGCAGGCATATGGTGGTAAGCAGGAATGATGATGGGTCATGGGGGGATGATACCGCCGGGAAAAGGGTGCCAATTGTCTTGGCAGAATCGGGTTCCTGAAATTCGAGATATCGTATTGGTCCGGACCGGGTCATCTCAGTGGGCATAGTATGATTTGCATTCCTCGATACGTTTCGTAATGATATGATATGAAAACTAGTAATCAGACCTGTGCTACCAGATAGCGTTTTCCATCTCCCTATTCCTGACTCGGTGTGTATCGGCGGTATACCCACGCAAGACGTCTTCTGCTAGAGATGTATGACCCGCTTGTAGAAGAGCCAAAATCACTTGATCTCGTTTTGGCATATTCCTACCCGCGGCTGATTCTCGTTGAGTATCGGGCGTCGAAGCATTTATATTCTCGTAATGGAACCTAGAGTCGAACAAATACGATGGTGATAATCCAGCCGTAACTGATCCACCTCCAGCTTGAGACGGAGGTGTTATTGGCGAGTTGAGCTCTGCCGATACTCGTACACTAGATGATCTGGGGGAAGCGGAATAACGTGGATTGTCCGAACAATGTCGCCTATACCTGCTACCAGTGGTCGCTTCGAGGGCGGTAGGTCGTCTAGGTGTAAGAGCCCTAAATGACTTGATACTGCTTCCTGGACTTGAAACGATTTGATGTCGATTATCCCCTTGAGCCAAGCCGGTTGCGGTAAGATCGGCCCATCCTGCGAAAACGCGATATCCACATTCTCCCTCTACAATGTCTTCATCATCCTCTTCTTCCGTGTCGTCATCACTATCCTCTTCGCCCGAGAACCCTCCTCCAGCATTGTCATTTCCTGCATCAGACTCAGGGTGATCATCCATGTCCATCTCGTCATGAGTGATCTGCGTTGAGGCCTTGATAAGAGTATCATCCCATTGTCTGGGGTCTATACCGTATTCAAGAGCCCAAGCGTTCGAATAAGGATTTCCCATGTCGACATCATGATCTTGATCAGTCGCGACTTGTCCCTGGAACAGAGCTGGTCGAAACAAGAGTGGAGGGTCAAGGCGGAGTTGTGATAGTCTTGGGGTCTCATGTTCGTCTGTATCATCCCCAGATTCCGATTCCAGCTCATCAAACTCCTCCTCCGCATCGATGACTGATTGAGGAGCAGTCTCGGTCTTCCAGCTCGGCCCAAGTCGACTTGGCGTGATGGGCTCATGGAGAGCTTGCACTTTTGCTGAAGCATTTCGAGGCGGAGTCGAAAGGATGA
>Ga0308160_10003882_pt1 | contig 16403 bp, 18 predicted proteins | sample PhyFR1_FD_201036 | JGI IMG/M metagenome (GOLD analysis project Ga0308160, IMG submission 201036) | Phyllosphere microbial communities from UC Gill Tract Community Farm, Albany, California, United States - DLSLF.R1 | ecosystem: Host-associated > Plants > Phyllosphere > Unclassified | place: USA...
CCCCCCTCCAGCCCTCTCCCCCATCCCCTTCCATCTCCTTGCCCACGCTACCTCTCGCTCGACGCGACTCCCTCGTGCCTGGCAGGGGCGGCGGCGGCGGCGGCGGCGGCAGCTTTAAACGGGGAGGGCGGCCGGCCCTTCTTTCTCCCCATCCCCCCCTCCCCCCTCCCCCTTTCACCGGCGGCGGTGGAGGGTCGCATCGCACCCACAGCAACAAGGGTGGGCCGCTTGAAAGAAAATCCTGATGACGGGTTTTCCGAGGACTGCAAAAACCCCTTTTCGTACCCTCCGACCCCCCTGATCCCGACCCCCGGACGCACGCGCGCATGGCCGGTCGGCCAGTCATCGTGCGGTCCGAAGGGCTTGGGTGGGGGGGCGGGGGCAATGGTTTCGTCGTAGGCAGTCTTGGGGGGTCGGCAGGGGAAGGGAGAGAGGAGGGCCGGGGGCGAGCATGAATTCTTCTGGTGGGCCTCCCATAAGTCTCCCCCCCCCCTCCCCCCCTCGCTCACCTTTTGTAAAGGGGTTTGCTCATGCGGGCGATCCCACACTGGCCGGGCGGCCTCAGAGCGCGTCACCCGGGCTTCGGCGGGCGGACGAGGGGTTGGCCTCTCGGGCCGACCAGCCGGAGGCTGCGTCCCCCGTCGTCGTCGCTGCTGCTGCTGCTGCTGCCTCCTTCGGTCGGTCGGGCGGGCGGGTCCGGACGCCAGAGCGTCACGCGGCGCCGACGGCCGGCGGCGGCGACGCTGGGCCGGACGGCCGGCTCGACCGCGACCGCGGCCGGCGTCGTTGAGGGCGCGGCGCTCGCTAAGTCGACGGTGGCCGACGACGGTCCGACGTGCGCCTCCGCCTCCGCCGCCGCCGCCGCTCGCCGCTCGGCCCGAGCCGCAAGGGCCGGCGCCGGCAGGCGAAAAGGCCCACGCAGCAGGAGCCCCTCGCGCGCCATCGCTGGCGTCGGGCTCGGCAGAGGCGGCGGGCGTCGGCCGGAAGGCGCAGGGAGCGTCGACCAGCGTTCGGAGAGCGGGGGCAGGGCCTTGCCGAAGGATGGGTGGTCGTAGGCTGACGGCCGGTTGAAAGGGGCGAACGAGGGAAGGGTTGCTGGCCGGAGGGCCGTGGAGGTGGGCTGTGAAGGACGCGAAAGCGGCGCACGGAACCCGTCTGGACGGGGCGGTCGCGAAGGGGCGAATTCAGGCTCTGGCACGCTTGCTGCACCAGGAGGAATGTCTGAAAACTCGCACCTGCGCCCTCTGCGAATGGGCTACCTGCGACGGCTGACGGCGGGAGGTGGTACTGCAAGGCTGGAGGTGGCAGCGCGGGCCGCTCCTCGACAGGCGACGACCGCCCGGCCGATCCCTTCAGACCTCGGTCGACGAGCCGACCCGCCGGTCGCGCCGCAGCCTCCAGCGCTCGAGCCTGCTCGGACCCCTTGGTCTTCCTCGCGACCGGCGGTGCGGGCTGGCGGGCCGCGTTGCGCCGCTGGAGGTCGAGCCCCCGGAGGATCGGGTAGTCGGCCGTCGGGCCGGCGTCCCTCGGGATCCGCGAGAACGTGATGCGGCCTGGCGCCTCGGGCGACGACGCCTTGCGTTTGGCAGCCGCGGCAGCCGACGTCGTCTTCTCGGGGACGCGAGGCGAGGACGGTCGGTGCGCGAGTTGCGAGTTCATGGTGCGGTGAGGAGGCTTGGCTTCCGGCGAAGGCGACGACGACGACGAGTCGACCAGGATGGCCTCGTCCAAGGATGCCTCGGCCATCCGACGCATGGGCTGGGGCTGTGAGGGCGCGGCAACTCCGGACGAGGAGCTATTGGCAGGGTCGACCGAGGGCGTACCGGCCTGTCGGTCGACTGTATGCGCCGCCGGTGACGGCATGTGCTGGATCTCTAGCGCCGACGGGTCGGTGCTGGTAAGCGGTGGCGATGCTGAACCCGGCGAGACGCCCTCGACCGAGACCTCTGACTTGCCGGGCAGGTCTTGGTTGTGCGACCGATGGCGTTCGAGTCGGCGGAGGAGGTCCTGCCTCGCACCCGACTGACTCGGGGCAAGTCTCGCCGCCGTCAGGTCGATGACTCTCTCCCCTGCTTCTGCCGTCAGCGCGCGCTCCTCCCTCGGCACTGAAACCGCCTTGCGCTTCTTGGTCGGCCTACCTGTGTCTGCAGGACCAAGCTTGGCCGTCGTCGGTCGGGCTGCCGAGGGCGGAGGCCGCCACCAGCCGTTCCTGCCATGAACCGAGCCGGTGGGGGCTGGGAGCGGCGTGGCCTTTGGCGCAGACAACAGGTACGGCCGTCCCTCAGCCGAGACAGTCAAGTTCGAAGACTTTGAAGACGGGGCGGTTGGTCGAGTGCCGGATGACGATGACAACGACGACGGGTCGGAAGATGCTGCTACCGGCGAGGAGTCGAGACGGTCTCGGCTACCGGCGGCCACTTTCGCCTTCGTCCTGCAGAGCGGCATCGCCGGCTCGAGTCAGGCCGTCGGGCGGGGTGCGATGAGCGGCGGATGCTGAGCGCGTACCAAGGGTTGTGCTTGACGACGAGCCCGCCCTCGTCTCGGGCTGAGAGGTCAAGCTGTTCGACCTGTTGCCGCTCGAGCTCGCCCGCATCCACGGTGGCGGCATCGGGCCCGAGCACGTCCTCGTCGGAGGAGGAGCCGGCCTCGCCGTCGCCGCCGTGATGGAGGAAGGAGCGCGACCAGATGTCCTCGGTGGGCGGCAGCGGCATGGCCGCTTGTGGGCTGGCGGCGTACGGTGAGGATGGTCGTCGGCGGTCAGAGCGGCGGTCAGCGAGACGGGCGAAGGTTTGCTCGTCCGTCAGCGGAGGCCAAAGCCAGGCGGCTTGTGCGACGCGGACGTAGGCAGCCAACGCCGCCGCCGCCGCCCCGAGCAGAGGAGAGCAAGCGGTCATGCCCATAAGTGGGCGAGGAGAGGACGCGCCCCCTGTCGACCGGCTTCTACGGCGCGGTCACTCCTATGGTTCTGGCGCCGGTTGGGGCGCGCGGGGCTGTGCGCAGGTGAGTAGGGGGAGAGAGCGAAGCAAAAGGGGGAGGGTTGGCGTGCCCCGACGAAAGGAAAAGGCAAGCCGGCTAGATGACGAGGTAGTCGTCGGTGACGAGGACCGTCTCTTGCGAGAACGAGACGTCGTCGCCGCCCTCGACAAGCGACGCGCTCTCGACCTGCGTGGATGGTGAGGAAAGGAGATCAGACTGGGGGCTTCGCACGGAGGCCGACGACGACCACGCCCACGCACCTGGACTTCGGCGAGACTGCCGGCAGAGACAAAGCCGACGCGGACGGGAAAGAAGCTGTCGACGTCCTCGGTGCCCTCGACGGTGAACTCGAGGTTGCCGCTCGGCTCGTCGGCGTCAATTGCGTCCGTCCGCCACTCGAGCGCGGCAGCCGACGCGTTGTGCGACCACTCGCCGGTGTGCGAGGTGACGTTTAGCTGCAGGCCGTGCCTGTTGGAAAGGAGGGTAGCGGTCAGCGACGCGCACACAAGGGGGATTCAGGCGATCTCAGGGGGATGCATCAACGCACGGGATCGGAATCGAGATGCAGACGTCGCGGAGTGTCAGATGCTTGGCCTCGAGCTCGTATTCGATGTTGACCTCGACATTGCCCTCGCCGGCGCTCGGCCAGCAGTTGATGCCGAGCGGGACCTGGCTCTCCTTGGTCCCGCCGAGCTTCCACTTGACGACACCGAGGCCCTTGCCGACGGGGAAGTCGCGCTTGGCGTCCTTGAGGGCGACAACACGCGGGCCGGTCGGCGCAAACTTGGAGACCTGCGGGTGGTGCTTAAACTGGATGTCGTTGGCGAATGAGGTCGAGGACGAGGGCGCGATGAGCGCGAGCTTGAGCTTGGCCAGCGCCGGGTCCGACACAAGCAGCTCGAGCTCTCCCTTGAGGTCAAAAGATGCCAGGCCGCCATCGCGGAGGAGTTGGAGCGAGAGGTGCTCCGAGATGGCAACGTGCACGCTGGAGAGAGAGGGCGGCGGAAGAAAGACGCGCGCACCGACGGTCAGCCTGGAGCCCTCGAGCAGCAGAACGAAGCCCGGCGTCAAACGAACCTCTCCTTTTCGACCTCGCCGAGAACGCCGACGTCCGGACCGGCTTGCTCCGACTCTTCAGGCTCAGGCTCGGCATACGTCTCACGAACCTCGGGCGCGCCAAATTGGCCCGGCTGGGGCACGTAGGCCTCGTGACTGACGGCGGCCTCGTCGCCGAGCGCGCTCAGTAGGTCTGACTGCTTGGGCTTCTTGCCGAGCTTCATACCGGGCCCCGAGAAGGCCTTGGTCGGCGCCGCCGAAGCCGGCCGCGACGAGGAGGCTGATGGCGCCGCCGGCCGCTGCTGCTGCTGGTATTGGGGTGCCTGCGGGGCCTGGTAGCCGCCCTCGCCCTGGCTGCCGTACGAGGCGCCGCCGGGCCGGGTGCCTCCGACGCGAGCCGTCTCGCGCCGCTGGTGCTCGAGCATCTTTGCCCGCCGCTTGAGCTCCTCCTTGGCCTCCATCTCCTTGTTCCGCGCGATGATCTCCTGGACCTTCTCCTCATGCGACTCGGCCGCGAGGATCGTCCGGATCTCGCTCGTCGTGTGCGGACTCGCAAAGCCGAGCGGCAGAAGCTCGTCAAAGGTCGCGATCAGCGGGAACGCGTGCGCGAGCAGCGTCGCCTCGGTCGGAGGGGCCGACCGCAGGAGGTCTGAGATGGAGCGGACGATGAGCGACAGCGTCGAGATGTCCTGGAGGGACAGCGGGGTGCGGAACGGTCAGCTGCCTTGTCTAGGTGATCAGCAGTAAACGGGCCGAGGCCGCACCTGGAGGATGTTGCTGCCGAGGTTGGTGATGAGGACGACCCAGACGTCGTCCATCGGCTGGTAGACGTAGCGGACGTCGGCCGTCTCGACCGTCGTGTGCTGGCTGCCGGCCGGGATGAGCTTCGGGAACGACGTCAGGAGCGACTCGATCCGCGAGCGTGGCAGGTCGAGCAGCTGGCGCGAGATGATGGCTGCAGGCCGGCGAAGGGAGAGGCGAGGGAAGGTTAGCGAGACGGTCGGTACCTCCGGGGCTGAAAGTCGGGGGTCCGGCTGCCGAGCAGGCCAGACGACGTCAAGCTGCGAGCCGCTCTCGCTCGCCCTTGCGGCTCCCAGACCAGCCACGCCGCCTGGCTGAACCAAGCAGCAGCTACGAATGGGCGATAGTCTGCTAGCCCCGAGGCGAAGGCCGCCTGCTGCACAAGAAGAAGCGGGGGAGGGGACGCACGCTTCCCGCCTCGGGTGACGATGCTGGCGGCGAGCACGACCTGTGGCAGCGGGGTGTCCTCGTCAGCCGCTGTTGCTTTCGTCGAAACCTACAGTCTGCCCCGCGAGCAGATCCACGCACCATAGTAGCGAACGAGAAGGGGGGCGGAAAGGAGGGAGGGCGAGAAGAGAGGGGGGAATGAAAGTCGGGCGGTCAACAACGGCGGCAGGGCGCGAGCCCATCTCCCATCCTCGCGCGCGCGCGGCGGCGGCGGCGGCGCGTTTCGCCCTGGTTTGCTCGGAGTCCTACAGCTCCATGATTGAGCTCCGTTCAGCCCTGTGAGCCGGGCCTGATTGTAATCGTGATTCGCACTCCCCCGAATCTCAATTGAATGAAGTCTGTGTCGCCCTTCGAGCGCCCGACGGCCGACCCCGCTTCTGCCCCTGCACCGTCACGACCCAACCACCTACGTTCTCTTCCCCTCTCAAACTCCTCTCCTCGCAACTTCCAGAATGTCGTCCCTCTTCGGCTCGTCATCCAGTGCCACGCCCTCGGCAGCAGGTCCGTCGTCCGGCCGCCCTTGAGCTCTAGCGTCAGCAGCAACGACTGATCCCCCTCTCTGCCCGTCTCCGCCGCTCCTGCCCGACCTCGTCTCCGTCCGACTGCGGCTCTCTCAAACCGCCCGGCTCCCTCACTCTCTTCCTGCTCGCACTCGAATCTCCTCAGAGATCCAGCAGCGCAAGGAGCAGATCAAGCAGCAGGTCCAGCAGGAGCTTCAGCTTGTCAACGCCCAGGAGCTCATCAACGTCCGTCTGCCGCCTACCTGCGGCATCAAGCCCGGCTCCCTTCGCCGTCGTCACCGGCTCAATAGTATACTGACCGACCGTCTGCCCTCTGCCGCATGTCGCATCGCGCGCCTGCAGAAGATGAACGAGAAGGTGCGTCGCTTCTCCGTCTCTGTCGCACCGTCAACAGTCGCTGACGGACTCGCCCCCCCGCCGCCTTGTTCACCTTGCAGTGCTACACCAAGTGCGTGCCGAAACCGGGAGCGATGCTCACCAAGAGCGAAGAGGTACGTCCGACGCCGTCTCTCATGCTCGAAGAGACGGTCAGAGAGAGGGAGGCCAGGACAATAGCTCGGGGCAATCGGTCGAGCTGCGCCTAGTCGGCCCGCCGAGTTTACGCTCTGCGCTCCTGGCGGCCCGAACGAGGCGCTGTCGTCCCTGGCCGGGATTGACCGCAGCAGATCATGTCAGAACCACGATTGCTGACTTCCGCGACCCCGTCTCTCGCAACAGAGCTGCGTCACGATGTGCATGGAGCGCTACATGGAGGCCTGTACGTCCAGAGCGCTCGTATGGCCGTCACCTGCCGTGACCGATCGCTGACGCCCGTCTCCTTCTCTTTCCTCTCTCCAGTCAACACCGTTTCGCGCGCCTACATCGCCCGGCTCTCGAAGGAGCGCGGCCAGCTGTCGGCTGCTGGCGGAGGCATCATGTCGCCCGGAGGGTCGCTATAAGCGTCGCTCTCGTCGACCAAAAAGGAACAGGAAAGGGCGTGCTGGACGGTCTAGGTCTAGAAGCGACCGTTCCGTCGTCCACAAGTGGAGGGGCGGCTCGTCATCTTGGACGCCATGATCCGGATGCAACTCAACCCACTCTAGGGCCTGTTGAGGTCGCGGGCGCCGACAGCTTCCGACCCGGTCCGTGTACATGGCCTGCGCGCCTGCCCTGCCGCCCAGAGCCGGCCCCGCCGGCTATCAAGCCTGCCCTGCCGGAAGCAAGCCAGAGGAGACTAGTTCGTCCTGCAGCAGGCTCTTTGCTTGTTGGGCGGCGGCCGGGGGATGCAGGCGAGATTGTCTGAGTCGTCCATGCAGAGGGGTGTCTCGAGAGTCCAGAACCCTGTTGGGAGGCCCGGCTCGGCCGGCCGCGTCGCGCCCTCGGAGGCGTCAGCATCTCAGCCCAGCTCCGTGTTGCCCGTCCGAGACCCCCCTCCCCAACCGTCTTCCCACCCACCACCACCACACACACTCACACATACACTCGCACAAGAGGCTTCTCCCCCCTCATGCTCTCCCGCTGGACCAAGAAGGACGCGCAGAACAACAGCAACGGCGGCGGCAGCGGCGGCGGCGCCAACGACCGGCCGGACGCGGGCTCGTCGGCGACAGGCGGTGGCCAGCTCTCGCCGACGGCGGCCGCCAACGGCAGCGGCTTGGGAGGCTACCCTTGGCCGTACGATAAGGAGCGCCATGGCATTGACGGCCTGACGCCGTCCGAGCGGGCGATGCTCGAGGGCATGGAGCGCTTCTACGGGATGGAGAACGTACGTCCGCCTCTCTCTCTCGCCTGTCCGTCCCCCTTCCGATCTCCCGGTCTCGCCCGGCTCGGCAGGGTTCGCGGAGCGAGCTTTGTGGGACCGAAACGGGCCTACGGGATGGCGCGGCAGCGATCAGCGGCCTGGCCTGGTCTGGCTGTCGCTCGCGCTTAGGGAAGGCCGTGCCTCCTGGAGAGGTCTGAGCAGCTCGGCACCAGGGTCGCGTGCTTGGACTGAGCCGGAGGACGCCGAGCCTTGAAGAGGGTCGACGCCCGAGGCACGCAAGGCGGCTCGCTTTACGCCACCTTGCTGTCGTTGGGCAGGCCAGGGTCTTGATGTTTGGATGACGACGGGAGAAGGTGCACAGGTTCCCGTCGGCAGACATGCTGATAGCCATGGACCCTTCCCCCTCCCCCGACTCCCGCAGTTCGGAAACACTTGGTTCGTCGTCGCGACTGAGCCCTTCCGACCGCGACAATGTCCTGATGGCTCTCCAATGTCCTTCCAACGCAGCTACGCCAACTCGGTCGTCCAGGCGCTCTTCTTCTGCAGGCCGTTCCGGGACTGCGTCAACACCTACCCTTCCCTGATTGTCCCGTTCAACCCTGGTGAAACGCCCCGGGGCGGCCTTGCCGTCCAGATCCCGTCTGGCTCGGCCTCGTCGGGCGACTCGTCGATGGCCTCGTCTCCTCTGCTCGCTCCCGGCGCCGGCGGAGCTGTTCCGCCGCTTCAGAGCCCAGGCGCGACCCGGACGAGCCGCTGGCCGGGCTCGAAGCGGGTGCTCTCGGGTGGGGTCAAGGGCGAGGGGGCCGATGGCTCTACCTTGCTCGAGCCGCCGAGCGGCAGCAACAAGCGCGACCGGTCGCGCTCGCCGTCACGCACGCGGACGTCGCTTCAGCAGCCGTCGTACCCACCGCCGGCGACGCTCTTCGCCGCACTTCAGTCGCTGTTTCAGCACATCTCGTCCATCCCAGCGCCGACTTACGCCATCTCACCGAATAAGGACAAGGACGGCAACCCACCCGTGCCTCTGCCGGCCGTCAGCAAGGTGATCGCGCCAGCCGCCTTTATCGCCAAGCTCAAGGTCGAGAATGTCATGTTCCAGGGCACGATGCAGCAGGTACGTCTCTGTCGTCCAAGCCGCCGCCGAGCCCTTCGACTGACAGCTTCCGCCCATCCGCACGTACTCAGGACGCCCACGAGTTTCTGAACTTCTTGCTCAACAAGATCGGCGAGGATCTGGCCGCAGAGGACCGCGAACGCCGGACAGCAGCCAAGGCGAGGATGCTCGCCACCGAAGACAGTCAGTCGCAGCAGTCGCCCATCATCGCCTCGGTTCTCGTGTAGCCAACTGACGCGTTTCTTTGTCGCTCCTACGTCGTCGGTCAAAGTGTCTGGTTCGACCGGCTCGATGTCGACCGCGGCCGGGGCGCCCGCGGGCCGGCCGGAACCGACATTTGTGCAGAAGCTGTTTGAGGGCACGCTCGTCAACGAGACGCGCTGCCTGACATGCGAGACCGTCAGTGCACTCGATGCACGGCTACACTTGCTCATCTGCCAGGGTAGTCGCTGACATCGGCCGCCGGCTCGCCTTCGCTTTCAGACCTCGTCGCGCGACGAGAGCTTCCTTGATCTGTCGATCGACATCGAGCAGAACACGTCGGTCACGTCATGCCTGCGCCAGTTTTCGGCGAGCGAGACCCTTTGCCAGCGCAACAAGTTCTATTGCGACACGTGCTGCGGCCTCCAGGAGGCCGAGAAGAGGTGCGTCCCCGCGGGGTCGTGGCTTCTCGGCATGTGAGCGCTTCGACCACTGACAGTCTTCTTACCTCTATGCCTGCGCAGGATGAAGATTAAGACGCTGCCCAACGTCCTCGCGCTCCACCTGAAGCGCTTCAAGTACCAGGAGGACCTCGGCCGGTACATCAAGCTGTCGTACCGCGTCGTCTTCCCCTTCCACCTCCGGCTACCCAACACGAGCGAGCAGACCGACAACCCTGACCGGCTCTATGAGCTCTTTGCCTTTGTCGTCCACATCGGCGGGTGCGTCCCTGTTCATCCTTGCCCAACGACTGTCCTTCTGGAGTTGACGCGATCAACCTTCTCCTTCAGCGGCCCGCACCACGGCCACTACATCGCGATCGTCAAGACGAGCGCCGGGTGGATGATGTTTGACGACGTCAACGTCTCGCCGGTCGACGAAGCCGACATCCAGCGCTACTTTGGCGAGTCGACCTCGGGCTCGGGCTACGTCCTCTTTTACCAGGCCGTCGACCTCGACCCGGCTTCGCTCGGTCTCCGCGATGGCCACGGCGTACCGGCATCAGCGCCTGCGCCTGCAACCACGCACGAGTCAGCGGCGCCGCGCCCGATCCCGACGCTGCACCTTTCCGCCTCTGGCAAGCGAGAGGAGGCAGTGACGCCTCCTGCGCCGCTCGGTCCCGAGATCTCGACGCCGAGCCCGCCTCCAGCAACGCCGACACCGAGCGAGATCGACGGCGACCCGTCCGAGTTGCCTTCTGCCATCGCCGAGCCGGTTCTGCCCCGCGAGCGGTTCGCCTCGGCGCCGGCCATCATGCCAAGCCCGGGCGCACGGTCCAAGTCCGAGTACGGCGACCTGTCGCACTCGAGTAAGAGTCCGACGGGCGAGCCGCGGTCGTCACCACCTCGGCGCCATTCGCAGATGCGGCGCGTCTCGTCGAACGGCTCGGAGGACGCCCACCACCCGCAACGCCGGCCGTCGATGGGCGGCCCACGTACGAGTGGGCACAGCCGGCAGGCGTCTGCCTCTGGTGTCGAGCCCCAGGGCCCCGTCCGACGGCCGTCAGGCAGCCCGGCGCCCTTCACGCAAGACCTTCCGAACCCGGACCCGGCCGCCCGCCGGCGCTTCTCGTCGATCGCCATCCCGCCAGCTGGCTCGACCGGCCCGCCGAGCCAGAGCACCATCTACCTCCAGTCGCTCGTCACGGGGAAGCCCAAGTTCGAAACCAAGGAGGAGAAGAAGGCTCGCGAGGCGCTCGAGAAGGAGCGCGAGCGTGCGCAGAAGGAGCGTGAGAAGCTCGGCCGCGAGCGCGAGAAGGAGCGCGAGCGGGCCGAGAAGGAGCGCGAAAGGCTCCGGCGCGAGGAGGAGAAGGCCGAGGCCGCGCGGGTCGCCAAGATGGAGAAGGAGGCCGAGCGGCGCATGCGGCCGACGCGCAAGTCGTCCCTCGGCCGGACGACAAGCCTCAGCTTCCTCTCCTTTGGCAAGCGGAACGATGGCGGGTCATGAGGCAATCCTGTCACTCGGCGTCCCGCTTTCCGCTTCTGCTCCGAGACTCTGCCTGCTCACGGCTTCGCAACGACCGCGCACTGTACCTCTCCTTTTCCTCCCTCCTTCTCTCGGATCTAGCTGTCCCATCCTCTTTTGTAGTCTCCCTCCTTGCTCGCTCTGTTCGCATGACTCGTTCTCGTTCGCGTTCGCGATCGCCCGAGCCCGCCCCTCCAGCTCTGCTCCCTGTAGGCGGACATGCAATCGATCTATCCGGCACCGCGACCGCCGCCGGTCAGCACGAGCTTCTGGCCCTTGCGCTTCTTCTTGCCGCCGGCAGCCAAACCGGCAGTGCCCGTGCCGCCACCGCCGCCACCGCTGCCCGTACTGCTGGCGCCCTCGACGACGCGGGCTCCGCCCCGGCCACCGCCGACGTCGAGCAGCTGCTGCGCCTCAAACTGCTTCCACAGAGCCGCGACCTCGGCCTCGTCCTCGGCCGAGCGGCCGTTGCTGTGCGCGATCGGGGGTGCGAACGACCGCGACGACCAGATCGACGTCGCCGCCGTCACCTGGGGCGGGGCTGTCGATGGCCGTTGCGATGGCCGGTCCGTGCCTTCCTCGCCAGAGCCGGCCGGCTCGACGTCCCACAGGCTGCGGGCGAGGGCGTCCTCGAAGTCGTCGCCACCTCCGCCGCCGAAACTCGGGCCGTGGCCCCAGGTCGAAGGGAAGTTGTCGGACGTCAGGTTCTGGAGCTGAAGCTCCTCCTCCTCCCGCGAGCGATCCTCGGCTCGGCGCCGGTCGCGCTCCTCGCGTTTGCTCTTCTCCTTGCGGCGCTGGCGGCGCTGGCGGAGCGGCGTCTCGAAAGCGGCGAGCGTCTCGCGCGAGACGTGGGCCGAAAGGTCGACCTGGATGAAGAGGATCGCGCAGCCGGTCGGCAGGTGGGCGAGATACTTGCACCGCTTGCGCAAATCCTCGTTCACTGCGACGGTTCGAGTCGAGCGCCAGCAGGTCAGTGGCAGTCTTCACGTTGAGTCTCGTTGATGGAACGACGCACTGGTGCCCTCCTCTGTCCCCTCGACGCCGACGACAAGCGTCTCGGGGAACGCCTGGTACGTCTTGAACTCGGCCAGCAGGACCCGGATGTCGAGCGGGTGCAGGTAGACGTGCCGGCCGTCCGACGCTTGGTAAAAGAAGAAGGACGGCTCGCTCGACAGGCCGGCGAGCGAGGCCGGCGGTAGACGCGGCTTGACAGGCAAGATTGGCTTCGGTGGCGAAGTCGACAGGAGGGAGGAGCCTGGTGTGGCTGGCAGGTCCGGTCGGGCCAGTGTCGGAATCGACGGCGCCGAGAGCGAGTGGCCTTGCTGCTCGAGGGCGAGCGGCTGCGAAGGGACAGCCTGGCTGAGTGGAGGGGCGTCCGGGAAGAGGGTATCTGCTTGAGCGGGGACGTTGGCGCCCCCGCCGGGGATGAAGACTGGCGCGAGGGCTGCGCCCGACGGGAAGGTTGATGTTGAGGCTTCGCTGCGGGTCTGGCTCTGTGCGAGCCGGTTCAACCGGTCCTGCTCCCGGCTAGCCTTGACGGCCGCGCGCTCCTCGGCCTTAACAGCGACGTCTTTGATGTCGAGCACCTTGCGCGCGACGAGGCCGTCGGGCCCGCCGAGCTCGGCTGCGAAGCGCTCCTTGAGCTCAGCGATCCGGGTCTGGGCGCTCTCGATGAAGGCGAGGCCGAGGTCACTCTCGCCGGCCCGACGCTGCATGACCTTCTCGCGCTCGAGGTCGGCCTGATCACGGTCAAGCTCGCCAAAGATGTACTCTGGCGAGGCGAGCATGAAGCGCGCAAAAGCCGTCACGTCCGGCAGGAAGTGAAACGGAGCCTCGTGAGGCGGAACGGCCGCCGATGGCCATGTCGCCGACTGAGGCAGGGCGAGCGTCGTGCTGTGCGGCCGCTGGATGAGCCGCAGCTGCTGGCGTGGCAGCTGCGATGACGAGGGCCCGCCTGGCATGTGGGTCGCCGCCGTTGGCGACGTCGAGGGCGAGGCGAGGCTGCGACCCGGGAACGAGCTCGAAGCCGTCGGCGGCGAAGATAGCGGCGCGACCGATGGGAGCGCGCGAACCGACTTGAGGTCCTTGACGTGGATCGAGTCGTTGCTGTGTGCGGTAGCAGATGACGAGAGAGCAAAGGTCAGCTTCCCGAGCCGCCCGCGAGTGAGCACTGCGCGCCGCTGCGACTGACCAGATTGGGCACCGGGCGCTCTTGCTCTCGGCGAGCGCGAGATACTGAAGCACGCAAGAGTAGCAGTAGACCTGAGAAATCGGCAGCTGCCAGTCAGTTCTGGTCGTCTGGGAGTGAGAGGTTGGTATGGCGGCGGCTCTGGACGTACGTGTCCGCACTTCGTCATGCGCGGTGCGACCGGCTCCTGCAGGTGGCGACGGTCAAGAGATGGTCGGCGGCATGATCAGCACGGCCTGACCCGGGTCCTGCCGCAAGCTTGCCTGGCTCTTCTTGGCAAGCATGCCCCGTCCGACTCACGCTGAGGCAGATCGGGCAGGACGGGAGCCCGGGCGAGTGCACATCGCCGGTGCCGGCCGCCGCCGACGGGACAAGGATCTGGAGGATGTCGGGCCAGTTGAAGAAGATGTCCGAGTCGACAAAGTAGGCAGTGTAGTCGCCTTTCGGATTGAGCATGAACGAGAAGCTCGCGTTGACGAACTCTTCCGAGAGGGAGATGGGGAAGGGGGTCAGCAACCACGTTCCTGGAGGTCGACAGCAAGCCAGCTTGGGGCGACCTCGGGCAGCCGAGAGGCAAGGGGGGCATGACGCACTCTCTTTGTTATACAGCGTCCAACGGGCACCCTCACCTCCGCCGGTCCGCCGGCTCCGTCTGGGCGGCGCCTGGACCTCCTGCCGGGCTGGAAGCGAGAAGTTGAGCAGGTGCGAGGCGTCCATCTTACGGCCCATCTTGCGACCGCCGCCATCGGCCGCTCCCCCGCCGCCGCCGCCACCGGACGACCCGCCGCCGCCGTTGCGTCCTGCCCGCACGCCGCCGGCCGAAGAGCTCGGCATCCGGCGAGGAGCAGGGACGATGGGCGGCATAGTTCGATCGGCGAGAGAGGCGGGCTTGAAGGGGCTAATTGGAGTTGGGCGAGGAGGGGGGGGTTTGGTGTGGCGGTTCGGGAGCTCGGAGGCGTCCGCCCGCGTCAGAGTCAAGCGGCAGCGTCGCAGCGCGCTGGGCCGGGTCGCTCATGCGTACGTTTGGCTTCTCGTCACCGACGAGGAGGGACAAGCAGACATGGCGATATAGCAGAGGGACTCTATGGGAGATCTAGTGGTGCATCTAAGTGCGTCTAAGGCGGACAGGCTTAGCGGAGGGCGAGGGGACGACGGTCGCAGCACTGGATAATCAACAGGCAGGACGGAACGTCTAACCTCCTTCAGTCGTCGCCTTCGTCCTCGCCGACGAGAGCGACCCAAACGGATCCGCCAGCAAGGCAGCCGAAGACCGGGGCGACAACTGGGATCCACCAGTAGTGACCACCGGAGGTGAAAACGGTCGGGCCGTAAATCAGCGCGCTGAAGGCCCGAGGCGCGAGGTCGCGCGCGGCATTAATCGCGTAGCTGGAGGACGTGAAGCCAAAGGGACGGCAATCAGTCTGGGGTGCGGAAAGGGGATGGCGAGAAAGCAGGCATGGGGTCGCACCCGGTCTGCCAGCCGTCGGCGGCGCCGACGCAGAGGAGCAGGACAAAGACGGCAAAGGCGGCGCCGGCCTGGCCGAGCCCAGCGTTGCGCTTGGACGAGATGGCGTAGATGCCGAGCATGAGGACGAAGGCGGCAAGGAACTCGGACAGGAACGAGGTCGTCCAGAGCGAGGTCGGGAGCGGGTAGGTCGCAAAGATGCCGGCGGTCGGTCCCCGGCTGACAGCCGCGCTCGACTGAGTGTGCGCGACGCCAGGTACCGTCCGAAGGCCTCCTTCGTAGATGTCGATCTGGTTCTGTGCGCAGGTGCGGGGGCGGACGTCGTCGGTTGGGTGTCAGTCTGAGAGTGCCGAGAGAGGGAGGTGTGAAGGCGGACCCAGTACTGGGCGTAGACGACCGCGGCGGCGAGGAAGCCGCCGACGAGCTGTCCTCCGATGTAGCCAGGGAGCTTGCGCAGCGGGAAGCGCTTGCCGTTGGACGGGATGAGAGCGAAGCAGAGCGAGACCTGGCACAGGCAGCATGTGAGGTCAGCCCCGGTCGGGGGCGCGCAGCACCGAGAGGACGGGCGGCGGGAGACAGTAGCCGCCGGCGGGCAGACGCACGGCAGGGTTGAGGTGAGCGCCCGAGACCGAGCCAGCGACGAGCGAGCCCATCATGACCGCGCCAGCCCCTGTTGTAAGAAGAGTAGAAGGCAGTTAGATGGCAGCGAAGGACGGAGAGAGGGAGCGAGGGGAGGGCATGCACAGGCTACGTTGACCCCGAGCCAGCTGCCGGCGTCACCGCCCGACAGGACGTACTGAGCGACGACTCCGCTGCAGAGGGACGAGAGAGGATGGGAGAGAGCTTTATCAGTTGACTAAGCTGAGTGCGAGTCGAAGCAGAGTTAAAGAGCGACGCACTCGCCGATCAAGACGAGGAGGAAGGTGCCCAGGAGCTCGGCGAGACTCTCGCGCAGGCCGGCCCTCGCATGCTTGAGACGCGAGGCCAAGCGACCGGCGCCGGACGAGCCAGAGGGGATGTGAGGCGAGGGTCCGCCGGAAAGTAGCGGCTGACGTTCAGCGTCAGTAGCCATAATGGAAAGGAGGTGGAGCAGAGTGCGAAAGGCAGGGTGGGGGTTGGGAAAGAGGGCGCGAGCGTCCAGCGAGCTCGGGCTGCCTGCCGCCCGCGATTTCACCGACCGCCGCACGAGTCGGACCCGCGAGGATCATACATGTCGTCCTGGCGGCTTGCGAGATGTCGATAGGCAGCACACCCCTCCAGTTGAGACGCTCATAACAATCATTTCGCTTAGCTGAGATCAGGCGCGGCAAGCCGGGTACAAAGAAGGTCATCGTCATGCGGCTCCCCGGCAGGCAGGAGCTCCGGGTCGTGTCAATCAGAGTCGATGAGGGCTCGAGAGCTGCTGCTCATCAAGGCGAGAGTGTTTACTGGCGGGCGCTCTGGCCGGAGCGGTAGCCGTGGCTGCGAGGAAGGCGGGGAGCAGGAGTCGATAGGTCAGCTTCCATCGAAGGGGACAGCACGGCGGGCGAGGCGGGTCAGGGTCGGGACGCACACGAACTGCCACTCGCGGGGGTGGTCGCCGGCCGACTCCTTGTGGGCGGCCTCAGCCGCGTTCTCGTCGTTCTGACCGTTGCCCTTGTCCTCCCATCCCTTGTTGAAGCCGGCGTCGACTGCGAGGAGGGGGGGGGGCATGCAGGTCAGCTTCCGGCCGACACGCTGCGACGACAGATGGGTCAAAGGGGACGCACAGCGGTCCTTGGCAGACTGCCAGGACGAGCCCTCCTCCGAGTTGGCTTGCCAGTACTGGACGTGCTCGTCTGACGGTCGGCGAGGAAGGGAAGGAGAGGAAGCGGCAAAGGGTAGGAGGGAAGACGACGTCAGCAGATGCGACAGAGGGGAGGTCGAAATGGGAGCTGAGGGCCGGGGGG
>Ga0308160_10003883_pt1 | contig 16403 bp, 23 predicted proteins | sample PhyFR1_FD_201036 | JGI IMG/M metagenome (GOLD analysis project Ga0308160, IMG submission 201036) | Phyllosphere microbial communities from UC Gill Tract Community Farm, Albany, California, United States - DLSLF.R1 | ecosystem: Host-associated > Plants > Phyllosphere > Unclassified | place: USA...
TCGTCCATGCTTGTTACGTCGTTGAATATCTCAGATCTGAAATAGGACAAGGAAGGTTGAATCACTTGGAAATCGACATACCTCGTTAAGAACATGATGAATTGAGCTGCTTCTTTTTCGTGTCGTGATCTTCCTTATACTGGCTATTCGTCTGGTGCGATATAGAGATGGAGGGCTACGATAAGGTAGCTGAGTAAAAGGTGAAATGTATTGGTGAGTATGCTGATGGACATTCATGGTGGTCGCAAGCGTCGCGAAGGTGGACGGATCCAGATCCACGTGGTCGGCCAAGACCGGTGCCTGGGGGATCTTCCCTCCACTTCTAAGTCAACTTACTTCACCTTGTACTCGACTGTTCAACCTATATTTCACCAACGTATACAAGGATATTGACATCACCTAGTAGATTCTGGTCAAGGCTGGACCCTAATGGAGTCAGCAGCTCGTTTCAAGCGTCCTAGAAGCTCGATTGTAGCGAAAGCTACCCGGTGGCCATGAGGGGTCACAATGGACGAGTAAGTCAACCTTTTTCCCATCACGTATCCTGTCTCACAAACAAGCAGGATGAGGTCATAGATCTCACTGAAATGGATGACTCGATATACATCCCAGATGAAGATGTTGTTGTTCTCGATACCCCACCACCCAATATGAGGAAGAGAAATAACGCGGAACGACCAATTGATGTCGACGCGGATGAGGATATACCTCTAGAGAGGTTCACTCCCGAAGAGAATGAATGGAGGAGGATGTTAATGATGGATCACGATGTTATGGTCGAAGAAAGGCCCAAAAGGAAAGGAAAGGATGCGGCGGAAGGATCAAAAAGAGTCAAGTCGGGGACAAACGTCGCGTCTGGCTCGGGAGAGGCTTCAACGCCAGTTACACCCGATTCACCTACCCTCGACACCCTCGTCGCGCAACTATTAGGGATCATACCGGATATGTGCCCAGAGCACGCGTCGAAAGAATTACAATTCCTACTCGCGACTCGACAATCCGATAATGCCGTCGAAACGATACTTACTAAGGCGTTTGATGAGGGGTACCCCAAGTTTACTAGGGAACGTGTTGTTGTGGAGGAGGGAGGAGAGGAAATGTACGCTGGAAAAGTGTATAGGGCGGAGAAAAGGAGGGGACTCTGTTATCAGACCTTGAGCAATGCTGCTCTCGAAGAAGCGTTTCCGTTTGTTCCGGTGGACTAGTGAGTTACTCCTTGCTTTTTCCCTTTTTATGAGATCAATTCGCGTCGGACCTTGAGTGAAGTGGCATGTTCAAGGGTGAGAATACGCAGGAGGAAAATATCGTCAGAAGATCTGGGAACATGGATCTCAGGAGGTTGCTGGGAGTACATAATGGCAAGAGATTTAGGAGGTTGGAAGCGGAGCGATTGAGTTAACGGGAGATCTGGTTACTCCCCCAACACCTGTGTTTCGCCTATTTCCTTCTCTCCCCTATTATTTCCTTGTTTATCCGCCCCTCAGCCTAATACCCCTTGGAGACTATCGCTAACAGCAGTATCCGATCAGTCCAAAGTAAAGAAGACTTCCTCTTCGGCCCGACCTACCTCCAACTCGTAGCGGACGATCTCAACGTAGTCAAGCCATTCACCATCCTAAAACGTCCAAGACCAGGGAAGGGTAAAGCCTCGATGCCAAAAATGGATGCGGGAGGTGTGGAATTTGAGCTGGAAAAGAATTGGATTTTAGGGCATGCTGCTACCCTGCGGGTGAAGAGGGATGCAGAGATTGCGAAGAAGTTGGCGGATGAGGCGGAATGGGCGGCTGGTGGGGGCGTTGAGTGTGGGTGTTGCTTTGACGACTTCCTTCCTGTGAGTAATATACAACACCTGCCCAGCCCATAGCTGATTCCCAGGGGGACATGTTTCAATGTCGAGACGGACATCTCTTTTGTAAAGAATGCTGTATTCGCCATACTGAAACAAAGCTCGGTGACGAGGTCCACGTAAGTCTGATTCTAGACATCGCTGATTCCAGATCACATTATGTATGGACACATCAGGCTGTACCTCCAGATTCGACGAAAAAGAGCTCGCCCGAGCTCTCCCCAAAAAGTCACTAGAACTACTACTGCGCCTTCGATTCGCTCAGGAGTTAGAAGACGCCGCCATTGAAGGGCTCGAGACATGCCCCAGCTGTCCATGGGCAGTCGTCATCGACAACCCCAGCGAGAAATTGTTTAGATGTCAGAACGAGGCATGCGGGAAAGTATCCTGTCGACAATGTAGGAAAGTGGAACATCTACCTAAAAGCTGCGAAGGTGAGTTACCTGTTTGTCCTAGCTGATTTCAGAATATGCGGCATTCTTAAAAGAAGACAAGAGGCATGCGGTGGAAGATGCAATGTCGGAAGCGTTGATTAGGAAGTGCCCCAAGTGCGCCAAACCATACATCAAGGACTCGGGGTGCAACAAGATCCGAGTGAGTTTTATAATCTGACGTTGCTAACCCTAGTGCGTCAAATGCCAATCGACATCCTGTTACATCTGTCAGCAATTAATTACTGGATACGACCATTTCGCTGAACATCGACCCCCAGGAGCGCCAACCGGCTCAACTCCAGCGTGTACACTCTGGGATCGCGACGAGGCAATCAAAGATGCCGCCAATGTTGTCCGCGCCAGGGACGCAGCTGTAGCCGCTCAGCAAGAAAGGGCTGCACTTGAGGGGATGGAGCTCGAGGAGGCGGACCTTGCCGTCGAGGCGCCTGCCGCTCCTCCAGCAGGACCTGACCAACAAATGATCGATTACCTTCGAGGCATGGGACGACCCCCGCCTGGGCATGTACGACGATACGATCCCGCTCAAATGGCAGCTAGGTTCGGATTACCCCCCGGCCTCAATCCGGTACCACGCCTTGCCCCCATTCCGCTTCCACACCCCGACGCATTTGCTCCTCTTCTCAACGCTCAGGCCCCCGTCTTCCGACCTCCCGTCCCTGCTCCGCTCAATGTAGGTGCTGGAAACAGACGACATGGATTCCCTCCGCTACCAGAAAACGCTGATCAAGTCTATCAAGATTTCCTCGAAGAAGCCCAGGAGATCGCAAGGTTGAGGGAGCAGATGAGGGAGCAGAATCAACAGGCGAGGGAGCAGATGCGTATTCTGCGTGGACCCCCAGCGATAGAGGCAGAGCGAGCCGCAATACGAGCAGGGAGGAGGGAAGCTAGGGATCAGAGAGCAGAGGATAGGGTAGCAGCGCAAGATCAGAGGGCAGCAGCCCGAGATCAAAGGGCAGTCAACATGGCGGAGTTGCAAGCTGAGAGAGAACAGATTGGTGGGGAATTGGCCAGACTGGTAGCTAGGGCAAGGGCTCGGGAGGCGAGGAGGGAAGTTAGGTATGAAGAAGAGGATGATTAGATTTGGGTTTATGGGTTCCCGCTTTCAAGTGTAGATAAGTTACGATAATAATGATTACGATTTCATGGGATTGTATATAACGGCAAATGTATAGAGCTGGATCATCTGGATTTCCTCCCGGCGTGAGCCCTTGGTAAAGTCTTTGTTGTCTTCTCCTTCAGAATGTCCCAGATTTGTTTCCACATCTCCCAAACCGGAGAGTTGATAGACTCCTTCCAAAGCTGATCCCACCACCAACTCCACACGATGATTCTTTGCTCTGCGGTAAACGTGTGTACCCTTGCTTTCAAAGTGTACATCTTCGAACACGCTACGTATCCCACACTCCTCTCGTGCTTTGCCAGCTCTGTATCCATCTCATCCCAGATCTTACGATTCTTCAACTCGTGTTGTAGGATGGGAATATTGTTGACGTAGCTTGGGGCTAGGGGGAACTGAAGAGTGAACTCTCGAGGGGTAGGCACCGTGAATATCCGCCATCGATCGTAGGAGGCCTACATGGTTGGCAGCGGGGGATATTCTTCGACCGGGAATGATGAATAGCTTGACCAACCTCTGCCTTTCCTGCTCCTCTGTCTCCACTAGATCGTCCTGCCTTCCTTGCTCCTCCGTCTCCCTCTGATTGATCTGCACTTCATCCTCGTCCAATTCGTCGTCGTCGTCGTCATCAACGACATTTGGGGCAGGCCGAGGAAGTGAGGGACCCGCAGAATTCGCTACTGAGAGTCTGGGAGTGGATTTGGGCGGAACGGATGTCGATGAATGGGGAGTATCGTTGCCAGGACCGAACTTGTGCTCCCATTCCTTTTTTCGATCACGTAGCTCCTCCAGATCAATTCTCGCTCCAGCAACGACCCCTTCCAGTCGTAGGATCCCCTTCCTCGTATCCCTGTCTTCCTTCTTATCCGCATGGCTTACATCTCTCGAGAAAGGGGCAGTATCATCGCCAGCACCGAACTTGTCGTCCCATTGTTTCTTTTGATCGTATAGCTCCTCCAGATCAATCCTCGTTCCAGCCATCACTTCTTCCAACCGCTAGACCTCTCTTCTAGTAGTCCTGTCTCCCTGTTTATCTGCCTCGCTAGGAAGTGAACGTTGCTTCCTACGGTTCCTGACCTGATCTTTATCTATCACTTCAATCGAAGATCCACTACATCATCAACGTCCGGTCATTATCGAGAGATGGGTATTTACGAGTTTTGACGTTTCCTTGTACGTTCCTGTCTGTCTGACATGATATATCGTGATGGAAGTATGTGGGATATGTGCTGTGATGAGTGTGAATGAGTGAACCAGAGAGAGAAGAAACGAAGAAAGAGGTTGTGTGTGTGTGTCCCTATTCAGCCACTTACGGGTTGAATTGAGCTCCTGGATCTTTCCACCCATCTGCGCGATATGAAAAGCGTATGGACATGCATGTATAGACATTTAGAAGAATTGAGCAGCAAAAGTGAGTATGCGGTACGTATATGTAGAAATGAGGTCTGGTGGAGAACTACGGGAAATCACTAGGACGGACGTTCGGTAGAGCAGGAGGCGGGAGTCGAGGGCTGTTTCCATCCGCTGTTGATGCCCGGGGGGCACGTGGGGCGGAGGTCGGTGTGATGATTCTCGAGTAGTTTGGTGTCGATTTCGGGTCTGCTGAATGGGCTGTCCAGAGGTCCGCTTCAGCTCTGTTTCGGTCAAAGTACGCATCGAATGTCTCCAGGGGACCGTCATCGATTTCTGCTGAATCCCCGTAGCTGACTTCGCCGCCAATCACCGAGCTGTCTGGCCTGGGCCTATCTCTTGACGGCACCGGCAAGATTGATGGAACTCCAGATGTACTGAGACCGGCGAATTGGTGAGATTTGAGTGGCTGGGGATGTCGACGCTGCCGACCGAACCTCCCGGGAACTTTGGACGTGGCTTGGCCGGAATATTGAGCTCCCTTGAAAAGGTATGCATCGGACAGTGGAACGGTCTCGATCTTAGTTGCGTTTGTTGATCGTTTTGATCGGTTTGTTGGCAATGGGGATAGGGTATCAAGTGTAATTGGCACTGCTTCAACGTCGTCCGGCCAATCTCGAGGAGAGTTTTGTTCGGCTGTGGTCGCCGACAAACTTGTAGTGAACTCTCTGCTTACTGGCCTCGGTCCAAGAGCACCAGTCGCTGTCTGAGACGATCGATCACTTCGAGTACTTCAATTAGTCAAGGGCGGACAATGGACTCACCAAGATGGCAAACACCCGTCACAGCTGCTCTCCTTCTTTCCATGCCATATTGTTGCGGACTCTTCTATAGCGGTTTCTCTGGCTTTAATGGGCATGATACGAAGAAATGAGACAATGTGTAGAGTGTGAGAGGCCCGACTGCGGCTTATATACTGGTAAGTGGAGGCCGACCACAAAGAGGCGTAGTGAAAGGGGCTCGAGGGGCTGCTACATGTCACTGATGAGGTTCCGTCGAGCTTCTCCTTGTATACCTTATTGGTGGTCCTTTGAGGAGTATTGGTAGCAGAGGAGGTGATGAATGGTTGACGACCGATGCAACACTTGTCGGTAAAAGGTAGTCACCGCGTTCTCCTCCTAGCCCTGTGTATGATCCTTTATGAGCCTTCCCATCAACTCCGCTTGGCCAATAGAACCTGCCAGAACCTTTTCGAGGGTGGCGGACCGTGATTTACCCGTGCATGGCATAGTGGAAATACTATAAGATAGCAAGAGGTAACCAAACGATGTAAGGTGGATAGGGAGTTGTCCCTTGGTGCACGTGGATATGGGCGCCTAAGTCATGAATAACCTTAATCTGGCACCTCCTCCATCTTTGCGTCCACTCTACCACTCTACGCCTGTTTAGTCGAGATGCAAGGGACGAGCGGGCAATCTTCTCGTTGAATGTACATGCTTACATATCGAAATCACATCTGTCAAGCAACGACACAAAGCATACATTCTTTCACACCATACAACATCTCTAATATATACGACATCGGACTATCCCACAATGCGCTAAGTCTTTGTGGTAGGCGGTCGACTTGGCCCCGAGCTAGGCCTCAAGCTTGTGACTTGACTGTCAACGATGGTTGACTGGGCTGCAGTCTCAAGACCTCTTCCCATATCAGTGTCGACGACACGGTACGACGGGACACTCACAATCCAGCCTGAGATTCGTAGGCTGTTGCCAAGTCATCGAAATACGACGAATCCTCGTCGTCATACGTGACGGGTATGCTTTCCGAAGGTGAAACGGTCGTAATCGGAAGTGAAGGCAGGCTTCGCTGTGGCGGCGGAGCAGGTGGCCCAAAAGATATTTGTGCGGTAGAAGTGCTAGATGGAGTCATGATGGAAGTGCTGAGAAGTTTATTTGATGAGGATCGAGAATAGAGCTAGGGCGCTGGATATATTCTCAGACTGCGCAATTGTGGAGCGGACATCAAAGGTGAGTCATTCTCTAGGTCAGGCTGAAAGGAAGATTTCCCAGGCTTCAGCTCGACAATCAGGCTCCAGCCCAAGGTCGGGGTAAATTGAAGGATGGTGTAAGTGAGAAAGGGAAAGGGAAGCAATATCGTCCAAGGAGAAGGATGTCATGGACGGAATTCATTGCTAGTTGGAGTCGGAACATGGAAATGGAAAGAGATATAGGAATGGGAATAGCTGAATCAGAACGGGGGATTCCTCTACGAGTCATAGGTCTCATAGACTGGGATCTACCAGAATTATCAAAAAGAATGGTATGTCAATATCTCTATCAAGTCGGAAGGTCCTTGCTGACACCCACGGTAGGATCACTTAGAAAGAACGATGATAGGGCATGATTGTCAACCAAGGTCATAGGTCGACTTTTCAGCAATTCAATAGGTCAACCTATCAATGTTTATGAAACACACTAAAGCAGTCCAAGCTCACTCGTGTCAGGAAAGAGGATCAGGTCTTGCGAAGCAGTGGAGAAGGTGGACGATCTCCGGTATGCATCTCAGTTTTCATAATATTCCGACTACACTATCTTTTGAAAACTGACTCAAAGGACCACATTGCGTCATCATATCTAACCTTCTCTTCTTCTTTTCTTCAGCTCTTCAGGTTTGACCATCTAATACGATACCAAGCGTATTGCTTACAACCAGCATCTACGGTCCTGGCTTCTTTGGCAGATGCCTGATCAACATCCAACACTCCGATGCCATCCCTTCAATCCCACCGACTCATCTATTTCTAGAGTTGCCTGAAACGCTCTCCTCTGACCGAGCTTACAAGAGCCAATCATGGCAAGGCTTCAACCGTAAATCACTCAATAGTAAACACTAGTCAACACCATACCCGAAAGCGATGCTAAATCGATGGTAAAGGAGGGTCGACAAGTTCGAGAATCAACACAAGTCGTGTGTGCGACAACAATCGACAAGCGAAGTCTCGGGCCAACTCGGCGTTCCAAGAGGGTCCAGTGTGTTCTATGGGGCTAGAGATGGTGGATATATAAAGGGTTGATATTCTCATCTATTCCTTCTCATCACTTTCATCTTTTACTTTACATCTTCGCATTATTACCGCTCCTCACTCTCATCTTTCATCTTACGCTACAAGTATCAATTACCTTCCACCTTCATACGATATGATACGCAAACGAAACAAGATCAAGTCGGTCCGGGTTCAAGAGGTATCTCGGATATCGTTCGGTACGTTTAAAATGGGTGAGTCTACGTTCACATCTGTTGATACACGCTGATGATCAGTGCCAAGCTTCACAGAGGAATCACCATACATGTCCAAGGGACAGACATTGGTGTCTCCATGCTGGGCATACTTGGTAAGTGTCCTCTTTCAATTGACAGCTTCACAACTAATGCCAGACTTCTTGTCCGCCCTGAAGAATTGTCGGTGCCCTGTCTCGACCTTGACAACCCAACGCGTCGAGTCGTCCCCATCTCAACCTTTACAACAATCTTGACCTGTGAAAATCAGATCCTCTTCTTGACCAGACCGACAAGCCCCATGTTGGCATGAGGATCATGGCAAGACAGATTGCTTTCAGATGCCACAGTCAGGGCCTGTGTGATGATGTTTTGAGCGATGGAAATAGACCTGGAATACATTAGAATCAGCCCAGAAGATGGACAGGATCAAGAAACAAGCGGTCGTGAGTCTTTTGAAATGCCTCAAGTGTCGTGCTGAAATTTAGACAAAGGTTCCCGAGAAGACTTTTGACCTACACCCCACTCTTCAAGTACATCCACTCCTCTCTCATGAATGTATCGAACGATGTCTTTTTCCAATCCCATTATCACTCCAATGACCGAACTTGATTCACCGATAAGAATGGGCGTGTAAAGAGGCATCGTTCGATACGAAGATCAGAGAGGCGTGGATGGACGTGTAGGTATTAAGTAGATGTAATACAATATGCAATATCTGCTTTACATGCATCGGCCACTAATCAACTGGATGGTATTTATGTACAAACATTATTCGTACCCTTTCTGTCCCTTTTGACCTTGTCCTCGCTATACACTAAACATCCTGGTCGATGTCCTTGGGTCGTGCGAGTTCCTCTGCTTCGATCTCCTCTTCGTCCTCCACTCCTTGCCTTACATACCCAGCTTCAATGATATCTCCAGCTTTAGATTTTGCTTGACCACTTTTAGTGTGTACCGAGTCGGTATCGGCGTTGTATTGGGTGCTGATACTCAGTCCACCCTCCTCACTGATGCTATACACTACCTTCTCCTTGTCATCTTCGTCCGTCTCGTATTCGACTTGGATGGCTTTGAGATGGTACCAAACGACTGGCATGTCGGATCGGTAGGCCTTGGAAGTAGGATGGTTGAGGCTAACAATCTTGGGAACGGACTTGATGTCCATTCCATTGAGAATCAACAGGGGTGGAGCTCGAATAAGCTTATTTGAAGTGACAGCAAAGTGCGAGCCTTCTTGGGATTTGGCCACTCGCAAGTTGTTGACCGGCTCGGACCGGAGTAAAGGTGGGGAATAGGGTTTGATCCATGAACGCCCTGAAAGCGTCCGCGGTGGGGTCATGGTGATCTTCGAAGTCGAGGTAGAAGGCGTGTTTCGAATTATAGAGGGTCCCAGAAGTGGGGTGGTTCAGGATCCCGTACTCGCTCTTGATGAACGGAGTGTTGAGGTCCGAGACATACCTGAACAAGCGGCCGACCTGCCGTTGCTTGACGTCGAGCAAGGATTGTAGGGATACGTCGTCTTGGGCGAGTAGACTTTCGTACAAGTAGAACGTTGGGGCAGTACTGGCATTGAGGATGGTGGGGGGAGGGGGTAGCAGGTGTCGAAGGAAGTGACCAGTGACGTCGAGCTCCGGAGGGAAGACGGCAGCAAAACAGTTGACGGTAGCCTTGAGTTGTGTCTTGAGGTCTTGGTTCTGACCTCGATTACCAAGGCGGGTCAGAGTGGCGTCGAGGTAGGAAAGAGTCTTGGTACGAGTGTCGCCAAGTCGGGCTTTCCATAGTGGGGGGACGACAGCCGTTCTCTCCCCCTGCTTGTCCCACAAAGCCTTGTAGACCTTGTATTTACATCCTTCGCACTGGTTCCTGTCTTGGCCCTTGCAATCGCACCTCTGACAACGTCAGCCGGTGGCGTTACGGAAAAATACGGAAGACTCACAGTAGAAGCTTTACTGTCCTTGACGTTGACGTAAACGGCTTGGGAGAAGTTTGTTGCGCCCATCGACATCCACTTGACAACTACGGCCGACCAAAACCAACTGCAACAAGTCAGCTTGCATCTCGTATGCTAGTTGTGGATGGGACTTGCTCTTTCTTGAAAATTTGGAACCAAAACGCAGTATGATCGGCATGAGGCTCATTGGTCCACAACAAACTCCACATTTCTTCAGGGGCAAAGGTGTTCATGCCAAAGTGACTCCATAGGTGTCGGATCTGTTTCGCCCAGTCGACCGAGGGTTGGATCGACTGTGCTGGTGGGGCGTCGAAGGGAGTGGTACCGTCTCTTCCGTAGATTCCCTGGAGTTCGAACCAATCGATCAATAGCTTGATTGCATTCGTTCCGATCTTGCTCTTGACCGTAATCCATCGAATGACAAAGTAGACGGGGACTTTTATGATGATGTCGGGGTAAACTCTCGAAACTTGATGGTGGGCGGTTTCGCTGATTTCACTGATCAGACAGTACTTGGGTTGGAAGGCGAACTTTGCCTTGATTCGTTGGATGGCCAAAGATAGATAATCCTTTTCTTCTCCGGTGGCTACAGCCAATATCGCAACCGATAGCTTCCCGTCTACCATACCGCATTGACCGACCAATGCCGAAGGATGGTAGGTCATGTCGATATAAAGGATATCGGATCCTTCGATCGCGTCGTCTCGAATAACCATTCGGAGTGGCATGTCGGGCAAGTTGTGGTCGAGTATTGATTGGATACCGTTCGAGGTGGAGCTTTGAACTGTGGATCGAGTTTGAATGCAAGCCACGTTGGCGGAGGATCCGGCAAGTCGATCGGTCGGGTTTCGGACTTTATGAGGCTGTGAAGCCAGGATGCTCCTGCCACTTTACTTCCCCCTCCGCCTTCTCCTGATCCGTCGCCAAGCTTCCATCTCCATGCAGCTGATGCGCCATTAAGACGAACCTCCTCCTTTCCTTTGCATATACACCTTCCCGTCGATTCTCTTTGTACTCCTCCGGAGCGAGCGAGTAGACGAGCTTCAAAGGAGCTCCGCTGACCAGTTGGGTCAGGGCGTAGCCGCCGTTGGTGACGACGGCGTTCTTGAGCTCGCCTTTTTATTACCTCGGCGGCAGGGACAATGACCGGTTCGGCGGCGAGATCGATGAGGGTCAGGGTGGAGTCGCTGTCCATCTTGCTTTTGGCGCCGGTCTTGGCCTTCTTGTTGATCGAGGGTTGTATAGCCTCGAGATCGAGCGACGGTAGCTTTGTTGGTTTTCTCTTTCTCGCAACCGTTTGGTCGGCGGGATTAGTGGTCGACTCGGTGTCGGTCTCTTGAACGGGAGGCTTGGCAGATTTAGTCCCCTCTACGAGGAAAGAGAGGTGGTGTGGGTCTTTTCCCGGTGCCATGAACTCCATAATGGTTTTGCCAACGATCTTGGGACCGTAGCTATATCGTCAGCTTGGTTGTGTAATTGTGGACTTACTCAACGGAGATGTGACCGCGGCCCGTGGGGTTGTGGGTAGGGAGGCTCTCCCAAGCTTCATTTTGGAATCTACACGATCAGCCTCCTGCCTCTTCACGCCCATTAATCCGGAACGTACCGCTTGAATTCGGGTCTTTTTAACAAGCTACTGGATCAGCCTTGTTCGTGACTAAGCGAGAGAACTTACTTTGAGTGGGGCTTGTCATGCATACATGGCGTTCTTGTCGTATCTGAGCGTCGTCAGCATGGAGTACAGTGTAGGAGGGATGGCTTACGGTATTCTGGACCATGAACCCATGACAGGCGCTGGGGTACTCGACTGGGCCTTGTACGAGTAGACTCGGTCTTCGTCAAGGAAAGTCGGAGTTTCAGGCTCCTTCCAATCGAGAAGGTCGGGATCAAACCCAAACATCTCGAGGACCTGTTTGCTGTGGATACAGCAGTCGTCCGAGCCCGAGTCGGCGGCATCATCGACTTTGTCGTGAATTGTGGAGGAGATGGCTGGTGGCCAGTGACTGCTGGGGTTGGGGGAGCGGGTGTAGCTGGCATTCTTATGTGACCAGATCTGGAGATGATTTAGCATCTCGCCTGCATTCCATTCCTTTTCTATCCAAGGCAGTACATCCCTCGTTCTTCCTGATTTCCCAGCGCATTTCTTGTAAACAACCTAGATTTCTCCACCATGAATCTGGCTCACCACGTCATCTCAGCAACTCCAAACAGTGACGGAAGTTTTGTGTATCATACAATCGTCGCTCCGATTGTTGTAAAACCTTATAGGATGCATTGCTTGTCTAGTTGAGTTGTTTCATAGATGTAAGTTATGCGAGATGGGAGACACTTCACTCGACCGACCAAGTAAGAACACAACTTGTAACAAACCTCACGCCTACAACGCAGCTCGGCGTGCGCCTAACAGCCCCTCCACCTCCACCCCACTGATCCCAAGTTGCAAGTTGATATCATGCACATAGATACACATAATGCCGTTTACAACAAGCAGGGTCCCTTGCTCGATACTGGATAGTTCATGGAACTTTGACAATCGTCTCAAATATAAGGTAAATTGATATTGAGGTAGTTGGTGACAGTTGTAAGGAAAGTGTAGCGTTGAATCAACGGTAAGTCCCCCACCCACCTACCCATCTTTCTCCCTTCTTCATCTCTCTCCGTGCTTCATCTCTCTCCATTCTTGATCTCTCTCCCTTCTTCATCTTTGTCCCATCTGCTTTGAATTCAGCGCTAACATCGAAGGCAAAGTGAAGCGTACCCCTCGGCTCCGACAGGGAGGACCGGTTAGAATGCCGAAGCCAAGATCAATGCGTACCATCAAAACGCTCGTGAAGGCACCCCTGCCTATTCGGAACGAGTCGACGAGCTGGCAGCAGCAAATGAAGAGTCGGCTTTCCAAGCCAAGTACCAAAATGAAGCGGCTCGAATACGACCTCATAATCCCGCCAGAGCGCAATTCTTCACCACTGTCGAGATGATGCCTGACCTACGACCTCCTTTCGTTCTGCTCGACTTTGACCCATCGAGTGCGGAACTGGAGGTCATCTCTTTTACCGTTATCAAGCCAACTATTCCTATTCCGAACGACCCTACAACGATCAAGCTCGATGGTGTGTTGAAGGACGGCGAGGGAGAAGTTGGAGCAAATACAAGCGTTAGTGGGGACGACGACAAGCTCGGAATCTTCGGGACCTGAATCCGTAAGTCCCTCGGCAATAGACTGATAGCTGACGTATAGTATACCGCGACAAAGACAAGGATCCAGGAGCCAAGATGAAGAGTCAAATCGCCTTGATCAAGTAAGGCAGCCGAAATTACCTCACTGTCTTTAGGCCTTTCTCCGGAATACGAAGACCTGGAGTCGAGAATAAATTGTCTCGAGACTACATCAAAATCTAAAGCCGACACTCCAGCACTGGGAGCCCTGTTCAACCGTGTGGACGAAAGCATATCCAAGCACAATACACTTCGAGTCGAAGTAGACTCCCAAGCAGAGTCGATCGGTGAAGAATCCATTTAAACGCACGCTCGGACAAAGAATCGATGACGGATTGTTTTCGAAAAGAAAGCTATTAACATATGCCCCCTCTCCCCCTAGTCAACCCTTTCAATACCGTAATGAGTGGGAGAAAAGACTTGCCAACGATCAAGCCGGAACCCACCGATTGGGCTTTGCCTCGGCCAACGGTAGCCTCTGCTCAGAGGCAGCTAGAAGCTATTACTGCTCCAGTGGCCGAGGCATCGACCTCCAAAACGGATTTGGCCGAATCTGTAAGTCTTGAAACAATAGACTGGTAGCTGACGTATAGTACAATATCGCCGAGAGTTCAATCGATTCTTATCTCCAGAAACTAGGAGAAAAGGTCAAAGAGGAATCCAACCGGATTGATCAAGGAAAGTCGACCGAGATCACCACCGTCTCCTCTCGTCTATCTTCAAAGGTCGAAGCTCTAGAAGGCAGGACCAAGTCTTTGGAAACGAGCTTGGCTACCAAAGCTAGCAAGACCGAACTTGAACCAACCACTTGGAAAGTAGACGATATCATCAACAAACACGATGGGCTATGAAAAGATTTCGATGTCAATCTCACGTCGGTCAAAGCCACTACCGACAAGCTCTCTGCAGATCTTTCCGGAATCACGACCCGAGTAGGAGACGCCGAGGGCCCCATCGGGTCACTTACCACACATCCCTCAATGTTATCCTCGCGGCTGATCGCAAGATCATCCGATCAATCAAGGCCGACGTCGAGGCCAAACACGAAACCCTCGGTAATCAGCTCCTCGGCCATGGTAACCGGATGGACGATCTGGATAATTCCCTACTGGTCAATGGCGCTGTTACAAACAGTATCCAAGCCCGACTCGGCTAACTATCCTCCTCCCAGGCTCAAACGAGTCATTTCGTCAACTCCCTCGGTGCCGCTCAAGGCCAAATTATCAATGCTACCTCATACCTCCAATCCGTCATCACTCCTCTTTACGCTAATGCCACCCAGACCTCTTCTTCGCTTGGTCAGCTATCGATCAATATCGACAATCACCAAAGGTCGATCAATACCATCGAATCCACTGCCAAAACCCTCGCCACGACGGTAGAGACTATCGACAAGTCCCTCAAACCCGTCGATGGTAAGGTCAGCGCCATCCAAAGCCGAGTAAATGTCGCCGAGAAATTGGCTGTCTCTTCCAAGATTCAGTCACTACTTGCCCAGTCCGAGGTCGCTACCCTCTCGACTCGATTCAAGGCAAGTCATTCAGAAGTAAAGTAGCTAATCGGCAGAAGTCCATCGATAGCTTGAAGACCAAGGGTGACACTCTTGTGGGCGAGTTGGAAACCGCCAAGACCTCAATCGCGACTGAGCTCGAAAGGGCACAGTCTGCAGTAGAGTCTCTCGCAAAGCAGGAGAAGGTTGCAAAAGGTATTGCAGAGGGCTTGGTAAAAGGTGGACAGCAAGTAGGGGTGAATGTCGGAAAGCAGATCGGGAACTTGGTCCAAGAGTTCAATCAGAAGGTTGACTCGAAGCGGATTGAGCTAGAAGTGAGTCCTCTTCTCTGAAGCTGTAGCTGATGATGTAGAACAAGGTCGACACTCTTGTCAGGCAGGCTCCCAAGGATATCATTCCGTCCATGGGAGAACAGTATGGCAAGATGGTCGAGGGTTCGAAAGAGGCCGCCGAGACAGCGGCCAAATCGATACTCGACAACTACGACATTCAAACAAAGCTCGACAAAGCGCTACAAGCTATCCGCTCGGCCACTGATCTGACGCCTGCTGCCAATATCCCGACCCCAGCATCAATGCTTCCCACCGCTACCGCCGCGTCCCAAGGCTCAGCTTTCACCTCGTCGGCTACCATACCGCCAAGATCCCAGTCTGGCTCTCGACCTATCGATTTTCCCCATTCTTCATCACATGCGTCAGGTAGCTCGTCCGGCTATACATCTCAATTAGCGAATGAACTCTTGGGTCCAGAATTCGACTTTACACCACCGGAACTCCATAATTCTGGCGAATACGACGAAGAAAGCTTGGACCAATCGTTCGAACCTCGTCCCCCAAAGCAAGCTGAATCATCTTCTTCCCAGTCCTTCGGAGGAGACCTGGCAACATCGGCTGATCACCACCGTCGACTGGTAAAGAGCCACATTCGACCAGGCTCCGATTCTTCCCCCACCGCCCAAAACATACGGGTCTTGAAGATGATGTCGGACATCAAACGAGCCTATGGTAATTCGTTTACCCAACAATTACCGGTCTCCTCGACCTACCTAGACTGTGCTCCTCTTCTCAAGGACCAGCTAGGCCCACTTGATCTTGACTGACGGACTCGGTACGACGCCACGATGAAGCTGCACAAGACGGATCGGGCGGGGGGATACAGGGCTTGTCTTAGAATGTTCAAGGGAACTCAGGGCAAGACAGACTACGAGGGAGAGGACCGGATTGCGACATGGAGTTGGTGTCAAGGGCCGAGTCGCCAGACAAGGTCCTGATGAAGCAAATCTGGGAAGGGGAGAAAGCAAAAATGGCAAACTTGCCTAGAAGAGGTTGGGTATCAAAGAGGCAGGATTTCTAGACTTATATAAACCATATGAAATATCCATAGATGCGCACAGGCCCCTAATTCTAAACTTTTGGTCACTTTGCATACTGGGGTTAAAAGGAGCCATTGACTCCACGCCCTCTTGCTGCCAGTACTACCGGGTTGTTCATCATTCATGGTGCTTTAGACGATTCCGGGCGACTCTATACTTGCAAATGTACAAGCTGCAACCTGAAATACGGATTCGGAAATCCCACAATTTCCGGGTCAACCTCTTGGTATATTGACTCAACATCTACATGTCGCGTCCTGGCTACTTCACCTACTTACTCTACCTCTAATTCAATCCACCTCT
>Ga0308160_10003884_pt1 | contig 16402 bp, 10 predicted proteins | sample PhyFR1_FD_201036 | JGI IMG/M metagenome (GOLD analysis project Ga0308160, IMG submission 201036) | Phyllosphere microbial communities from UC Gill Tract Community Farm, Albany, California, United States - DLSLF.R1 | ecosystem: Host-associated > Plants > Phyllosphere > Unclassified | place: USA...
GACCATGCGCGCCGAGAATTCCGCCAGTGTCGTCTTTTCGCCCTTGCCGAGCCGCGCCAGTTCGCTCCACCCGGCCTTCAGCAGGCGACGCGCGGTCCAGCCGGCACCGACGCGGCGGAACACGCTGGTGGTGACGGCGGCGGCCACCAGGCCGGCGATCTGCGACAGCATGCCGTTGGTGAAAGACACCATGTCGGCGGTATTCGTGTCCATCAGGGCCAGCGTGCCGGTCACCCCGAACAGGAAGGGGAAGGCGCGCCCGAAGGTCGACGGCCGCGCGACGAAGACGCCCAGCAGCAGGAAGGTCGGGGCGCAGACCAGCACCAGCGTTTCGAAGTTGTGCGCCGCCGGCAGCAGGACCAGCAGGTACAGCGCCGACACCGGGATCGAATAGAGCGTGTAGTCGAGGAAGCCGCGGATGAAGGGCACCGGATTGTCCTGGGTCGAGAAGAAGCAGCACAGCACGGCGGCCATCATCGGCGCGGCCGAGCCGGCCGGCCAGCCGGTCAGGATCCAGAACGCGCAGCAGGTCAGCACGGCGACGACGGCGGCAAACGCCGACAGCAGGGCCATGCCGCGGTCCAGGTGCAGCGCGCTGGGCGGTACCCCTGGCATGCCGCGCAATTCGGCCGGCAGGCGGCCATGCATGCCGGCGTCGATGTGCTGGCGCAGGGCGCGCATTTCGACGGCGATGTCGACCAGGCGGTGCAGGCGCGCAGCCAGGTTCAGTTCGATCATGCCGGTCCAGCCGAGCCCGCGCAGCACCGGCGGCGCCAGCTCGTCGATGCGCTCGTGCAGACTGCCGCCCTCCTTGGCGATATCGGTGTGCTTGGGCGTTTCGACCAGGGTCACCACGTCGTGCAGCAGCGCACTCCAGTGTTGCGACACGTCGGCCGCGCCCATCTCGCGCAGCGCGGTCAGGCGGTCTTCGATGCCGGACACGATGGGCACGAACTGCGACAGGCGTTCCTGCAGCGCGTTCACCGCGTTGCCGGTCCAGCGCAGGCGCGAGGTATCGAAGGGCAGGTGGGTGCTCATCATGCGCAGCTCGGTGATGTCGGTCGCGAGCTTGCGGCGGTCGGAGGCGGAGCGCGCATCGCCGGCCGGGTTGAGGGCGTCGCGGATCCAGTGGCGCGCGTCGCGCACCGCGTGGTCCAGGCGCGCCAGCAGTACCGGCCCGAAGGGCTGCGGCAGCACCAGGCTGTGCACGACGGTGGCGCAGGTCATGCCGAGCACGATCTCCTCGACGCGGGCGAGGGCGATGTCGAAGATGGCGCCCGGATTGCTCACGGCCGGGAAACCGATCAGGCCGGCGGTATAACCGGCCAGCATCAGCATGTAGGAACGCGGAGTGCGGTCCAGCAGCGAGAAATACAGGCAGCCGGCGATCCACAGGGCCAGCGCCAGCGACAGCAGCTCGGGCGAATTGACCAGGTGCGGCACCAGCAGGGTGACCGCGGTGGCGCCGAGGACGGTGCCGCCCGCACGGTACAGGCCCTTGGAGCGGGTCGGACCGGCAAACGGTTGGGCCACGATGTACGCGGTCATCATGGCCCAGAAAGGACGCGGCAGTCCGATGCGCAAGGATATATATACCGAGAGCATCGCTGCCGCGAATGACTTGACGGAGAACAGCAGCTCCGCCCGGGACGCCAGTTTCATGCTGATGTGGCTTCTTCGGTGTTGTCGGAGGTGCAGGGGATATTGGCGATCGCCGCCGGCAGGCCGGCCAGCACGCGCAGGCAGGCTTCGACGTCTTCCGGTGCGAAATCGCCGAACAGCTTGCGGCGGAACGGGATCAGGGCCTGGTCCATGCGCTGGGCGGTCTGTTCGCCCTCGACGGTCAGGCGCAGTATCTTGGCGCGGCGGTCGTGCGGATCATCGTGGCGCTCGAGCAGGCGCGCTTCGATCAGCTGGTCGACCACGCGCACCAGCGACGACGCTTCCAGCCCCAGCGTCTCGGCCAGGATGCCGGGACGGACGCCGGCGTCGCCGAAGCGGCTGATGACCAGCACCGGCAGGCCGGTCGCCTGCGACAGGCCATAGGCGGCACCGACCTTGTCGGCGGCGGCGCGGTAGGCGCGCGAAGCGTGGGTGAGGGCGGCGGTGAGGCTGCTGAGGGTCTGGTCCGGCAGGGTCATGGAAAGTTCGCGTAAATATATTTCGCTTGACTACTGTTGATATGCGAAAGTTTAGCATGCGAAGTAGTTTCCTTCAACTCACAAGCCAGTTTTTGCGAGTTCAACGTTGTTTTCCAAGGTGAAACTTTCGTTAACCGATCCGGTGCAGGTCGCGTGGATAGACGAACTCCTCCTCGCATCCGGCCGCGCGCAGGGATTCGATGGCGGCATAGCCCCAGTGCACCGCCCCGAACGCCACCCCCGCCTTGTGCGAAGCTTCGGCATCGGTATCCTGGTCGCCGATGTAGATCGCCTCATGCGCCGCAACCCTGCTGGCCTTGAGCACCGCGCGGATCCGGCCGGCCTTGCCGAACACCGACATCCCGCATTCGAACTGCGCCACCAGCCCGGCCAGTTCCGGCCCCAGCACCTGGCGCACGTTGTGTTCGGCATTCGACGACACCACCGCCAGCCGCACCCCGCCCGCCGACAGGTGCCGCAGTGCGCCGTCGACGCCGTCGAACAGGGGGATCGTGTGCGCATGTTCCGTCATCATCCCCATGAAGCTGCGCGCGACCAGCGGCAGTTTCCAGGCCGGCAGGCCGACGTGGGCCATCATGCGGCGGATGCCGTAATGGCGGAACTGTCCGGCGCGGCTGGTATCGATGCGCTTGAAACTGTGTTTATCGGCAATGGTATTGAAGACACTGAGGAAAAACGGGAAGGAGTCCGCCAGCGTGCCGTCGAAGTCGAAGAGGGCGAGTCGGTAGGTCATGGCGGCGATGATCGTACAGAAGCGGCCGAACGCTCGGCGCACAATAACGAGCGGTTGACGCAGCTGGTCGGTGTATCCTTACGGCATGACCAGCGTCCTCATCCTCAAGCTCTGCCTCGTACCTTTCCTCATCTACCTGGTGACGCTGATCGGCCGGCGCTGGGGCCCGAACGCCGCCGGCTGGTTTTCCGCCCTGCCCATCGTCGCCGGTCCGATCCTGCTGACCATGGCGCTGGAGCAGGGACGAGGCTTCGTGGCGACGGCTGCCGCCAACACGCTGCTGGCCGTGATCGCCGTGGTCGTGTTCTGCCTGGCCTATGCCTGGGCCGCGCACCGGTTCGGCGTGATCGGTTCATTGCTGGCGGCGCTGGCCGCGTATGCCGTGGCGGTGGCGGGCCTGCAGCTGGTCGAGCTGCCGCTGCTGCCGGGATTTGCGCTGGTGGTGGGCGTGCTGCTGGTGGCGTCGCGGCTGTTTCCGCCCCTGGACAGCGGGGATGTCGCCGCGCGCAATGCCAGGCAGCCGAACGACCTGCCGCTGCGCATGCTGGCCGGCGCGGCGCTCTCGTTTACGGTGACCTGCGCCGCAGCTTCGCTCGGCCCGCGCCTGAGCGGCGTGTTCGCGATGTTCCCGGTGATGGGCACGATCCTGGTCGGCTTCTCGCATTACGGTTCCGGCCGCGACTACGCCGTGAACATCCTGCGCGGCATGGTGCGCGGCTATTACGCATTCGCGACCTTTTGCGTGGTGCTGTCGCTGTTGCTGCGCGAGCATCCGGTGGCGTTTGCCTTTGCGCTGGCGGCGCTGTCCGCGCTGGCCGTGCAGCTGCTCAGCAAGCGCGGCATGCGCTTTGCCACGAAAGATCAGGCCCGCCGCGCCTGACGGCGGCGCATCAGGCCCAGCCCGGCCAGCCCGAGGCCCAGCAGGGCCAGGGAAGCCGGTTCCGGTACCGGGGCTGCCGGCGGCAGCACTTCGGTGTAGCTGGCCGTAAGATCGACAAGATCGTTGGCGGCAATACGGCGGCGCCGTTCACCTGCAGCCACTGGTATGCCAGCAATTACTCGCACGTGGCGAATGGCCGGGCCTATATCGGTACGGATGGGCAGGTGTATGCGGTGAATTCCAACCAATATCTCGGCTATTACCTGGCCACGGCTTATACCGATGTCAGACGGACATCGGCAGGGTATTACGCTTATGGTAGTTGTTCCTGATGCCGGTGGCGAAAATCCCGTAAAAAGCCGACGTATTGATGAAAGTTACTGAATGTAACGAGTGACCATGCTCCCGCCAGCTCAGCTATGATGCATCGCTAGACATTGTCTCCAAGGCAATGTCGAGCGATTCGTTGTTGAGAAGGCTAAGCATGAAGACCACACTTGGAGCGGCAAAATCGTCCGGATCGCAACCGGCACCCCAAAAGCAGTTCATCCTCATTAATCTGTTGAAGGCCGGCTCGGCGCAGTTGATCGTGCTGCACCACCTGGCGTTCTACGGCCCCATGTCCGACCATGCGCGGACAGTCATGCCGGCGCTGATCGACTGGCTCTACGATTACGCACGCATCGCCGTACAGGTATTCCTCGTGATTGGTGGCTTCCTGGCGGCGAAATCGCTGTCGCCGCAGGGGTTGCCTGGTATTGCCAATCCTCTTCAGGCCATCTGGCGCCGCTACATCAAGCTGGCGCCGCCGTTCATTGTTGCGATGCTGCTGGCGGTTGTTGCCTCGGCCGTGGCCAGCTTATGGATGACGGATGATTCGATTTCGGCGCCGCCGACGATTGGCCAGTTGGCGTCACATGTGCTGTTGCTGCATGGGGTGCTGGGCTATGAATCCTTGTCGGCCGGTGCCTGGTATGTGGCGATTGATTTTCAGCTTTATGCATTGACGACGCTGCTGCTCTGGTTTTCGGGCACGCTGACTGGGCGACGTCTGCCGTGGCTGATGCCGCTGCTGGTTGCGGCTGGTGTCGGCGCTTCGCTACTATATTTCAATCGTGATGCCGACTGGGATGTATGGGCACCGTATTTCTTTGGCAGCTATGGCTTGGGCATGTTGGCCTGGTGGGCCAGCGACCCGGCTCGCAAACCCGGTACCTCGCTGTGCTTGCTGCTACTGATCGTTTTGCTGGCCGCGACCGCGCTGACTGTCGATTTCCGTAGCCGTATTGCGGTGGCATCGATGGTCGCTTGCGTGCTCTTTCTGTTCGGACGTACCCGATTGCCAAATTGCGCGGGCGGGATGTTCAGCCTGGTTAATGGTTTGGCAAAAATCTCGTTTTCCGTATTCCTGATTCACTTTCCGGTTTGCCTGATCGTAAATGCGGCGTTCACGCGGTTCGTGCCTGAACAGCCGTATGCGCAGTCGATTGGGATGGTCGTCGCCTGGATGGCGAGCCTTGGCGCCGGTGCAGTCTTTTTTCACTGGGTTGAAGCACCGTTGGGGAAGATGCTGGCGCTGTCAGCCAAGCCCATGTCGATTAATCCCTTGAGTCCGAAAGGGACGACGCTGCGCAGCTAATTCGCTTTTACGGGTGGAGCATTGATGGCGCTGGCTAGCGTATTCCATGCCATTGTCCATGCAATGCGTTCTTGCTCCAGGCGTATCGCTGGTCCAAATGCATGCGATTTGAGCGACTGGTACAAGACCTTTTCTGCTGGAAGAAGCTGTGTCATTTCCTGGGCCGCATGTTGGTCAGGTTCATGGCTCCAGAATTCACGGTGCGCTAGTAAAGTAGCTTCGTCCATAAGAACCGAATGCACCGCCGGCAAATGCGACCGGAGCCGGCTCAGGATGGCAAGTCCATGCGTGTCGATATCGCCCCAATAGATGCAATTGGCTTTTCGCACCCAGGGCAAGCAAGCGAGAATGTCGACGCCATAGCCTAGCGCCATGAAGGCAACTGTGCCTGGCAAATCGGCTAATGCCAGTCCGGTTTGCAGGTTTTCAACCACGACCACGTGTCCCGGTTCGATCTTTAGGCGTTCCAGTTCCTCGACGGATGCGGACAAATCGCCGAGGCCGCCCAGTTGGGTACGTAATACCGGATCGAGGATACGCATGCGTAGCAGTTGCGGTGAACGGCGCAGACCGCATAGCGCAAAAAAATCATCGGCACCGATAGGCCGGTCGATGATGTAACAGAGCAATTCTGTCAGGACTGCCTTGCGTGTTTCGACCCATTTGGTGTCCAGTCCCGGGATCGGAAGCTGGCGCAGATAGAGGCCGGAATCGGGATGCTGTTCAAGCCAGGCGACCGTGGCGACCAATCGCTCGAAATGTGCATCCGTGTAATCGGCAAGCACGGCAAACAAGCGGCTCAACCGCCGCTTCAATACTGGCCAACGTTGCTCCAGCAGAGCCTGGCGGCGGCATGCACGGTCCCAACGCTCATTCTCGTTTACCCAGATGGCGACCTGGCGTGCGCTATCCAGGCGCAGCAGTTCTGGTAGGCGCTGTGTACCGAGCGTACGCCAACGTCGTTCCGTCCATTGCAATTCACCGGCACCCTGCCAGCGCTGCCAGGCATCGACCCAGACACGTGTCGCATCCAGGCGGTTGCGTGCCGTCTGTTCGGTCGGCACGCCCAGCGGGATCTCCAGTGGCCATGCTGTAGCCTCCATGCCATCGGCCAGCCAGTCGCGATGGCGGCTGTCGAAACGGCGCCGCAGCATGTCGCGTACCTCATCCGGCAGTTTCAAGCTGGTCTCCCGTTTGCAGGTGCTTGGCCAGCTTGAGGCGCTGGTGCTCGTCGTCGTACTCGATCAACAAGACACTGGAAGTCTTCCTTTCGCGGATGTCGACGAAGCATGCGCCGCCAATGAAAGGTTCGAGCGTCATCACAGATTTGAGCGGGGTGGCGACAATCATCTGGAAACCGAAATTGGTAAAGATATTCATAGCCAGGGCAGTAAATTCATTGTCGGCCTTGTCGAATGCTTCATCGAGTACCACCGGTGCGTAACGCGGAATCCCGCTATCGCTGCCACCCAACTGGTAACGCAGGGCTGCCGCCAGCACCGTCGTCGCCAGCTTCTGGCGCTGTCCACCAGACAAGCCGGCGCCGCTTTGGTGTACCTGCACTTCCTGTCCTGCCTCGTCAAATTCCTTGCCAATGAATTCCACATGCTGGCGTACGTCCAGCACCGCCTCACGCCAGCGCCGATGCTCCGTTTCCTGGCTGGCCAGGCGATTTACCAGGCGCCGCAGGTCGATGAAGCGGGCTTCGGCGGATTCCCGGTTCTCGATCCAGGCATGACTGAGCGCGGCGACGATGTCCTGCTTGAACTGGCGTACCTCGGGCAACTGGCGGTCCTTGGGCTGGATATAAAGGTAAGTGCGTTGCTGCTCGCTGCTGTTGAAAGGAACCTGGCGCAGGCTGTCGTTGACGAGATCCATGCGCGCCAGGATCGCCTTGCGTGCGTCGTTCAGGTAACTGGACAGGGCCGCCAGGTTTTGGTGGCTCTGGTTTTGCAGTAGGTCGAAGAAGCGCTGTTCGTGGGCCGGCAAGCCATCCGATTCCAGGCGCGCCAGCTTGCGGAAGAAATCCGCTGCTGCGGCGATCCGGGGATCCAGGCCATCGGCGTCGGCACGCCAGGTGCCAACGAAGGTGGCAAATTGCGCTTCCACGTATTTTTCGCCTTGCGCCAACTCGGTATCAATCGCCCGGATATCGTCTTGCAGTGTCTTGCCGACCGCGCGATCGGCATTGTCTACGTCCTTGAGGCGCAGTTGACCGCCCCAGGCCGCATAGCGCTGTTCCAGGCCGGATTGTTGGTGCGGGGTCAGGGCCACGATGTCGGGGGCGCTTTGCAGCGAAGCCAGCAGGCTTTCCTGCTCTGCATACAGCTTCTTCTGTGCACCCTCCTCAATTTGTTCCTTTTTCAAGGCTTCGCTTGCATCGTGCACCAGATCTTTCTGCTGACGCAGGCGCTCGTCGATGCGCTGCAAGTCCGTATTGCCATTGCGAAGCGCATCGAGCTGGCGCTGGATGGCGGCGATGCGTTCCGCAACAGGCAACACGTCGATTTCCTGCCATTGCAGGTTGATCAGGGTCTGACATTGCAATAGGCGACTGGCTTGTGCCTGACGCTGACGACGTAAGCCATCCAGTTCGGCACGCAGCTTGTCTTCCTGCTGCTGCAGTTGTTTCGCATCCTGCTCGTACAAGGCCAGCTTCTCGCGATTGTCGAAACCCAGCACCCAATGCTTGCGTGCATTGACGCTGTTGCGGTCATCCTTTTCATGGCGTCCGCGATTGTGCTTGATCTGTCCTTCGCGTGTGAGTGCCCGTTCGCGCGCCGTTCGGAAAGCACGCAGCGAATCGACGCAATCGTAGTCGAAGCGCTGCCGCAATTCGTTTTGCAGCCATCCGGAAAAGCCATTTTCCTTGATCTGCAACTTGAGTACCAAGGATTGTGGTTGTAGCGGCCGAGCTGCTTGCTCGCCGCGCAGGGTGCGGAAATACACCAGCTTGCGCCCGAGGTCGGTCTCGTTCACATAGCTGGAGACGGCGGCATACTGGTCTTCATGCACCAGAATCGATAGGGCAAAACCGCGCAGGACGCGCTCGATGGCGCCGCGCCACGCTGTTTCGTCGGGTTTGACTTCGATGAGTTCGCCGACGAAAGGCAGAGCGGTTTCTGACACGCCGACCGCTTCTGCGATCTGGCGCCGCAATTCCAGCATTGGGGCTTCGATATTCGACGGCTGGCGTCGCAGCGACAGGACTTCGCGGTCGATATCGGCACGGCGCTGGGCGACGTCCGTCGCTGCACGGTCCAGTACCAGTATTGCTTCTTGTTGGCGGTCGTCGTTTTGCCAATCGTCGATCTCCTGGCGCGCCTTACCGACCAGCTCGGCGAATCCCTCCGGATTCGGGCGCAAATCCCATCCCAGGACTTTGCAGGCATCGACCGCCTGCGTACGCTTGCGCAAGCGTTCTTTGCGCTGGATTTCCAGCGCCATTTGCTCCTTTTCGAAGAATTCGATCTGTTCGCCACCGGCTTCGCGGCGCTGGCGTTCGAGATCGGTCAGCGCCGCGCTGCGATTATCGAGCAGGTCCTGGTGACGCTGGAGTTTGCCGGCCAAGCCTTCCAGCGCAATCTTGAGCGTGGAGATATGCTCGGCCAACAATTGCATGCGCAGCCGTTCGCGATAGCTGTGCATGCCCGCTACCAGCTCATACAATTCGTTACGCCGTAGTGTGAGCGTTTGCATGTGTTGATATCGGCTGCGCGCCGGTGCCAGCACCTGCACCTGCTCGCGCGCGATGATCACCGCCTGGTGCGCAGCGTTCAGCTCGCCGAATTCGCTGACCAGCCGATCCGCTACCTCGAAGGTTTCTGGCTTGTCCAACATAAAATCACGCAGAAACGCATTCAGATCGCCGACATTCTTTGCCGATTGGGTCTTGTGCAGCAGGCGCAGCGCCATCTCACTGTCAATGCCGAGCAGGCGGCAAAAGCGCTCGGCATACGGCCGAAACTCATCGCGTGCGAAAGCGTCCGGTAAAGTCTGCTTGAGCTTGCGGACATCGAAGTTATTGCTGCCAAAGTCCTGCAGTTCGCGCAGGTTGAAATCGCGCTCGAGTACCAGAAAATACTGTTTCACGTCGCGGTTGGCGTTGGCATTGCCTCGCACCCAGAACAGCTGTACCAGTGCCACCTGCTGCCCAAGGGCGTTCCTGTACTGCAGCGCCAGTGCCGACCAGGTCGTACCTGTGCGCAGGTAACGCACTGCCGATTCGCCGGACGCCGTATCGGTTTGCGCGGTCCAGGCTCCACGTACATAGCTGGCCAGGTTGCGGTCGCGGCCGGCACGCGTTGCTTCGCGCGCGGCGGCATTGAAATCGAGCCAGCGCGGCGGCACCAGCAAAGCGGACAGCGCATCGAGCAAGGTCGACTTACCGGCGCCGGAACGTCCGACGATCAGGAAGCCGCGCTCGCTGACAGGAATATCGTGCAGTCCGCCGAAGGTGCCCCAATTGAACACCTGGAGGCGGGCCATGCGGAATTGTTCGTCGCTACCGGGCATCGGGACATTCATAACTCGTCCTCGTCGACAGGCTGGCGTGCCAGCTCCGGCAATTCGCCTGCCGCCATACGGTCGTACAGCGCAGTCAGAGAGATGATTTCCTCGGCCGAGAACAACAGCTTGAGGGTTGGTGCGATCTCGAAGCGATCGTCACTGGCGCGCAGCTTTTGCAGGATATTATGTTTCTTGAGTTTTTCGATGGACGCGTTCACGCGCTTACTGAAACCGGCCTTGTCGGTACTTGCGGAGCGTTCATACAACATCAGGTTTTCGACGACCTCGTCGCGCGAAATCACGGCCCGTTCGCCGTGCGAATCGGCTTGCGTCAGGCGCTGGCGCAGGAACAGCAGCAACACCGAGTCGATGAAGGTCAGTTGTGCACGCCGTAGCAGGATCGGGATGTCCAGCTCTTCGGCTGCAACCTGACTGGTGAACGCGACCTGTAGCTCACGGTCCAGCACCAGTTCGAGAAAGAGTTCGGAAAGGCGACGCCGGATCACTTGCTCGTCGCGTTCGAGTACTGGCCACAGGCGCGGATGGCGTCGGCCTTCCAGCGATGGACCGGACAGCAGCTGTACCAGTACACGTCGGGTGTCGAGCGGCAATTCGCCGGTATCGTTGACGAACAAGACGCCAGCTGGCAAATCTTCGCCGGCGGCGGGCGTATCCAGTGCATTGTGGACCGTCTCAGGCATGGTCAATCTGTTGCTCCCTCAAGAAATAGATGAGCGGTATACGCGCTTGGCGGACGACGTCGTCGCCACCGGTCCAGGTAACGGTTTCGTGCTGTTCGGACACGATGCCATGACGCGCGCCCAATGCAAGCAGGCCCAGCACACTACCCAAGCCCTGGCTGGCAGGGAAGGCAAGCAGGACGTCACCGATCGAAGCTTGCGAGCGAAGGTCCAGGACGCTACGCACATCGTCCTGCAGTGAACGGAAATCGATCTCGGATTGCGCAACCAGCTCTCCGATCATCGCCAGGTCGAGGGGCGCAGCCTCGCTATCTGCCATGGCGCCGGGTAACGCCTGCAACGCGGGATCATGCAGGATCCATTGCGACAGCGAAGCCAGTTTGCTGCTGGTGAGCGGGAGCGTGTATTCGAGCGTTTCCGTCGCCTTGACTTCGTCTTTCAAAGCCAGGGCAGCACGCTGCGCTTTGCGTAGCAGCTGATTCAGGCGGCGCTGCTCCATGAACTCGCGGCTCTGCACGAAATGCTTCAGGCTGCGCGCGAATGACTGCAGGACGTCGTGCACCATGCCGCCCTGGTCCAAGAGTGTGCGGGTCAGGCGCAACAGAAACCGGCGTTCGGCAGCATCCAGCGCAGAAACGTAGTCGCGCGACATGAGCTGATCCAATGCATCGTCCAGCGATGCCGACTGCACCGGATCGGTCAGCAAACGCCAGAATGCAGAGAAGGTACGCCCAGCATCGCTTTCCGCAATGACATCGATGCCGGCAAACAGGGCATCGAGAACGTCGCCGCGGTTACCGTCGTGATCCATAATGCGTTCGCGCAGATCCCGGTTCAATTGCTCGAACTGATCGCGCACACGTCGAAAATCCCCAGCAAGGTTATCCGCCAAGGCAATGATTTCACGGGTGCGCTCCAGCGCAGCGCCCTCGGACAAGACTTGGACGCTGCCTTTTTCGATTTCTGCAATCTCGCGTTCGATACGTTCCTGCTCCACGCGTAGGCGTGCAATACGCCGGGTTTTATCGGCATCAGTGTCGTCGGCAAGCTTGGCAAGTGCCCCAATGACCAGGCTTAAACGGCTTTCGGTCGCCGCATTGTGCGGCCGGGTCTGGGCTGACACATAACGGATTGCGTCGACCGTCGAGGTGGCGAGCTCGTACTCTTCCTCTTTCGATCCGGGTGGAAAACGGCGTTCGAGATAGCCTTCTCCCAGCCATCGCGCAACATAAAGCTGCGCAGTTTGAGGCCAGTCCTCGCCACGGTTACGCAATTGTTCGAGATCGCGTTCGATGCGCTCATGCAGGATCGAAGCGGGCAGGCTGCGCTCATCGTCGAACAGGTGGGTCTGCAGCAGCGCAAGTACTGTGGGCCCGGTGTCTGCGGCCAACAGGCGCCACAAGGGTTGGCTGCGCAGTTGGCGGTAGATTGCGAGGGATTTGTCAGCTTTCATTGGAAGCAATAATAGGCCACTTGATTGTAGCGCAGGCCATGCGCATGCTTCGAAGAAAATGCCAAACTGCCGGGATAGCAAAGATAGAAGTCAATTGAACATGGACCTCAGGCTATACTGGTTTTTTTATTAGCCTGACAATCCATGTCGCAATCGCTACCTGATGGCCTGTACGACCAACTTCTCACCGAAGACCTGGCCGCGGAGTTAACGCAGAATCTTCAGAACGATCATTACACGCTCAAAGGCCTCGATACCGGAACTGCAACACGCCGTTTGGCGGATGCACTTGCCGATCAATTGGCAAAGGTACTGGAAGACATCAGTGCAGGTGACGCCGGCGATAGCGACAACGACAGTAAAACGGCGCGACTCCAGGCGCAGCTGGAGTTTGCGAATGCAACCCTGGTTGAGGTGAGAAAGCGACTCACGGAACAGTATGCCAATCAGGACTGTGAGGGGAACATTCGTCTCTTGTCGATGCCAGCCCAGAATCTGAGGGCAATCCATCGTCAACGTAATGTTCCTGTTATGCCGGACACCGGTGTAACGTCGCCATGGCTGTTCACCGCGGCCAAGGCATCTCCAGCGCTATTGAGTGAGCTGCGTCATGAGCTTGCGAGCAGTGAACGCATCAACATCCTGATGAGTTTCATTACTGTCTCGGGCATCCGTAAGATCCGCGATATCTTGCAGAGCATTACGGCGCTGGATGGTTCAGGGAAGGCACGCGCCAAACTTCGTATCCTGACCACGACTTATATCGGTGCGACCGAGGCGCAAGCAGTCGATGAGTTGGCAAGGCTGCCAAATTGCGAAGTGCGGATTTCGCTGGACGGACGGCGAACACGGCTCCATGCCAAGGCATGGATTTTTGAACGCGATAGCGGCTTTGGCACGGCTTACGTCGGCAGTGCAAATCTTACTCAGGCCGCGTTGGCAGGTGGCCTCGAATGGACTGTCAAATTTGCAGAGCACAGCCACAGTGCCATGTTCCAGCAAGCGCAGGCCCATTTCGAGACACTTTGGCACGATACTGAATTCGTACCTTACGATCCCCATCTTACTGAGCACCGCGAAGCACTGCAGCAAGCCATCGCAAAAGAGAAAGGTGGCGGACAGATAGCGCAAGCCGAGAACGTCCTCAGCTTTTTTGATCTCGCGCCCAAGAACTACCAGCTCGAGATGCTTGAGCAGTTACAGGCTGAACGTGCGCATGGTCGCATGCGTAATCTGGTGGTGGCGGCAACTGGGACCGGCAAGACGGTTGTTGCCGCATTTGATTACCAGCGCCTCTGCATGCAGCATGGTGGGCGCCCCCGGCTTTTGTTCATCGCTCACCGGATCGAGATCCTGCGTCAAGCCTTGCGGACTTATCGTGAGGTACTGCGTGACCTGAGCTTCGGTCAGCTCTTGAGTGGTCATGATCGTCTGGATAACCCGGACCACTTGTTCACCACAATCGAAAGCTTGCACAGTAACGATCTATTAGGACGTTATGGCGAAACGTATTGGCACACCGTCGTGTTCGACGAATGCCATCGCATCGCGGCTACAAGTTTTGATGCAGTGGCGAGGCGCGTGCACCCCTCAATAATGCTGGGCCTGACTGCCACGCCCGAGCGAAGCGATGGCAAGCCAATTGCCTCCTATTTTGATGCGCGGCCGGACGGAAGCCCGGCCGTTGAACTGCGGCTGTGGCAAGCGCTCGACTTGCAACTGTTGGCGCCATTCGAATACTTTGCCTGCGACGACAATACCAATCTGCGCAATGTGCCATGGCGGCAGCCAGGAGAAATTGCATACCTCGACAACGTTTTATCGAGTAACGATATTCGTGCGCGGATGATCGTCAACGAATGGCGCCGTCTCTGCGCCGATCCGCGCCAGAGCAAGGCGGTCGCATTCTGTGTGAGCGTGGCGCATGCGCAGTTCATGACTGCGCAATTCAATAAGGCGGGTCTTCCTGCCGTATGCTTGACCGGACAATCCAGCCAGGCCGAGCGCGAAGCCGCGCCGGCCGCCCTGGCAAAGGGCGAAATCTGTATTCTCGTCACGGTGGATCTGTTCAATGAAGGCGTGGATATTCCTGTCGTGGATACATTGCTGCTCTTGCGTCCAACGCAAAGTCCAGTGCTGTTCCAGCAACAGATTGGCCGTGGTCTACGGTTATCGAATGGGAAAGAGAGTTGTCTGATTCTCGATTTCGTAGGCCAGTATTCGGCAGAGTTCAGGTTTGATCACCTGCTCGGACAAATTACTGGATTGAATCGGCGGCAATTGATCGATGGCGTAGAGAACGGGTTCAGCCAGTTACCAGCGGGCTGTCATATTCAGCTGCAAAAGCAGAGCCGTGATCAGATTCTCAGCAATTTACGTAATCTTGTACAACAAAACTGGCGGCGCATGACTGCCGAGTTACAAGCCTACGCCAGTCTGAAAGGGCGTCAGAACGTAACGCTGGCTGGGTTCCTGCATGATCAAGCCTTGAATATCGAGGATGTGTACCGCACTACCGGACACAGTGGCTGGACCTCGCTACGCCGCGCAGCTGGACTTACCGTCAGCGATACCGGGCCGGAGGAGGAGTATTTCAGTCGTCGCTTTGCCGCACTGCTGCATTCGAACGATCCTGGTCAAATTAGCTTGATGCGAGCGGTGGGTACTTCTGCCGTTTCGGCATTGAACCTTAGCGAGAACGATACACAGCGCTTGCAAATGCTGGCTTATCAGGTTGACGGGACCGCCAAACGGGTCGGAAGCGGCCTGCAGTTTGCACAGCGCGTACAAGAGCATCTGCACAGTGCGGAAGAACTCAAGCAACTCGCTGAGGTGCTCGAGACAAAAGCACTGCCACAGGCGATCCCAGTGCCGGGTATGGAATGGACGCCGCTGTGTTTGCACGGCCATTATCGGTTGAATGAAATTCTCACGGCTGTCGGGTTTTTGACTGCTCAACGCAGGCCATTTTTCAACACCGGCGTGTTACGGTTGAAAGAACGTAAAGTCGAGCTCATGTTCGTGACATTGGATAAGCGCCAAGGGTTTCACGAAACGATTGCTTATCACGACTATGCGTTAAGCCATGAGCTGTTTCACTGGCAATCGCAGAACAGTGCGGCACCTACCACAAGCGTTGGCCAGCAGTATCTAACGAGTGTTGGCGAGCATCCGAATGGCTGGACATTCCAGCTTTTCGTACGCGTTGATCCGGACAGCCCTTATCTGGCTTGTGGTCCCGTGCAGTTTCAGGAAAGTCATGGAGAGCGCCCCATGAACATCATTTGGAAGCTCAAGGTGCCACTGCCCGCGTCCGCCTTTAGTCAATTTAGCGTATTGCGAGCGGTCTGATGTAATAAAAAAGCCAGCCTCAAGGGCTGGCTTCTTGCTATCTGAACGAAGAGATCAGACGTCGATATTACCCGCCTGCAGCGCATTCGACTCAATAAAGTTACGACGCGGCTCCACCTCATCGCCCATCAAGGTCGTGAAGATCTGGTCCGCAGCAATCGCATCTTCAATCTGCACCTTCAGCAAACGACGCACCGTAGGATCCATGGTCGTCTCCCAAAGCTGCTCAGGATTCATCTCCCCGAGACCTTTATAGCGCTGCTTGGACACCCCACGTTCCGCCTCCTCACGCAGCCAGTTCATGGCCCCGTGGAAGTCACGCACCGCACATTCCTTCATGCGGTCGCCTTCACCGCGGCGGACCAGCGCACCTGCACCCATCAGACCCTGGAAGGTCGCGGCCGAGCTGGCCAGGGTGGCGTAATCGGTGCTGTCGACGAAGTCGGCATCGATAGCGGTCACCTGCACGTTACCGTGGTGCATGCGCTCGATGCGCAGCGCATGCTTGCCGGACAGGTCGTCCGTGCGTACCAACACCTTCACTGCCGGGTCGTTGATGGCCTGGGCCATCGCCTGGGCCGTCGTTTCGGCAGCCTCCAGCGTCGTCATGTCGAGCGTCACGCCAGTCATGATGGCGGACAGGGCGGCACGGTCGATCAAGCGGGTCAGGCGCATCATGATGGCGTTGGCCAGGTTGTACTGGCGTACCAGCGCGGCCAGGGCGTCGCCGCTGATCGGCTCGGCGCCGTCCTGCGGCACCAGTGCCGCGGTGTTCAGCGCAAAGTTCATCATGTAGCTGGCTTCCTCGATGTCGTCCTTGAGGTAGCGCTCGTCGCGGCCGGCCTTCACCTTGTACAGCGGCGGCTGGGCGATGTAGATGTGGCCGCGCTCGACCAGCTGCGGCATCTGGCGGTAGAACAGCGTCAGCAGCAGGGTGCGGATGTGGGCGCCGTCGACGTCCGCGTCGGTCATGA
>Ga0308160_10003886_pt1 | contig 16396 bp, 13 predicted proteins | sample PhyFR1_FD_201036 | JGI IMG/M metagenome (GOLD analysis project Ga0308160, IMG submission 201036) | Phyllosphere microbial communities from UC Gill Tract Community Farm, Albany, California, United States - DLSLF.R1 | ecosystem: Host-associated > Plants > Phyllosphere > Unclassified | place: USA...
TCGAGCACATTGAAGGTCTTGGTGACTTCGCCATCGGGGCCGTAGGTCAGGCTGCCGTCGGTGAGCACACCGTCGACGTCGAAGATCATGACCTTGATGCGCGCGGCGCGCTCGATGTGGGCCAATACAGGCGTAGTTACTGCGGGAGTAGTCATCAGATTACCTTTGCGCGGGTCAGGTCGTGGATGTGCAGCGCGCCGACCAGCTGGCCCGCCTCATCGATCACGAGCATCTGGTTGATGCGGAATTCTTCCATCACGGCGACCGCGTCGACCGCCAGCTGCTCCGGGCGCACGCTGCGTGGATTGGCGTGCATGACGTCGCGAATCAGCACGTTCGAAAAATCATGCATGCGCTCGATCACGCGGCGCAAGTCGCCGTCGGTGAACACGCCCAGCGGACGGCCAGCGGCATCGACCACGGCGGTCATGCCCATGCCCTTCTGGCTGATCTCGAGCAGCGCCTTGACCAGCGGGACATCCAGGCCCACCGACGGAATGGCGTCGCCGGTGCGCATCACGTCGCGCACGTGCGTGAGCAGGCGCCGGCCCAGCGCGCCGCCCGGATGCGACAGCGCGAAATCCTGCTCGCGGAAACCCCGCACGTCGAGCAGCGCCACGGCCAGCGCATCGCCCATGGCCAGCGTGACAGTGGTGCTGGTGGTCGGTGCCAGGTTGAGCGTGCAGGCTTCTTTCGCCACCGCGATGTTCAGGTGGACATCGGCCAGCTTGGCCAGGCGCGAGGCCGGCTTGCCGGTCATGGCGATCACGCGCGCGCCCAGGCGCTTCACGGCTGGCAGGATGTCGAGCAGTTCGGACGATTCGCCCGAATTGGAAATGGCGATCAGGATGTCATTCGCCGTGACCATGCCCAGATCGCCGTGCGCCGCTTCGCCCGGGTGCATGAAGAACGCCGGCGTACCGGTGGACGACAGCGTGGCGGCGATCTTGCGGCCGATATGCCCCGACTTGCCCATGCCCGAGACGACCACGCGGCCGGTGCCGGCATAGATCAGCTGCGCGGCATCGACGAAGCTGCTGTCGTCGCCCAGGCGCGCATGCAGCGCCACGATGGCATCGGCCTCGATCGCAAGGGTCTGGCGACCCAGCTCGAGTACGCGCTGCGCCAGGGTTTCGTCAAAACTTTTCAGCATTATTTGGTCATCAGTTACACTCATTCCAGAAGTATAAACGAATTGCGAAAGCAAAAAACTTGCCAGTCGTAACATTCGATAACAAGCACGCTTCGCGGCGCCTCGCTACCACAACCACCACCCGTTTCACCCCATGCATTCTGGTCTCGAACTCACCCTGTTGCTGCTTGGCTGCGCCGTCCTTGGCGTGGTCGCCTTTCGCACCCTGCAACTGCCGCCGATGCTCGGCTACCTGGCCGTCGGCGTCCTGATCGGCCCCCACGCCCTGGCCCTGGCCGAAGACAGTCCCACCACCCATGCACTGGGCGAATTCGGCATCGTCTTTTTGATGTTCTCGATCGGGCTGGAATTCTCGCTCGGACAACTGCGCTCGATGCGGCGCATCGTGTTTGGACTGGGGCTCGGCCAGGTGATCACGACGGTCGCCGCGGCCATGGGCATCGGCCTGCTGGCGGCCTACCTGATGCCCCACCTGACACTGGCCTGGCAGGCTGCGTTTGCACTGGGCGGGGCGCTGGCCATGTCGTCCACGGCGATTGTCGTCAAGTTGCTCACCGAGCGCCTCGAGCTCGAGAGCGAACACGGGCGGCGCATCATCGGCATCCTGCTGTTCCAGGATCTGGCGGTGGTGCCGCTGTTGATCATGATCCCGGCGCTGGCGCGCGACCCGGAAGACATGGCCATCACGCTGGGCCTGGCCGCGCTGAAGGCAGGCCTGGTGCTGGCGCTGCTGCTGTTCTTTGGCCAGAAGCTGATGGGGCGGTGGTTCACGATCGTGGCCAAGCGCCGCTCGCAAGAGCTGTTCATGCTCAACCTGCTGCTCGTCACGCTGGGTTCGGCCTGGATCACCGAGCAGGCCGGCCTGTCGCTGGCGCTCGGGGCTTTCGTCGCCGGCATGCTGATTTCCGAGACGCCCTACAAGCACCAGGTGGAAGAAGACATCAAGCCGTTTCGCGACGTGCTGCTTGGCCTGTTCTTCATCACGATCGGCATGCTGCTCGACCTGCGTCTGGTGAGCCAGTACTGGTGGCAGGTCACACTGCTGCTGGCGCTCGTGGTGCTGCTCAAGGCCGGCCTGATCGTGCTGATGGCGCGTGCATTCGGCGCGCCGCTGGGCACCGCGCTGCGCACGGGTCTCGCGCTGGCGCAGGCCGGCGAATTCAGCTTCGTGCTGCTCAGTCATGCGTCCGGCTCGAAATTGATCGACCCGTTCGTGATGCAGCTGGTGCTGGCCTCGATGGTGCTGTCGATGCTGCTGGCGCCCTTCATCATCGGCTACATGGACCGGATCGTGATGAAGGTCGCGGCCAACGAGTGGATGATGCAGTCGCTGCAGCTGACCCAACTGGCCACGCGCACCATGACCACGCAGAAGCACGTGATCATCGCCGGCTTCGGGCGCAGTGGCCAGAGCCTGGCCACGCTGCTGAAAGAAGAAGCGTTGCCATGGTACGCGCTGGACCTGGATCCGGAGCGCGTGCAGAAGGCGCAGGCGGCCGGCGCGTCGGTCTCGTATGGCGACGCGGCGCGCCGCGAAAGCCTGATCGCGGCCGGCGTACACCGCGCCAGCGCGCTCGTGATCACGTTCGCCGACACGCGCCAGGCGCTCAAGGTGCTGCACCTGGTGCACGAACTGGCGCCGGCCCTGCCCGTGATCGTGCGCAGCCACGACGATGGCGACATGGACGTGCTCAAGGCGGCCGGCGCGACCGAGGTGGTGCCCGAAGCCCTTGAGAGCAGCCTGATGCTCGCCTCGCACGCGCTGGTCACGCTCGGCGTGCCGCTGCGCCGCGTGGTGCACCGCGTGCAGGCGGCGCGCAAGGGCCGCTACGCCACGCTGCGCGGCTACTTCCACGGTGCGGATGACAGCGGTGCGGACCTCGAACATGGCCAGGTGAAGCTGCATTCGGTGCGCCTGCACGCGCAGGCCGGCGCAATCGGCCTGTCGCTGGGCGCGTTGCAGTTGCAGGATGTGGCGGTGGAAGTCACCGCCTTGCGGCGCGGCGGTCAGAATATCGCGCCCGGCCCGGCCGTGCTGCTGGCGGCGGGTGACGTCGTGGTGCTGCGCGGGGACAGCGAGGCGGTCAGCCGCGCCGAAGAGCGGCTGCTGTAACCATCACGCGAACGTGACGACCTGATTGCGGCCCGCGGCCTTGGCCTGGTACAGCGCCGCGTCGGCCGACGCGATCAGCTCCTGCGCGACGCCTTCGATGGCGTGATCGCGCTCGAAATCGGTCAGCGCCGCCACGCCGATCGACACCGTCACGGCCACCTGCTCACCCGTGGTCAGGTCCACCGGCAAGCCGGCCACGCTCGTGCGGATGCGGTTGGCGACGATGCTGGCGTTTTCCAGGTCGGCGTCAATCAGGACCACGACGAATTCCTCGCCGCCGAAGCGGCACAGCGTATCGGACATCCGCAGTTCGGCCTTGATGCGGGAGCACACCTCGCGCAGCACGTCGTCCCCGCCCTGGTGGCCGACCGTGTCGTTGACGCGCTTGAAGTGGTCGATATCGATGTACATGCAGGACAGGCGGTAGCCCTGGCGCCGCGCGCGCGCGATTTCTTCGGCCAGGCGCCGGTCCATGTAGCGCCGGTTGTAGGCGCCGGTAAGCGAATCGGTCAGGCCGATGTACTTGAGCATCTCGTTGCTGATCACGTTCTCGAGGCAGATCGCAATGATCGAGCCCATGTGCTCGACGAAATCGGTGCCCAGCGCCGGCGTGAACCGGCTTGCGTCGGCGCTGCCCAGGTTCAAGCTGCCGATCAGGCGCTTGTTGCGCATCAAAGGCACCAGCGCCACGCTGCGCAGATTGGCCGGCGGCTGCGGGAACATCGCACGATGCTGGCAGGGCGCATAGGGCCCCAAGATGGGCCGCAGCGGAGATTCCGGCGCCATGTCAAAGCCAAGTTCGACCGCATGCTCGCAGAAGATCAGGTTGGGCAGCGTTTCGAAATCGACGCCCAGGCGGTGCATGACCGTGTAGATATCGGCGTTCTGGTCGATCAATGACAGCGTGACGATATCGAGGTCCGAGATGACGGGCAGCGTACTGAAGATCGTGCCGACCAGGTCAGGAAAGCTGCTGGCGCCGACGATCTGCAGGTCGAATGCCTGGTGGCGGCACATGATCTCGTGGTTGCGCTCGGCTTGTTCGAGCAGATACGCCATGCGTGCACGCAAAGTCTCGTTTTCCGCCATCAGTTCCCGCGACGAAATGCCCGGCTCGTGCATGAAGAATTCCTTTCAGCAATAACCGTAACATTACGCCATCCTCTTGGGCTTGGATACGAAAAACCGCCTGATCACGCAGGCGGTTAGGCGATTTTGCGACAGTGGCGCGCTCGAGCTAGAAAGCCAGCTCGACGTTCAATGGCTGGCCGACGCGCAGCATCTGGCCAATGCCCTCCTGCACGATTACGTTCATGCCCACCGTGACTGCGCCGTCCATGCGCGGATTGGCGCGCCAGGCTTGCAGAATGTCGAGCGGATCGGGGCCGGGAACGCCGGTCGCCTGGTCGACGGCCGGGATCGGGCAGCGCGCGCAGGGCTTGACGGGGCGCAGCGTCAGTCCATCGCCGTGGAACGCGGCGACGAAATCTTCCTCAAACGCGGCGATGCCATCGACGACGACGTTCGGGCGGAAGCGGTTCATCGGCAGCTTGGCGCGACCGGCCTGCGCGAGTTTCGCGTTGATGTCGTCGAGCGAGGCCTGGCCGATCAGCAGGATCGGATAGCCATCCGAAAAGCGCGTGGCGGCCGGGATGCCGTTTGTCCATTTGGTGCTGGTCGGGCGGTGGACGTCGGGGCGAAAGCGCACCAGGCGGCATGGGGCGTTGAGGGCGGTGGTGAACCAGTTGGCAGCAACATCGCCGCAATCGGCGGCGGGGATGCGGTCTTCCCACAGCAGGACCTCGACGGTGGGCGCGGCAGCGTCGTGGGCGAGCGGCAGGTGCAGGGGTGGCATGCCGGGGGCGTTGACGATCAGTTCTGTGGCGTCGATGCGTGGGGTGATCGTGGCCATGCGCGGCACTTCGCGCTGGGTCAGGAACAGGCCGTCGGGCGTGACGAGCATCCATTCGCGGTCGTGCACGCCGTTTGCTGACAGGCCGTCGAGGGCGAGACGGGCTTCAGGGACGGACAGGCCGGCGCAGGATTTGATCGGGTAGATAACGAGTTCGGTGAGGGTGGCCATGTGCTCAATCTCGGGCGGCGTAAAAAAAGGCCCCGCAGGGCCAATGTCGTAGGGTGGGCGGGTTTCCCCCCCACGCGTTCAACCCGCTTCGCCATAGCACTAAGCGAAGTGGGTTCGAACGCGTGGACGGCATAGCCGTCCACCCTACTTTGCTAGCGCGCCGGGCATCCCGGACGCGGATCAGACGTTGAACAGGAAGTTCAACACATCGCCATCCTTGACGACATATTCCTTGCCTTCAGCGCGCATCTTGCCCGCCTCTTTCGCGCCGGCCTCGCCCTTGTACGCCAAAAAGTCGTCATACGCGATCGTCTGCGCGCGGATGAAGCCGCGTTCGAAGTCGGTGTGGATCACGCCGGCCGCCTGTGGCGCGGTGTCGCCCACGTGGATGGTCCAGGCGCGCACTTCTTTCACGCCAGCGGTGAAGTAGGTCTGCAGGCCGAGCAGCTTGTAGGCGGCGCGGATCAGGCGGTCGAGGCCCGGCTCTTCCATGCCCAGGTCGGACAGGAAGTCGGCCTTGTCGGCATCGTCCATCTCGGCGATTTCGGACTCGATCGCGGCGCTGATGGCCACGATCGGGGCGTTCTGCTCCTTGGCGTACGCGGTCAGCAGGTCCAGCAGCGGGTTGTTGGTGAAGCCCGTGTCGGACACGTTGGCCACGAACATCGCCGGCTTGGCCGTGATCAGGTGCAGCGTCTTGATCATTTCCATTTCGTCAGCGTCCAGACCCAGCGTGCGCACTGGTTTACCCTGGTCCAGGTGCGGCATCAGGCGTTCACAGACGGCGACCAGCTTGGCGGCATCCTTGTCGCCGGAGCGCGCTTTCTTGCCTTCGCGGTGGATGGCTTTTTCGACGGCGGTCATGTCGGCCAGCGCCAGCTCGGTCTGGATGACTTCGATGTCGTCCAGCGGGCTGACCTTGCCGGCCACGTGGATCACGTTGTCGTCCTGGAAGCAGCGCACGACGTTGATGATGGCGTCGGTTTCGCGGATGTGCGACAGGAACTGGTTGCCCAGGCCCTCGCCCTTCGATGCACCGGCAACCAGGCCGGCGATGTCGACGAATTCGACGATGGCGTTAACCATGCGCTCAGGCTTGACGATGGCCGACAGCGCATCCATGCGTGGATCCGGCACTTCGACGACGCCGACGTTCGGTTCGATGGTGCAGAACGGATAATTTTCAGCCGGGATGCCGGCCTTGGTCAGCGCGTTGAACAGGGTGGACTTGCCGACGTTTGGCAGGCCGACGATGCCGCATTTGAGGGTCATGAGAACTCTTTCTGATTCGGTAAAAAGCGAGCGATCAATGAACCGCTCTAAACCCTGCATTGTAACCCGGACCGGCTTTTCTGCTGAAAAAAAAGGCGCACCGCCCCCGTGCTGCAACGCTCGCGATTGCCCCAATGACAAGCTAAATTGGCTGGATGCGCGCCAGGTCGGGCCGCAGCGCGAATTCAGCCAGTTCATCGCGCAGGCGCTCACCTTCCCCGATCGCGAGGCGCCAGACGCGGATGCGCTCGTCGTGGTCGAGGCCGAATGACGTGAAGTCGGTCCGGTCCGGCAATTTGCCGCGCGGCAGCGAGCGCAGGAATTCCGCTGAAGGCGTCACCAGCAGCACATTCTCCAGCCAGCTGCGGTTGGGGCCGCGCGCCGCCCGCCGCCAGGGCATGCTCTTGTCGAGCCAGCCTGGCACGATGTGATCGGTGAAATGGGGATACAGCACCAGTTCGCTCTTGTCCGCGCCGGCCGCGCGCGCATACGGCAGGGCCAGGTGGTAGTCGATGATGCCGCCATCCCAGTAGCTGCCGGGAGGCGTCCCGGCGATGTCCGTCACCGCTTTCATGATCAAGGGCAGCGTGCCCGAGGCCAGCAGGCCAGAGGCCAGATTGGCGCGGGTCAGTGGCGCGAAATGCGTCGTGAAACGGTCGAACGGCTCGTGCAGCCATGGCAGGTCGCCTGCGCGCGTGCCACCGATGACCACCCTCTCCATCAAGCGCCCCAGCCAGGCCCGGGAGCCGGCATTGTGCAGCGCGGCCGAGGCGAAGCCGCGCAGTTCGGCGTGGCGACCGACCGGCGCGGCCAGCGAACGCAGGCCACGATCGGCCAGGATGTGCAGGCGGTGATGGGGATGTCCGACGATGTCGTCTTCGTGCCCGCTCACCAGCTCGGCCAGCAGGGCTTGCACAACCTCGTCGATCTCCTGCGCACTGGGTTTCAGGCGCGTGTAGCGCTGGCCGGTGTAGAGCTCGGCCAGGCGGGCAAACGCCTTTGCCGGATCCTTCTGGCACGCGGCCGCCATGCGCCAGGCGCCGATCGAGGCGCCGATCAGGGTCCGTTCGCGCGGCGCCGTGGGCAACCACTCGCCGAACAGCCACGCATCGAGCGACGCGAAGATCAGGCCCTTGGGGCCGCCCGCTGCGGCCGGCACGATGGCGATGTCCTGGGCGCGCAAGCCATGCGCGGCGATCTGGGCCATGGCAAGGGGGCCGGCCTGGAAGTTAAGCGCTCTCATCGTGAAATTATCGCAGAAGTCCGGCTGACAGCAGGCGCTTGCGCGACATCAATCCTGCACCGACGCCGCCCCGTACCATGGGTCGGTCGCATATCGGAGATTGAGATGATGCTGCGCTGTATCGTCATGCTGTGTCTGCTTCTGTGGCCATTACTCGGGCTGCAGCCGGCATGCGCGCGTGATACGGGCGTCGACCGCCACGTACGGCACTTTGTCGTCGAGCCCAGTGGGGCCTATCTGCTCACGGTCGAACAAATCAGGACCGTCGTGCAACGCGATGCGCTGCACGACCACGCCCGGTACGAGATCGGCTACAACCAGGCGCTCGAGGACATCATCGCCATCGAGGCATATACAGAAAAGGCCGACGGGCGCCGGCTGGCTGTGCAGCCACACCAGATTCGCGACCAGCAGCAAGCCGCTTCGGTCGACGCTCCGATGTTGCGGGACACACGCCTGAAGATTGTCATGTTTCCCGATGTCGACGTGGGCGACCGGGTGGCAGCGCACTATGTCGTGCGGCGCCATACGCCGCTGTTTCACGGCCACTTCGAAGACCTGTCCAGTGCCCGCCTCCAGCGCCAGCGCGATTTCCGGCTGGTCTATGACATGCCGGCCGCGATGCTGCTGCATGCCGACGCCGCCGGGTTCGCCCCGACGAGCACCGCCGACCTGCCCGCGCCCGCCGCTGGCAAGCGCCGCTACGCATGGCGCTATCTCGATGGCGACAATGCCCGGATCGAGGCCGGCTCGGTCAGCGAACTTGACTACGGCAAGCGGCTTGCCGTCTCCACCTTCGCCGATTACGCCGCACTTGCCCTCGCCTATCAGGACCGCGCGGGCGCAAGCGCGCTGCCCGACGACACGGTGGCGGCGCTCGCAACGCGTATGACCGGTGATGTGGTCGAGCCCCGTGCGCGTGCGATCGCGTTATCCGACTGGGTGCGCCACAACGTGCGTTACGTGACCGGATATCTCGGCCCTGGCGGCGTGGTGCCGCACGCGGCGGCAAGCGTGCTGGCCAATCGCTTCGGCGACGCCAAGGACCACGCAGCGCTGCTCGTCGCCCTGCTGGCCAGCGCTGGCATCGACAGCACCGTCGCCCTCGTCAACAACGGCAACGCCTACCAGTTGCCGGCCGTGCCCACGCTGGGGGTGCTCAATCACGCGATCGTCTACGTGCCGGCACTACAGCTGTATCTCGACCCGACGGCCAAGAACGTGGCGGGCGGCTTCTTGCCTGCGGCCTTGCTCGGCAAGCCGGCGGTGCTGACGCGCTCGGGCGAGTTCGCCATGCTCCCCTTCTTCCAGCAGGCGCACAGCCGAACGCTCATGCAGTTCACCATCGGACCCGATGGCAGCAGCCGCTTGACGGTCACGCGCACCGGCAGCGGCGCCCTGGCAGAACCGTACCGGGACGTCCCGGGCGGCGATGTCGCCATATCGTTGCGCGGCGCCAGCAACGGTTTCACACAACCGCCGGGCCCGGCGCGGCTGGCCACGACCTACGATCTGAAGGATAGCCTGGGTGATGCCGTATCGATGTTCGTGCAGGAACCCGAGCGACACCAGGATTTCGTATGTCCGGCAATCGATGCCGTGGACGAAGTGCACTTTCATCTGCCGACACGCTCGCGCGTGCTGGCCCTTCCCCGCGCGACGCACGTTGACGACGCCAACTTTGCCTATCACTCGCGCTATGCGCGGCGCGGCGCGCTGGTGACGGTGCAGCGCCAGCTCAAGTTTCGCCACACGGCGGCAACCTGCACGCCCGACGACTACCGGCGCATGCGGCCAGCGCTGGAGCGTATGGTGCGCGACCTGCGCTCGCAGGTCGTGTTCAAACGTGGATGACGATGGCAGTGCGCCAGCGAATCAGGCGGTGTGCAACCGCATCGTCGCCGTATCGAACTTGCCTTCGCAAACCAGTGGAATGATGTGCAGGCTCTTGTCGATCGATTCTTCGATCAGGCTCTGCTCTTCACGGCGCGGGCGGTGCAGCACGAAGTCGGCCACCACCTGCTGCAGGTTCATCGTGCGCGGGTGGCCGATGCCAAGGCGCAGGCGCCAGTAATCCTGCGTGCCCAGCGCGGCCGTGATGTCCTTCAGGCCATTGTGGCCACCGGACGAACCGCCCTTCTTGAGCTTGGCAACGCCCGGTGGCAGGTCGAGTTCGTCATGCACGACCAGCACTTCATCCGGATTGATTTTATAAAAACGCGCCAGGCCGCCCACCGACTGGCCGGAGCGGTTCATATAGGTCTGCGGCTCGAGCAGCCAGACATCGTTGCCGGCAATGGACGTTTTGGCAACCAGGGCATTGAAACGCGACTCGCGCTGCAGGCGGCAGCCGGGCAAGCCATTGGCCAGATTGTCCACGAGCCAGAAGCCGGCATTGTGGCGGGTTTGTTCGTACTCGGGGCCGGGATTGCCAAGGCCAACGATCAGTCGAATGGACATGCGTGAGATTCTGTCGAGAAAAGGCGATTATCGCCGAAACGTGCAAATCAAAAAATAAAAACCCGCCGGGCAAGCCGCGGCGGGTTTCTGTACGATGCGCCGCCGGAGCGACGCGTCAGCTGCGATTACTCGGCAGCTGGGGTCTCTTCAGCGGTGACTGCGCCGCGTGGGATGGTTGCGGTGACGATGGTCAGGTTCTGGCCATGGGTCAGTGCGGTGACGCCTTCTGGCAGGACCAGGTCGTCGGTGTGGATCGAGTTACCGGCTTCCAGGTTTGCCAGGTCGACTTCGATGAACTCTGGCAGTTGGCCTGGCAGGCACGACACTTCCAGCTCGTTCAGCACGTGCGAGATGACAGCGCTGTTCAGCTTGACGGCTGGCGAGTTCTCGGCGTTGACGAAGTGGAAAGCGACCTTGGTGTGCACTGGCTTCGACGAATCGACGCGCTGGAAGTCAGCGTGCAGGACCAGTTGCTTGAACGCGTGCATCTGGAAGTCACGCAGCAGGACTTGCTGGGTCTTGCCGTCGATTTCCAGGTCCAGAACCGAACCGTGGAACGCTTCTTTTTTCAGCGCGTGCCACAGGGCGTTGCCGTCCAGGGCGATCAGCTCAGGCGTACCTGCGCCACCGTAGATGATGCCTGGCGTTTGACCAGCTTTACGCAGGCGGCGGCTCGCTCCGGTCCCCTGCAGAGTGCGGTTGAATGCGACTACTTTCATGTGATACTCCAAAAATAAAACAGGCCCGAATGCCGAAGAAAACAATCAACAGCCCGGTAGCCAAGTGGCGACCACCCCCGCGACCAGGGGCAGTCAGGAAAGAGCGCATTGTTACGCGCTCAAAAGATACGGAAATCCTGGATGCTACAACGGCGCGCCGGCTGATCAGCCAGGCGCGCCGTGAAAAACGACGTCGATGAAGCTCAGTCGACGAACAGCGAAATGACCGAGTCGCCCTTGACGATCCGCTTGAAGGTCTCGGCCAGCAGCGGTGCGCAGGTCAGCTGACGGATCTTGCCGCAAGCGGCGCCGGCGGCGCTGAGCGGAATGGTGTCGGTGACGACCAGTTCATCCAGCGGCGAGTTCGCAATGCGTTCGATTGCCGGGCCGGACAGCACCGGGTGCGTACAGTAAGCAACCACCTTCTTGGCGCCGCGCTCCTTGAGCACTTCGGCAGCCTTGCACAGCGTGCCTGCGGTGTCGACCATGTCATCCATGATCACGCAGTTGCGGCCTTCGACTTCACCGATGATGTTCATCACTTCGGACACGTTCGCCTTCGGGCGACGCTTGTCGATGATCGCCAGGTCGCAGCCCAGGCGCTTGGCCAGGGCGCGCGCGCGCACCACGCCGCCAACGTCCGGCGAGACGACCAGCAGGTCGTCGTAGTTGCGCTTCTGCAGATCGCTCAGCAGGATTGGCGACGCGTAGATATTGTCGACCGGGATATCGAAGAAACCCTGGATCTGGTCAGCGTGCAGGTCCATGATCAGGACGCGCTCGACGCCGGCTTTTTCCAGCATGTTCGCCACGACCTTGGCCGAGATCGCAACACGCGCCGAACGCGGGCGACGATCTTGACGGGCATAACCGAAGTAAGGAATCGCTGCAGTGATACGGCCAGCCGAGGCGCGCTTGAGAGCGTCGACCATCAGGATGATTTCCATCAGGCTGTCGTTGGTCGGTGCGCAGGTCGACTGCAGGACGAAGACATCCTTGCCGCGCACGTTCTCATTGATTTCGACCATGACTTCGCCGTCAGAAAACTTCGAGACGACAGCCTTGCCGAGTGGAATACCGAGGCTTTTTGCGACCCCTTCTGCTAGCGCCGGATTGGCATTGCCGGTAAAAACCATCAGGTTTTCGTAAGCCATGGGAGTCCCAAAAGGTAAGAAGCGTTAATACAGTAGAAAAACAATCAGCCGGCTATACCGGCTGATTAACATGCTGATGTGGCGCTTGGCACCGCATCGCGATTCTCTTGCTGGACGCATCGGCATCGACAGAACAAGAAAACTTTGGCAGGGGAACAAGGATTCGAACCTTGGAATGCCGGAATCAAAATCCGGTGCCTTAACCAACTTGGCGATTCCCCTACACGACCTGTAGTGCTTGCCGCTTCACATTGTGCTGCACATCTTCTGTGCTGCTCAGCGTCGCGACAGGCAAAATTTTATTCTACAACTCACTGATTTGCAAGAGCGATTTTTTCAGTGGGTGTGTCTTCAACGACTTCGCTTTCCATGCCGCATACTTCTGCGGCACTTGCGCCAACACCTGGTCGGCAGCGTCTTCGCTGGAGACTGCGCAAAACACGCATGCCCCTGAGCCAGTCATCCTGGCATCACCGTAGCTGCTCAACCATTCAACCGCTTCAGCTACCGGCGGGAACAGGCGCATCGCCACGTTCTGCAAATCATTTTTACCAAACCCCACCATGCTGCCTGAATTGGTGTAGCTGGAAAAGTCCGCTATTCTGACCGGCTTTGCGTCTCTTGTCAAATCTGCTGCAGAAAAAATGGCAGGTGTTGGCACCGCGACACCGGGCTCGAGCACGACGTACCAGCAATCCGGGCCTTCCACGGCCTGCAAGGCCTCCCCTACCCCTTCTGCAAACGCCGTCTCGCCAAACAAAAAGAACGGGATATCGGCGCCCAGCGGCAAGCCCAGCGCCATCAATTCGTCGCGCGTGAGGCCTGCCTGCCACAGGTGGTTTGCGGCCATCAGCGCGGTGGCAGCATCGGACGAACCACCACCCAGCCCGCCCCCCATCGGCAGGATCTTGTCGACCGCCACATCGATGCCAGGCGGCAGGTGCCCATGGCGGCGCGCAAATTCTGCCTGCAACAAGCGCAGCGCGCGCACGATCAGGTCCTGGTCGTGCGGCACGCCGGGTACGTCGGTCGTGCGCACGATGCGGTCATCGTCGCGCAGGTCGAAGTGGAGGCGGTCAGCGCGGTCGATCAGCTGGAATACGCTTTGCAGCAGGTGATAGCCATCGGCGCGCCGGCCAATCACGTGCAGGAACAGGTTGAGCTTGGCCGGGGCCGGGCAATCGTGCAGGGAACGCATGCGCATCGGGGTCAAGCTGCCGGATTGACGACGATGCGGATCGCCAGATCCTGGATATCGCCCGACGCGGCGCGCTCGGCCTGGATCAGGCGCGGCACCGGCGCTGCCGCAGCACTACCCACTGCTGCGTCACCAGCCCCGGCTGCCTGCCAGTCGACGAAGCGCAGGCGCCAGCCATCCTTGGTCGTCACGCTGTTGCTGGCCGGCGAAGCGCGGAAACGCTGGCCCTGTGCATCGACCGCATAGCCCTGCAGCCAGTCGCGCAAGCCCGACACGGGCAGCGGCCAGCCGAGCGTCTGCTGGGTCAGGCTATCGATGTCGGCCGCCGTGCGCGGTTCCTGGCCTGCCTGCGTAAGCGTGGCCGAGCCTGGCGTGACATTGATCGCAGCGACCGTCTGGCCCAGCGGCGACATCAGGGTGACGTCGATCGTGCCCGGACGCTGCTCCCAGTTGAAACTGCCACTGATCGATTCGGGCCGGCCATCCTTTTGGTAATTCACCGACAGGCGCCCTGCCAGGTCAATGGTTTCGCGATACGCGCCGACCGTGGCGGTGGACAGGTTGGCGGTACTTGTCGCGCAACCGGTCAGAACCGTGGCGGCAAGGGCGAGAATGGCAAGGCGTCGGGTAAGCAGCATCATGGACAGCGAAACAGTTAAACGGGGGTGGATTATTTCACAAGGACAGGCCAAGGCGGGTCAGCGTCTCGCGCAGGGCCTCGTTCTGCGGGTCCTTGGCGCGGGCATCGCGCCAGAGTGCCTGGGCAGCCGACTTATCACCCTTTTGCCACAGCACTTCACCCAGGTGAATGCCGATTTCAGCATCCTTGCGCACGCCGTACGCGCGGCGCAGGAACTTTTCGGCTTCGTTCAAGTTACCCATGCGATAGTGAATCCAACCCATGCTGTCCATGATGAAGGGATCGTCCGGCGCCATCTCGAGCGCTTTCGCGATCAGCCCGTAGGCTTCCTGCAGACGCACATTGCGTTCAGCCAGCGAGTAACCGAGCGCGTTGTAGGCGTGGTGATTGTCGGGCGCCTGCGCCATCACTTCGCGCAGTTGCGCCTCCATCACATCGACCTTGCCCATTTTTTCGGCCAGCAGCGCGAAGTCGTACAACAGATCGGGATTCTTCGGGAAGCGCTGCGCCGCCGCTTCCATCACCGCATACGCTTGGGGCAACTGATTCGCCTGACGCAGCAGTTGCGCGTCGGCCGCCATCAGCTGGGCCTGGCGCGCCGGGTCGGTTGGCTTGACCTCGGCCAGCAGCGCACGCGCAGCAGCCAGGTCGCCGCCCTTGCCCGTCAGATGCGCGCGGCGCAATTGCGCGTTGAAGCGCGTTTGCTCGTCGGTATTGTCGGGCACCCTGTTCAGCCACAGCAGCGCGCCGGCCAGGTCGCCCCGTTCCTCGGCCAGCTGCGACAGGATCAGCAGCGCGCGCGACGGGTCGCGTTCGTCGTTCGGATTGCGACCGAGCACGTCCACGAAGCGGGTGAAATAGGTTTCGGCGCCGGCGGCATCGTCCGTCTGCGTGGCCAGGATGCCTAGCGCATACAGCGCGGCCGCATTGTCGGGCTGCACCTTCAGCAGCGACTCGAACTCGCGCCGCGCGGCCGGATAATCCTTGCGGTTGACCAGGACGCGGGCATAGGCGGCGCGCACGTCGTTTGCCTTCGGGTGGGTCTTGAGGAATTTCTCCATCATGGCCACCACCTGCGCCTCGTCGTCGGTGACCTGCGCCAGCATCAGCAGCGCGATCTCGGCGTCGGGCTTGGCGGCCAGCGCCGACTGGGCGTACGTGCGCGCCAGCGCCTTGTCGCCACGCACCAGCGCGATCTGGGCGCGCACGATGCGCGCTTCCATCATCTTGTCGTACGGCTCGATCAGGCGCTCGAGCATGGCCAGCGCAGCCTCTTTGTCCTTGGCCCGGCCCAGCAATTGCTGAACCTGGAACATCAGGACGCCACGCCGCGCGGCCGGCGCTTCACGCAGGCGCTCTTCGAACACGGGCTCGAGCTCGGCAATCTTCTCGGACGTGACCACCATGCCGACGAAATACTGGGTCGCCTCATCCGACTCGGGGTCGAGCCGGTACCACAGGCGCACCGCGGCAAGGGTGTCGTCGGCCTGCTTGGCCGCGACCGCCATCTCGGCAGCGCGCCGGGCCAGGCGTGGATCGCGCGTTTGCTGGGCCAAACTCAGCACCGTAAGGTACGGGCCTTGCCAGTCGCCATTGCGAAACGCGAATTCGGCCTTAAGTAACTGGTCGAGCATGACCGGAGTCATTTCGACTTTCGGCAGGCGGGCTTCTTCCTCGGCTTTTTGCCTGGCGGCCTGCGCTTCGTCATCGAGCAAGGGCTCGGCGGCGGGGGTGGACGCGGCCTGGACATCGGCGGCGCTGGATTGCTGTTGCGGCACGACAGCACATGCAGTCAACAGACCGGAGAGGGTTACAATGGCGAAAGCGTTTTTCAAAGCAAGTCCAGAAGTCCAAAGTGAGTTTGATTCTACGCTCATGCGCAGACCTGCCGCGCATGTGCTGCGCTGTCAACTGACTCTACACGAATCCCCTTAGGCATGCCTGAACTCCCAGAAGTCGAAGTTACCCGGCGCGGCGTCGCGCCCCATCTCGAAGGCCGCATCGTCGCGCACGTCACTTGCCGTCGTGAAGGATTGCGCTGGCCTTTCCCGCCCGGCCTGTCCGCGTTGCTGGAAGGCCGGCGCATCCTGGATATCGGCCGGCGCGGCAAATATCTTTTGATCAATTTTGAGCACGGCACTTTGATCATCCACCTCGGCATGTCGGGCCACCTGCGCGTGCTGCCCCCGGGCATCGAGCCGCGCACGCACGATCACTTCGATCTGGTCGTGGACGGCCCCGAGGGCCGGCAAGTGCTGCGCCTGAACGACCCGCGCCGCTTCGGCGCCGTGCTGTGGCATGCCAATGAAGACGGCCCCCTGCCCGAGCACGTGCTGCTGCGCGGCCTGGGCGTGGAGCCGC
>Ga0308160_10003887_pt1 | contig 16390 bp, 13 predicted proteins | sample PhyFR1_FD_201036 | JGI IMG/M metagenome (GOLD analysis project Ga0308160, IMG submission 201036) | Phyllosphere microbial communities from UC Gill Tract Community Farm, Albany, California, United States - DLSLF.R1 | ecosystem: Host-associated > Plants > Phyllosphere > Unclassified | place: USA...
TCATCAGCGTGATCGACGGCATCGCCTTCCAGACCAACATCCTGGCGTTGAATGCCGCGGTCGAAGCCGCGCGCGCCGGCGAACAAGGCCGCGGCTTCGCCGTGGTCGCCAGCGAAGTGCGCACCCTCGCCCAGCGTTCGGCGGGTGCGGCCAAGGAGATCAAGGAACTGATCGACGACTCGGTGAGCCGTGTCGCCGAAGGCTCGGCGCTGGTCGGCCAGGCCGGCAAGACCATGCACGAGATCGTGTCCTCGGTGCAGCGCGTCACCGACATCATGAGCGAGATCTCCGCGGCCTCGCAGGAGCAGTACGCTGGCATCGAGCAGGTCAACCAGACCGTGACCCAGATGGACGAGAGCACGCAGCAGAATGCGGCCCTGGTGGAAGAGGCCAGCGCCGCGGCGCGCTCGATGGAGCAGCAGGCGACCGAACTGGCGCAGGCAGTGGCCTTGTTCAAGCTGGAAGAGAACGCAGCGCCGGTGCGCCAGCCGACCCTGGCGAAGGCGCCGCAGCCGAGGAGCTATGCCCGTCCGGCGCCGGCACCGGCACCGACCGCGGCGCGTCGCCTGCAGTCCGTCGCCGCGGTGGCCACCGACAAGGACTGGCAGGAGTTCTGATCGGCGTATGCGATGCTCGCCGCCCTCCGGCCGGAGGGCGGCTTGCTGTCCAGCACACGCATCGCATCTCGCGCAGGAAATGCGCGCCAGTTGCGGCAGCATCCGGCAGAGGACGCCGCGCCGCCGCCCGCAAGGCTATCTCGGTCGCCCGACGCGCCTCGCGCCGTCGGGTTCGCTGTCTCTTCGTGGCGGCGTGATGTTGAGCCGTCTGCCGGTCTACCCAAGAATGCGGTATCGACGGCGGAAGGAACCACGTCCCATGTTCGACGCCACCACCGCAGCGGCGCTGCCCGCGCCGTTCCGTCACGTGGATCTCGTCGAAGACGTTCCCGCAGCCGCTGGGCTACATGTACATCGCGATGCCGGCGGCGCAGGTCAAGGCCAAGGTCATCGCTACGGCTGACGCTGGTACCAATCTGGCCGAATGATGCGCGCTTGTTGCGCTCCCCCATGCGTCCGCGACTCGCTGGCAGGAGCATGGCGCTGTTTTTTGCGCGCATGGCGCAGAACGCGAACTTGCGGTGCAAGACGCGTGAAGAGCGCGGTCGCCGATGCGGCGATCGACCTGGCCGAGCCGCGATGGCCGCCAGCCAAGGATGCGCGGCGTCATGACGCCGTCGCTGCCGGCTTTGCGTGTTTTTCACGTGGATTTCACTGTTTTCCCGCTTCCCGGATCCATCCGCAACTGCGGATTCACATCACGATGATGTCCGTGACAGCGTTCAAAAAAATCTGTGTTAATGCGCATCAAGAATCCAATGCGGTCGCCGTTACTTCGCCCAAGCATCGGCGCTGGCGTCGCGCGCAGTGGGCAAGAATTTTCAAGATTCGGCCTGCCGTCCGCGCTGCGTCGCAGCTTCGCGGTGTGTTCCATTTCGTGCCCGGTTCCGCATCTTCGAACTCGTAGCGCTTTTCCATTCCATCCCCTGGCAGGTACCCCATGATCGGATTTCTTCAACGCTACAACGTCGGTACGCGACTCTCCGCGGCCTTCGGCGTACTCATCCTGCTTTCCTGCGCGCTCGTCGTCGCCGGGTTGATGACCCTGGCGCAAGCGCGTGAACGCATGGACACCATCGTCAACCGCAACATGACCATCCTCGAATACACCAGCGCGATGCGCGAGGCCAGTTCGATCATCGCGATCAACCTGCGCAATATCGTCCTGCCGACGACGCAGGAAGAGAACATCCAGTTCGCCAAGCGCGTCGAGCAGCAGCGGCAGAACTACAGCAGGACCCACGACAAGCTCTATGCGATTCCGGCGATCGATGCCGCCGGCGCAGAGATGCGCAGGCAGATCGACCTCGGTTACGAGCGCGCTCGCGCCGCCAATCAGCAAGTGTTGGATCTGGGCATGAACTACAAGCCCGACGAGGCGCTGCAGGTACTGATGAAGCAGGCCGCGCCGGCCACCCAGCAGTGGCAGGACGCGATCAACGCGTATTCGGAACGGCAGCGCGTGCGTGGCGCGAGCGCCTACGCCGCCGCTAGTTCGGCGATGGATCGTGGCCGCGCCATGCTGATCAGCGGCGGCGTGGCGGTGGTCGTGGTCAGCGCGCTGCTGGCCTGGCTGATCACCCGCAGCCTCACCGTGCCGCTGAGCCGCGCCACCCGCGCTGCTGAAGCGATCGCACGTGGCGAGCTGGACAACGACGTGCAGACCCAGGCCAGCGACGAGACCGGGCGCCTGCTGAGCGCGATGCATGGCATGCAGCAGCAACTGCGCAGCCTGATCGCCGCGCAGCTGGACATGGCCAAGCGCCACGACGCAGGCCAGATCAGCTTCCGCATGGACGCCTCGGCGTTCCCGGGCGACTACGGGCGCATGGCGGCGGAAACCAATGCCGTGGTCGGCTCGCATATCGAGGTCAAGCTGAAGCTGGCGCAGATCATGGGCCGCTACGCGATCGGCGACCTCAGCCAGGACATGGACCGCCTGCCTGGCGAAAAAGCGGTGCTGACCCAGACCATGGACGAGGTGAAGGCCAACCTGTCGGCGATGAACGGCCAGATCAGGCAGCTGGCGCAGTCCGCCGCCAACGGCGACTTCAGCGCGCGTGGCGATGCGGACAGTTTCCAGTTCGACTTCCGCGCCATGGTCGAGAGCCTCAACCAGCTGATGACCACCGCCGACGGCAATCTGCAATCCCTGTCGGCCTTGCTGCAGTCCATCGCCGCCGGCGACCTGACCGCGCGCATGCACGGCGAGTTCCGCGGCGTGTTCGCGCAGATGCGCGACGACGCCAACGCCACCGCCGAGCAGTTGTCCGAAATCGTCAGCCGGATCAAGCATTCGGCGGTGTCGATCAATGCCGCGGCCAGCGAGATCGCGACCGGCAACGAAGACCTGTCGCGCCGCACCGAACAGCAGGCGGCCAGCCTGGAGGAAACCGCCGCTTCTATGGAGGAACTGACCTCCACCGTGAAGCAGAACGCCGATCACGCGCGCCAGGCCAACCAACTCGCGGTCGGTGCCGCGGCGGTGGCGTCGGAAGGCGGCGACGTGGTCGGCCAGGTGGTGAGCACGATGAGCGGGATCGAGGCGTCCTCGAAGAAGATCGCCGACATCATCAGTGTGATCGACGGCATCGCCTTCCAGACCAATATCCTGGCGTTGAATGCGGCGGTAGAAGCGGCGCGCGCCGGCGAACAGGGCCGCGGCTTCGCCGTGGTCGCCTCGGAAGTGCGCACCCTGGCGCAGCGGTCGGCTAGCGCGGCCAAGGAGATCAAGGGCCTGATCGACGACTCGGTGAGCCGTGTCGCCGAAGGCTCGGCGCTGGTCGGCCAGGCCGGCAAGACCATGCAGGAGATCGTGTCTTCGGTGCAGCGCGTCACCGACATCATGAGCGAGATCTCCGCGGCCTCGCAGGAGCAGTACGCCGGCATCGAGCAGGTCAACCAGACCGTGACCCAGATGGACGAGAGCACGCAGCAGAATGCGGCCCTGGTGGAAGAGGCCAGCGCCGCGGCGCGGTCGATGGAGCAGCAGGCGACCGAACTGGCGCAGGCGGTGGCCTTGTTCAAGCTGGAAGAGAACGCCGCGCCGGTGCGCCAGCCGACCCTGGCGAAGGCGCCGAAGCCCAGAAGCTACGCCCGTCCGGCGCCGGCGCCGACCACTGCGCGTCGCCTGCAGTCCGCCGCCGCGCTGGCTACCGACAAGGATTGGCAGGAGTTCTGATCGGCACCTGCGCTGTTCGCCGCCCTCCAACCGGAGGGCGACTTGCTGTCGCGACACACGCATCGCGTGTCGCGCAGGAGGTGCGGGCCAGCTGCCGCAGCATCCGGCAGCGGACGCCGTGCTGCCGCCCGCAACGCTCTCTCGGTCGCCCGACGCGCCTCGCGTCGTCGGCATCGCTGTTTTTTTGCGGCGGCGTGATGTTGAGCCGTACGCCGGTATTCCGCAGAATGCGGCATCGACGGCGGAAGGAGCCACGTCTCATGTTCGACGCCACCACCGCGGCGCTGCCCGCGCCGTACCGTGCCGTTGGCGCTGCACGCGCGCCTACGCGGGTGCCGGCACTCCCTCGTCTCGCCTTGCTGATTTTCTCTCTCGTCTCGACGGCAGGATGCACGATGGCCGATTCTTCGCCTTCCAAAGAACAATTCGCGCGGCAGGTCGATGCGTTGCTGGGTGACCGCGATGCGGTGGAGGTGCCCGCTTCGGCACTTACCGCTTTTCCGTGGCAGCGGCTTTGTTTCGAGCGCGACGACGCGCTGTTGCTGACATTCACCGTGGATGGCCACGAACGCGTGCTGGCGCTGCCCTACGAGGAATTCTTCGTCGACGAGGGCCATGTGAAAGATTCGCTGGAGGATGCCTGCCTGGGCCCTGGCGACAGGATCCTGGTCAAGAAGAAATACCCCGGATACGCCGGTCCTGTGGAATTCCAAAAGGGCGGCCACGGAGGCTAGCCTCGGTGGAGATCACCGACCCGAAAGGCGCCTAGCGGGAGATCGAGCAGGAGGCTTATCGGTACTACGAGCAAATGAGCGGCACACCGCTGGCCAGGCGGCCCGACGGTAGCTTCGCCGCACAGGGACACAACGACCAACTCGATGCGTACCGCCATATCTGCACCAGCGGCCGCGTCACTCAGATCGCCAGCGGCATGCAATGGGTTGCACGCCATTTCGGCAACGACGCGGAGATCGGCGCGGAGATCGGTGCGGCGCATCGCAACGATCCGTACGAACATCGCATGGACTTGTGGAATAACGAGGCCGGCCGCGGCCTCGGCGATGCCGCTGGGCCGTAGCGCGGCGTGGGCGCCGTGTGGCGAGGTTCGGCGATGACGTCTTGCCGGTGCGACGGAGCGTGCAGCGGCTTGCCGCGACGATGCGCGGGTGTGGCCGTGGCATCGCCTTTCCAGGGAGGGCACGCCTTGGTGGCGCATGGCCTCTTCGCATTCGGACGCTTGCTCCTGCAACGAAAACGCCGCGGCCGTCGCCGGCCGCGGCGCTGTGGTGCAGGTGCAGGTGAGGCCGGTTACTGCGGCGCGCTCGGCGCCTTGGTGCGCGGGAGCACGTACGAGGTGATGTACTCGCCGTTGGAGCCGTAGACCACGACGATCATCTGGTTGGCGTCCTGGTACACCACGGTGGCGCTGCACGGGCAGCTCGCGGCGGCGGTGACCATGCCGAGCGGGCGGTCCTTCTCGTCGTTGACGACGATCAGCTGCTCTTCGGCGGCCAAGCCGATCGGCAGACGCGATTGGGCGCCCGGGGTGAGCGCGAGCACGGTGATCACTTCGTCCTTCGACGAGTTGACCTGGGCGAAGGTCAGCCCGGACTTCTCGAACGTGTAGACCTTGAACAGCGGCGACAGGCTGACGTTCTTCTTGCCGGCCGGGACGCGTTCGCCCAGGCCTTGGATCGTGTCGTTGGCTTCCAGTTTCTGCCCGGTGGCATGGGTCTGCGCCGCAGTGAATGCGACGGCCAGAACGGCCAGGGTCAACAGGGGTTTGATCATGGTGTCTCTCCTTGTCTTGATGCAGCGGACCGTTGCGCTTGGGCCGGGCGGCAGCCGTGGTCCTTTCCGGCCAAGCCGCTCGGTGCAGGCCATCTCCTGGCCTGCCATCGCACGTATGGACGGGGCCGTACCTGGCGACCGGCGTAGCGCCTTTGGGCGGCGCTACGCCGGTCGTCGGGCCACGCTTCCGACTCGACGCTTTGTTCAGTATTTCTGACGTTAGTATCGCTGTCAATATCTAAAATCAACGACATGCGACGCGTTTGGCGAAATATCGCTGTTTCGCATCCCCGAACTTCGTGTGTCGCCTCTCTGTCGTGCAGGAGTTTTGTATCCCCGAACGTATGGCCGTGCATGCCGCGCCCCGTTTGCGTGCGCAGGCTGGTCAAGAAGGGCCGGAGCAGCGAAGGGCAGGGCGACGGGCATACGTCCGGCGGCAGCGACGCCGCGGCTTTCGGCTGCACGCGACAGCGCATCGCAGTGGGGTGGCTAGGTCGCCGCTTACCAGTTCGGACGCTGCGCCGCACGCTCGGTGCCGCTGAGCGGAGGCCGCGCTCGTCCAGCGTCGGTCGCGGGTCTGAAGTCCTGCCGCGAGCCGCTCAGGATCGGTTGACGCGCGGCAGCGAGCACGGCGCTATCGCGACGCGGTATCGTGTCGGGATTCCTGCCAATCGACGAACCCGATGCCGCATCCGTCCATGCCTCCCGGTCCCGCCGCCCCGTCCGCCGCGCCTGCGTTGCGCCATGCGCTGAAGCCGCGGCAACTGATCATGATGGGGCTGGGCAGCGCGATCGGTGCCGGCCTGTTCCTGGGGTCGGGCGTGGGCGTGCACGCGGCCGGACCAGCGGTGCTGATCTCTTACCTGGTCGCCGGCGCGCTGGTGATCATCGTGATGAACGCGCTGGGCGAGATGGCCGCGGCCAAGCCGGCCAGCGGCGCGTTCTCGGTGTATGCCGCCGACGCGATGGGCGCCACTGCGGGCGCGACGGTGGGGTGGTTGTGGTGGCTGCAGTTGGTGATCGTGATCGCCGCCGAGGCGGTGGGTGCGGCCGGCCTGTTGGCGACGGTGTGGCCGGCGTTGCCGGTGCCGCTGGTCGCGGTGGTGTTCATGGCCGCGTTCACCGCGATCAACCTGCTCGGCGTGCGCAATTTCGGCGAGTTCGAATTCTGGTTCGCGATCCTCAAGGTGGTGGCGATCGTCGGCTTCATTCTGATCGGCGTGGCGCTGCTGGCCGGCTGGCTGCCGAACGTATCCGCGCCGGGCTGGTCCAACGTCACCGGCAACGGCGGTTTCGCGCCGAAGGGTCTGGCCGGCATCGGCGCGGCGCTGCTGGTGGTGGTGTTCGCCTTCGGCGGCACCGAGATCGTGGCGGTGGCCGCGGCCGAGACCGCCGACCCGGAGCGCAGCATCGCGCGCGCGATCCGCACCGTGGCCTGGCGCATCCTGGTGTTCTACATCGGCTCGCTGAGCGTGATCATCGCGGTGGTGCCGTGGCAGAGCGAGGCGCTGAGTTCGCCGTTCGCCGCGGTGCTGCAGGCGGCCAAGATTCCCGGCGCGGCCACCGGCATCACCCTGATCGCGGTGATCGCGCTGCTGTCGGCGCTCAACGCCAATCTGTACGGTGCCTCGCGGATGATCTTTTCGCTGGCGCAGCGCGGCGAGGCGCCGCGCGTGCTGGCCTTCACCAACGGCCAGCAGGTGCCGCTGCTGGCGGTGCTGGCCAGCGTGCTGTTCGGCTTCGTCGCCGCGGTGCTGGAATTGCTGTATCCGAATCGGGTGCTGCCGACGCTGCTGAACATCGTCGGCGCGACCTGCCTGTTGGTGTGGACGATCTCGCTGCTGTCGCAGCTGATCCTGCGCGCGCGCGCCGATCGCGCCGGCACGCGTCTACCGTTCCGCATGCGCGGTTATCCGGTGCTGACCGTGCTGGCGCTGGCGATCCTGGCGGTGATCTTCGGCCTGCTGGTGGCCTCGCCCGACACCCGCGCGCAATTCCTGTCGATGGCCGCGCTGACCGCCGCGATCGCGCTGATCAGCGGCGTGGCGCGGCGCCTGCGCGCGCAGCGGGCAGGGTAGGGCACCGCGCTTCCTGTAGGAGCGGCTTCAGCCGCGACCGGAAGGTGGGTAATGCGATTAGGCCCGTATAGCACGGAGTTTTTGCGGGAACGCAAAGCCCTGTGGCTCACGTCCGTCGCGGCTGAAGCCGCCCCTACACAAAAGCGGTAACGGCTCAGCCCAGCAGCAAGCGCGCGCCCAGCGTGCACAGCAGCGCCGGCGGCATCACCAGCGTGCCGACTTTCAGGAAGCGCCAGAAACCCACGTCCTCGCCTTCGCGGCGGATCGCGGTCAGCCACAGGATGGTGGCCAGCGAGCCGGTGATCGACAGGTTCGGGCCCAGATCCACGCCGATCAGCAGCGCGTCGACGACCAGTTGCGGCGGATGCGCCTGGGCGATGGTGGTGCTGGCGATCAATCCGGCCGGCAGGTTGTTCATCAGGTTGGAGGCGAACGCCAGCAGCGTGCCGGCCGCGCCGGCGGTGGCCACCGGCGACTGCGCCGCGGAGGCGGACAGCGTCTGCGCGAGCCAGGCGATGACGCCGGTGCGCGATAACGCCTCGACCAGCACGAACAGGCCGGCCACCAGCGGCAGCACCGCCCACGACACCGCCTTGGCCAGCGGCAGCGGCGACTGCCGGCCGCCCACGCACACCGCCGCCAGCGTGGCCACGCCGGCCAGGCAGGTGGGCAGGCCCAGCTCCAGGCCCAGCGCGGAGACGCCGACCAGCAGCGCCGCGGTGGCGAGGATGCCGGCCAGCGCGAAGGCGCCGCCGCGGCTCAGCGGCACCGTGTCCACGCGTTCGGCGCAGCGCCCGCGCAAGTCCTTGCGCTCGGCCCAGTACAGCATGCCGAAGGTGACCCCGATCGCCAGCAGCGACGGCAGCGCGAACGCGGCCATCCATGCGCCCAGCGTCGGCATGGTGCCGCCGTACAGCACCAGGTTGGCGGGATTGGAGATCGGCAGCACGAAGCTGGCGGCGTTGGCGATCAGCGCGCAGGCGAACAGCAGCGGCAGCGGCTTGGCCCCGGCCTTGCGCGCGGCCGCGTACACCGCCGGGGTCAGTACGACCGCGGTAGCGTCGTTGGACAGGAACGCGGTGACCACGATGCCGACCCCGAACACCAGTGCGAATAGGCGCCGCGGCGAGCCCTTGGCCAGGTTCACCGCATGCATCGCCACCCAGTCGAACAGGCCTTCGGCGCGCGCGGTCTCCGACAGCAGCATCATCCCGATCAGGAACAGGTAGACGTCGTAGCCCTTCAGCACCGCGTGCCAGGCTTCGACGCCGGGCATCAGGCCGAGGACCATCAACAGCACTGCGCCGCCCACCGCCCACAGCGCCTCGGGCAGCTTGAACGGCCGCGTGATCACCCCGGCCGTGGCCAGCGCGCAGATGCTCCAAGTGGCGAGGTTCGCCGTGTGTCCGCTGAGCATGGTCATGCCGCCGTCGCGGTGGGTGCGGCCGGGCCGGGCGCGTGCACGCGGCTGTCGGCGAGGGCGGTGGCGCGGTCTGCGGCGGATGCGTGGGGAAGGACGGACATGGCGGCAATCGGCGCGCGTATCGGCGAGGAAGAATTGGCTGGCAAGGATAGCAAGCCGGTCGCTGCCGGCCTGGCGTTCAAGCCACTTCGCGGAGCGTGTGCGCGTTTGCGTTCAGCGGCGAGGCGGCAGCGAAGCGCTAACGCAGACCAGCGGGCGCCAGCGCCATGGCCGCGCCGCGGCGATGCGTTGCACGCGGCGACAGCTCACGCAGGTTCCCACCAGCCTCGCAAAAGCAGGCGCCAGCGCTGTGGATGCGTAGCGATTGTTCATTGCATGGAGCGGCCACCCAGGCCACGCTCTTGCCGAATCCCGAATCCCGAATCCCGAATCCCGAATCCCGAATCCCGCTACCGCACGTGCCTGTCGATCCAGCGCTGCAGGAACTCGCTCAGGCTCAGCTTGGTCGGCGGCGCTAGACCGGCGCTGCGCGAGAAACCGGCCGCGGCCTGGGCGAAGTCCTGTTTCGCGCGCCGCGTCGCCTGTTGCGCCGCCGCCTGCTGCTGACGCAACTGCACGAGGTGCAGCGACGGCCGCCCGGGCGGCGCGAACTTCTGGTCGCGGCGCAGCGCATCGGCGGACAGGGTGGTAGCGTGCGCGGCGTGCAGCAGCGCCTGCCTGGCCTTCAGCACCTGCAGCAGCCATTGCCCCGTCTCGCTGAGTTGCCAGGGCGCGGCGGGATCGGAAGTGGCGATCAGCAACGGCGGGATCGCGGCATCGGCGAGGCCGGCGGCGCTCGCGTCCAGGCGCTGCAGCCGTTCGAGAAAGTCGGTCTGTGCGAAGGCGGTGTCGGTTGCCATGGGCGGCCCGGGAAGAAACGAGCGCGGACTGTACGCGGTTTTTGCGCGTGGGTGGATGCTGCGCCGCCGTGGCGCGCGCAGTATCGGCACGCGTCATTCGCGGCGGGTAAGCGCGCCGCGGCGACGTTCAGGCGATTCGACGTTGTCGGCTGGTTGCTGCTGCCGTCCTGTCTTCGCCTGGCTCGGCGGCGGCAGCGTCGGGCGCATTTCCGGTCTGGATGCTGCCGCTTGTCGGACGGGTTCGGTCGCGGCTGAAGCCGCTCCTACATGGGTCTTGTGGCCAGCCTTCTGGGTGCACTGTAGGAGGGGTTTCAACCCCGACAGATGGCCGGCAGTTCTGCGAATACGTGACTTCGCTCGTCGCGGCTGAAGCCGCTCCTACAAGGGCGTAAAGGCTGGAAACCGTACCGGTCTACGGCGCCGGTTCAGCTGCCGCCGGTCGTGGTTTCCGGCGCCGCGTCGGCGGTGTCGCCGCCGCGCTTCTGCGCGAACAGCCATTGCCACATCTTCGGGTCGCGGTAGGTGGCATCCCAGGCGTTGTGGTTGCCTTCCGGGTATTCGGTGTACTGCACGTCGGCATCCAGGTTCTTGAACGCGCGGTAGATCTTGCGGTCGTCGTGCGGCAGCACCACGTCGTCCTCGGCGCCATGGAACATCCACACCGGGATCCGCTGCAGGCGTTCGGCCAGCGCGGTGTAGGGGTCGGGCAGTTCCGCCACCGGGGTCACCACCAGGTATTCGCGGTCCTCGTGCGGGGACAGGATCGCGCCGCACACCGGCACCAGCGCGGCGAAACGCTGCGGCTGCTGCAGCGCGATTTCCCAGGTGCCGTAGCCGCCCATCGACATGCCGGTCAGGTAGGTGCGCTGCGGGTCGCCGTTGAATTCGGCGCTAGCCGCGTCCAGCGCCTGCAGCGCCATGGTCGCGTTGACTCCGTTCCACTCCTGCTCGTCCGGCACCTGCGGCATCACCACCAGCGCCGGGAAGTCGCTCAGATGGCGGCGCAGGTACGGACCCACGCCCGAATCGGCCTGCTGCTTGCCGTCGCTGCCGCGCTCGCCGGATCCGTGCAGGAACAGCACCACCGGCACCTGTCCCTGGCGGTGCGGCGGCGCCGGCACGAACACCTGGTAGCGGTACAGGCGACCGTCCACGGTCAGCTGGCGGGACACGAAATGGCCGGTGGCCGGGTCGCTGGGCAGGCTGCTGCAACCGACCATCGACAGGCACAGCAGCATCAGCAACGAACGCATGGACATGGGCGGCCCTCGGCGGTGGAGATCCCCAGTATCGGTGTCCAGGCGCTTCGGGGACAGCGCGGCGTGCGGCCGGGGCCGGCGCCGGACATGCGCCAGTCAGGCGCCGCCCGCGCGGCGTTCAGCCTGTCGCGGGCATCCGCCACGCGACGGCGAGAACGCCGACACATGTGCGCGCGCGGGCGATGCGGCGGCGTTCGCGGCAATGCGCACGCCACCCGGATCGGCCTACAGCAGCACCAGCGTGGCCAGGCCGAGGAAGCTGAGGAAGCCCATCACGTCGGTCAGGGTGGTCAGGATCACGCCGCCGGCCAGCGCCGGATCGAAGCCCAGGCGCTTGAGCGTCAGCGGCACCAGCACGCCGCCGAGCGCGGCGGTGAGCAGGTTGATGGTCAGCGCCGAGCCGATCACCAGCGACAGCAGCGGCTGCTTGAACCACGCCAGCACGATCAGGCCCAGGCCGATGCCCAGCGCCAGGCCGTTGATCAGCGCCACCGCCAGTTCCTTGCGCAGCAGCACGGTGACGTTGGACGCGCCGATCTGGCCCAGCGCCAGGCCGCGCACCATCAGCGCCAGCACCTGGGTGCCGGCGTTGCCGCCCATGCCGGCGACGATCGGCATCAGCGCGGCCAGCGCCACCAGCTTGGAGATGGTGCCCTCGAACTGGCTGACCACGCTGGAGGCGATGAACGCGGTGCCCAGGTTGATGGTCAGCCACAGCAGGCGGCGCCGGAACGCGCGCCGCACCGGGCTGAACATGTCCTCGTCCTCGTCCAGGCCGGCGGCGCTCATCGCCTGGTGCTCGGCCTGGTCGCGGATGATGTCGACCACGTCGTCGATGGTGATGCGGCCGAGCAGGATGTTGTTGTCGTCCACCACCGGCGCGGAGATCCAGTCGTGGTCGGAGAACTGCCGCGCGACCTCGTCGGCGCCTTCGCCCACGTCGATGGCCGGCTGTTCGTCGTCGATCAGCCGGTTGATCGGGGTGGAATCCTCGTGGGTGACCAGCGCGGCCAGCGACACCCGGCCCAGGTACTGGTGGCGGCGGCTGACCACGAACAGGTGATCGGTGTGGTCCGGCAGCTCGCCGCGCAGGCGCAGGTAGCGCAGCACCACATCGACGTTGACGTCGGCGCGCACGGTGACCACGTCCGGGTTCATCAGGCGCCCGGCGCTGTCCTCGGGATAGGACAGCACCTGTTCCAGGCGCTCGCGGTTCTCGCGGTCCATCGACTTGAGCACTTCGTCGATGACCGTGTCGGGCAGATCCTCGACCAGATTGGCCAGGTCGTCGATGTCGAGGTCTTCGACCGCGGCGATGATCTCGTCCGGATCCATGTCCGCGAGCAGGCTTTCGCGCACTTCCTCGCCGACGTGCAGCAGCACCTCGCCGTCGTCTTCCGGATCGACCAGGCCCCACACCACCACGCGCTTGCCGGGCGGCAGCGACTCCAGCAGGTTGCCGATCTCGGCCGGCGCCAGCGTATTGACCAGTCGCCGCACCGGGCCCAGACGCCCGCTGTCCAGCGCATCGGACAGCAAACGCAGCTGCCGCGCGGTCTTGTCGTGGCGGACGGCATCGGCCATGCGCTGCTCCTGAAAGTGGAAGGCCGCGCGCCGAAGGCGTGCGGTCGGTCAGATGTTCATCGCAACATTATCGCCTGCATGTTGCGGGAAGCACAGCGGGCCGGGATTCGGGAGTCGGGATGACCAGCCATTCGGCTGTGGAAGAGCGGGGATTCGATGTTTTTACGCGAGCGCGGGCTGCTGCACTTTTCTGTGGGAGGGGCTTCAGCCCCGACGCGCTACCGGTAAGGCGTCGGGGCTGAAGCCCCTCCTGCAGAGAAGCGGCGGGTTGGTGATTTTTTCAGCAGGTCGCTTGGCGGTGGCTGCGATCGGTCAGCATCCACGAATCCCCGCTTTTCCACAGCCGAATGGCTGGTCATCCCCAATCCCCAATCCCCAATCCCGGCTCTCAACCCAGCCAGCGCTCGATGCCCTTGCGGTCGCGCGCCTGCAGCAGCTTGGCGCCGCGCAGGCGCAGCGCCTGCAGGTCGGTGTGGCGGATCACCCGGCGCACTTCCAGCATCGTCGCCGGGTGCAGGCTGAACTCGCGCAGGCCCAGCGCCAGCAGGATCGGGGTCAGTGCCGGGTCGCCGGCGATCTCGCCGCACACCGCCACCGGCTTGGCGTGGGCCTGGCCGGTGGCGATGACCTGCGCGATCAGGCGCAGCACCGCCGGGTGCAGCGGTGAATACAGTTCGCCCAGCGCTTCGTTGTTGCGATCGGCGGCGAGCAGGTACTGCACCAGGTCGTTGGTGCCGATCGACAGGAAGTCGATGGCGTCGATGAAGGTGTCCAGCGCGATCGCCGCGGCCGGCACCTCGATCATCGCGCCGATCTGCACCTGTTCGGCGATGGCGTGGCCCTCGCGGCGCAGTTGCGCGGCGATGCGCTTGAGATGCCGGCGCATCGCCATGATCTCCTCGCGCGCGCTGATCATCGGCAGCAGCACGCGCACCGGGCCGTAGCCGGAGGCGCGCAGGATCGCGCGCAGTTGCGTGTCCGAGACCTTCGGCCGGGCTAGCGACAGGCGCACGCCGCGCAGGCCCAGCGCCGGGTTCTGCTCGTTGCTCATGGTCAGGCCGGTGCGATCGGCCTTGTCCGCGCCCAGGTCCAGGGTGCGGATGGTCACCGGCCGCCCGCTCATGCCGAGCACCGCGTCGCGGTAGGTGCGGAACTGTTCTTCCTCGTCGGGCAGCGCGTCGCGCTGCAGGAACAGGAATTCGGTGCGGTACAGGCCCAGGCCGTCGGCGCCGAGCGCATGCGCGCGGGCCACGTCGTCGCGCGACTCGGCATTGGCCAGCAGCACGATATCGACCCCGTCCAGGGTGCGGCTGGGCTTGGAGCGCAGCTTGCCGAGGCCGCGTTGCAGCTTGGCCTGGTCGCGCACGCGGGTCCGGTAGTCGCGCAGGTCGTCGGGCGTGGGCTCGACGATCACCGCGCCCTGCACGCCGTCGACGATCAGCACGTCGCCGTCGTTGATCTTCTGCAGCGCATCGGCGACGCCGACCACCAGCGGCAGGTGCAGGCTGCGCGCCAGGATCGCGCTGTGCGACAGCGCGCTGCCGGCGCTGGTGACGATGCCGACCACGCCCTGCGCCTGCAGTTGCGCCAGTTCCGACGGCGCCACGTTCTCGCACACCAGGATCTCGCCGGCCAGGCCGGCGCTGTCGGGCTGGCGCTTCTGCAGGAACGCGTGGATGCGCCCGATCACATGGTCCAGGTCGTCCATGCGGCTTTTCAGGTAGGCGTCTTCCATGTCGTCGAACACGGTCGCCAGGCGGTCGCGTTGCAGGCGCAAGGCGTAGTCGGCGCTGTAGCGGCCGGTGCGGATCAGTTCGTCCAGGCCATGCAGCAGTTCCGGGTCGTCGAGCAGCAGCGCGTGCAGGTCGAGGAACTCGCCGACCTCCTTGGCCAGCGCGCCGTGCAGGCGCTGGCGCAGGCCGTGCATTTCCTCGCGCGCGGCGTTCACCGCCAGGTGCAGGCGTTCCAGTTCCTCGGGCACCTGCGCTGCGCCGATGCGTTGTTCGGCCACGTCCAGCGCATGCGGCAGGCGCACGCGCGCGCGGCCCAGCGCGTTGCCGCGCGAGGCGCCATGGCCGGCGATGCGCAGGCTCACCGCGCGCACCCGCGTCGGCGCGGCGGCGTGGTCGCGAACGGCGGCCGGCGCCGCATGCTCAGCTGTCCTCGTCGAAGCGCCGCTCGAACAGGCCGACCACGGCCTCCAGCGCATCGGCTTCGTCAGCGCCGTCCACCCGCACCGTCACCGGCGTGCCTTGCGCGGCGGCCAGCAGCATCACGCCCATGATGCTCTTGGCGTTGACCTCGCGGCCCTTGGCCGCCAGCGTGGCGTTGCACCGGAACGAGGACAGCGTCTGCACCAGCTTGGCGGTCGCGCGCGCATGCAGGCCCAGTCGGTTGGATACGATGAGTTCGCGTTCAAGCATCGTCGATCACCACTCCATTGCGCGAGCCAGCGGCCGCGGTCGCGGGCAACTGGTCCAGCCCCTGTTCGGGGTAATTCATGATCCGCAGCAGCATCGGCAGGCTCAGCGCCGAGACGCGCCGCACCGGCGTGCCGAGACGGGCGAGTTTCGTCGCCAGGTTGCTCGGGCTGGCGCCGTACAGATCGGTGACCACCAGCACGCCGTCGCCGTCGTCGACCCGCCGCAACGCCGCCGACGCCTGCGGCAGCAGCGCATCCAGATCGGCATCGAGCGGGACTTCGAACGCTTCGGTCTTCAGCGGCAACTGCCGCAACAATCCGGTGGCCACGCTCAACAGCGACGCGCCCACACCGGGATGAGTAATCAGGAGAATGCCACAGGCCATGGGAGAACGTTAACAGGTCGGGCAGGGGGCAGGGAATGGTTGGAAGGCCGGGATTGGGGATTCGGGATTGGGGATTCGCAAGAGCCAGAGTAGCTCCCGCTTTTGCCAATCCCTAATCCCCAATCCCGGCCCCTCAGTCCTGCTCTCTGTGGAACGTCGCCACTTCCGGCCAGCCCTGCTCGCGCGCGTGGCGAGCCAGGCGTTCGGCCAGGTAGACGGAGCGGTGCTTGCCGCCAGTGCAGCCGAAGGCGATGGTGACGTAGCTGCGGGTGTCGTTGCGCAGCCGCGGCAGCCAGGTGTCGAGCAGGTCGACGATCTGCGCGGTGTAACGCTGCACGTCCGGCTGCGCGTCCAGGTAGTCGCGCACGCCGCTGTCACGGCCGGTCAGCGGCCGCAGTTCCGGATCCCAGTGTGGATTGGGCAGCACCCGCGCGTCGAACACGAAGTCGGCTTCGGCCGGCACGCCGCGCCTGTAGGCGAAGGACTCGAACAGCAGCGACAGGCTGTTCTCGTTGGTCAGCGCGAACTCGGTGGTCACCCGCCGGCGCAGCTGGTGCACGTTGAGCGCGCTGGTGTCGATCACCGCGTCGGCCTCGCGGCGCAGCGGCTCGGTGAGCGCGCGCTCGCGCTCGATCGCCTCGGGCAGCGACAGGCCCAGGTGCGACAGCGGATGCCGGCGGCGGGTGTCGGCGTAGCGCTTGATCAGCGCTTCGTCGGTGGCGTCGAAGAACAGCAGCCGCGCGTCCAGGC
>Ga0308160_10003888_pt1 | contig 16388 bp, 15 predicted proteins | sample PhyFR1_FD_201036 | JGI IMG/M metagenome (GOLD analysis project Ga0308160, IMG submission 201036) | Phyllosphere microbial communities from UC Gill Tract Community Farm, Albany, California, United States - DLSLF.R1 | ecosystem: Host-associated > Plants > Phyllosphere > Unclassified | place: USA...
CTTCCTCCCTCGTTTCGACTCCCCGCCCCCCCTTCCCTCAGTCTACCCACCCCATCCGACCTCGACCCTCCACATCGCCCTCACCGACACATTCACCACTGCCTCCTTCTTCTCGACCCTGACGCCGACGCGGGCCCGCGCCTGGCGAGGTGTCCGGCACGACTCGGGCGAGCCGGTCGACTTTGCGCGGAGGGCGAGGGAGACGTATGACCGGCTAGGGGTTGACCCGAGGGACAAGACGGTCGTCTTTTCGGATGGGCTCAACGTCGAGCGCTGTCTAACGATCAAGGCGGTGCGGTCCCCTCCCTTCGCCTGAATCTCCTGCCTGTCTCCCTCTCCCTCTAGCTGCCTTCCTCGCCCACTCCGTCCCGCCCTGACAATCCGGCCTGACCCCGCCCTTCTCAGGCCTGTGACGAACTCGACCTCGGCGCCTCGTTCGGCATCGGCACCTTCCTTACAAACGACTTTGCCCGGGCATCCGACCCGTCCGAGCGCTCGCAAGCGCTCAACATCGTGCGCCTTCCCTTTCCCCCCTGCTTGAACTGGCCGTCGGCCTCCTTTGACGAGTTGGGACTGACGTATGTGTTGACTTCGGCACGACGTCATGCTTTTGAACGGACGGCAGGTCATCAAGCTAGCCGAGATCGACGGCCATGAGTGCGTCAAGCTCTCGGACGAGCCGACAAAGGTCGGCCCCCTCGCCTCCCTTCGATCTCCTCTCACTCACCGATCGAAGAGAAGCGGACGGCTGATCCCGACCGGTTTCATTCGACGGACGCCGGTAGAACTCGGGCTCAGAGATCGAGGTCGCTCGTGTACGGCACGAGCTCGGGCTCGAGCCTACAGCTGGCCGCCGCTCGGGGGCATAGAGGCCGGGAGGTCATCTGGCCGAAAGCAACAGCGGGGAGCGGGAGGCGGGAGGTTGCTTCGAGCCATCTCTGTTCTTCCCATCCTCTGTCTTCTTGAAAGCCCTCTACCCCAGCGTCAGCGAAAGGCTGCGAATGTCAGATCCTGCTCGACGCGGATCCCAGAGACTTGACGACCTCTCCCCTCTCCTTCCTCTACTCGGCTTTCCCTCTTCGAGCTGTGACTGCTCGATCCTTTCCGCTTCGAACTGTGACCGGCCCGCGCCACTGCCACGACTTCACTCAGCTCTCTCGTTGCCTGTCTCTCGTGCTCTTGAGACCTCTTACCCTCGCTTACGTCCTTCCCGTCGTCGGGCTCTCAAGACGTTCAGAAATTCGCATCTTCATCCACATGTGCACCTGAGCCGCGCGGAGCATGCGTACTCTGCGGCCGGCGCGGGTGACGCGAGACGGCATGACCCGACCCGCCTGTCTAGCAACCGCCGTCCGCCGCCCGTCATCCACACCTCCTCTCTCGTGCTTCTGCTCGTCTGGCTCGTTGGCTGGATCCGCCTTCTAAAACCTCGCAGCCGAACACCTTCCGCGCGCTTCGAGGAAGCCCCAGAAGCGACTGGCCGCTCGTCGCCGACGCGTCCGACGGTCAACAAGCTCGGACGACGCGCCTCCCCCTTGGCTTTGGTCCCCCAGCCAGCCGGCCGCCATGGCCTCCGTCTCGCGCAGGACGACCCGAGCTTCGATACGGGTTTCTCCAGCACCGTCCGTCGACGATGAAGAGCCTGCGGCGGCCATCACGCCGAGAGCGCGTCGTACACCAAGTCGGCGCGCAACCGAGGGTGGTCAGCACAGGGCGCCGATGCCCGGCAGCTCGGCCGGCGCCGTCACCCCCGGAGCAGCGTCTGCTCGTCTGGGCACGGCCAGTGTCGCACGGCCGACTATCCTGCGGAGGCAGATCAAGCAGTCGGCATCAGCAGACGTCTTTGTGCAAGCCGCCGCAAGCCTCGCCTCGCCGCGAGCGAGTCGGTCGAGCTCGCGCCTCTCGTCGACCCGTCCGGCCGGTCGGGCCACCTCGATCGTGCTGCCCGAGCTGGCGGCGACGCTCGAATCGGACGCGGACATGGACGAGGCTGGCGGACGGTCAACAGCTCAGCAATCGGCCGAGGACACGGGCGACGACCACGACGACAACGATACGGACCTGCTCGAGGAGGCGCTGCGCAGCGACCCGGACGCGCTGTCGTCCATCCTGGGTTCCTCAATGCGTCTGCTCACGCACTACCTCGGCACGCTCGTCCGGGCGATGCCAGAAAACCTGCCCGACGTCTACTACCAGACGATGCTGGAGGCGTTGTCGGATGTTGCACCTTCCCTGGCGCTCGACTCATCGCCCTATCAGCTGCAGTCGGCCCGGCACGAGCTTCGCGTCGCTAACACGGCCATCTTCCTCCGAGGCGTCTGGCTCAACGAGGAGCAGCTCGCCGACGGTGGCATCGTCCGGCCAGAGAAGGTCCGCGACTTTGCCGAAGCCCGCAATGTCTTCCTCGACATCTTTGCCGAGCAGGGCGGCATCGAACTTGACGAGGGCCTGCTCCGCCTCCTGCTCGAGCTCTCAACTCAGCTGTACATCCTTCAGCGCCGGACGACCGTCCACAGGACGACCGCTGCGCGCAATGCCCTGGTCAAGCAGCTCTTCCCGTTGGACCTGATCGCTGCTCGCGTTGGCGATGGCAACGCTGCAGCCCAGTGGCGGGTCCTGTGCGAGGATCGCATCAAGCAGGTCAGTCTCGCGACGCCTTCGACGAAGGTGGTCTCTTGCTGATCGCATCGCCTTCCCCCGCAGATTAAAGGGCAAACGCTCGAGGATCTCCGTGTCGAGTATCCCTACCACGGCTTTCGCCACGACATCGTCGCCTTTTGCAAATCGACCATCGTGACGGGTGCCGAGGTTGGTGAGGAGCCCGGAGGCGCCGCCTTAGCCCGTCGGGTCAGCGGGTCACGGCGCAGCTTCGGAGCGAACGAGGTCCGGCGGAACACGAGCGTACCTGCTCGTGGACGGCGAAGCGAGGTCCGGCCGATGCCAGCTCCCTGGCTGCACGTCGCCGGAAGATGGCTGATCCGTTGCAGTGCGCTCTTGCTCCTCTAGCCCGTGCGACGGCCGCGCTATACCGCCGACCTCCCCGCTCCTCTCGGCTTCAGGCCGTCGCCGCTTCGGCAGGGTCGTCAGTCGATCCCGGCACGACCATACACGCCCTCCTCTGCGCGACAGACCGTTCGCCGGACCCCCGTCGTCGATATTCCGCCAGACGAGGAAAGTACGGCAGACGAAGCGTTCCTGCGTGTGCCGACCGGAGACGAAGCGCAGACCGACGGCGGGGAGGCCGACGACGACGAGCTTGTCGAGGACGAGCTGAGCGAGCAAGAGACGGATCGTGAGGCCAGGTCGTCTGATGGCGCGCTGACATCCGACGCAGAGATGGAAGTGGCCGACGAGTCACGGGTGCAAGGCGACGAGAACGACGCGGACGGCGATGACGACGACGACAGCGTCGACTTCGACGACCAGGCCCGCCTCGGGGTGGTCGACGTTGAAGTGACACTGCAGCCGTCGCCGCGGTCCTTCCGGCCCCGCGAGGGCAAGCAGCGAGTGGCCTTGTCCGACGACAGTGGCACGCCTTTTCCCCCGCAAGTGGCAGACTCGACCGCCACCCAGCTCACGACGCCGGTCGACGACGAGGAGGACGAGGTCGCGCTTCTGACGCAGGTCGACGGCAGCGAGTGAGAGGCTTTCGCTTCGCCTTTAGCTGTCGCCACCCGCTCAATGCTCACCGCGCTCTCCGATCTCGCTCAGGTCGCTGCCTCTGGCTGATGCGGCGAACAGCATCCCTTGGGATAGCCTTTGGGATGATGATGGTGCGTCGTTTCCCACCCCACGTTCGATGGCCGACGCACTTGTAAAAATTGACGATGGGCCTTCTTGCAGCGTCGTGGTCTCTCGAGGCGCAATCAATGGCCGACCCTGCGGCATCGCTCCCGCCACGAGCTGTTCCACAAGCCGAGTCAGGGTCGCCGTCTGCTCGGCTTTCATCGCACGTTCGGCCGCCGTCGCCTGCCGTACTGCCTGCGCTGGAGGCTGTCGACAGAGCTGTCGACGGAGTGGTCTCGCAACCGAAGCCTGACCTGGCGCAGCAAATCAACGACTATCCCCAGGAAGTCATGGGCGGCGGCGCTTGGTCGCCTGAGCCTGAGCCTCGTCCTGCCTCAGTCGACGCTGCCGGACCGTCACCATCGGCGGCAGCGTCTGCGTCTCGACCGCCGACCGCTGCATCCCGGCCGCCGCAGCCAAGTCAGGCAACACGGCATCGGCCAGGACGAGCCAGACGGAGCCAGGCCCTGCGCGGCGTCTTTCTTCCGCTCGGCGCCAACGAAGAGGACGGAGACCGCTCGCCCGATCAACCCCCGCTCCAGCCGCCGAGGTCGTTCAACCGGCGTTCGCCAATCGACTTCGACCCGCCGCCGCGCGCGACCCAGCAGCAGACGGCCCAGGCGACCGCGGCGGTGTCACCTCCTCCGCCGCCGCCGACGCCAAATCGCGCTCGACGCGTCATTGACGGCGGCCGGCACTTCTGGACCGATGACGAGACGCTGTTCCTCGTCCGCAAGGCGATGGCGATTCACAGCGAGAACGGCAACCCTTTCGCGACGCTCGTTAAGTGGGTCCTTGCCTTCTCTGCCCGTCCCTCGTGAGCACCACTGACTGTGGGTCTCGACTCACATCTCAGGAATTACGGCACGCACGGTCGCAAGAATACGAAGCTCGCGGGTCGGTGCGTTACCACCCCCTAGATCGTCGTACCTACTTCCGTGCTAGGCGCTGACAAGGATGCTTTGATCGGCTCTTCAGATCCAACGTCCAGCTCAAGGACAAGCTCCGGCACTACCTGCGCACGTCGTACGAGTGGCCGAAGCCGGTCCCGCCCGGTCTCGAGCGCTACCTGCCGACGAGCGATCCGCGGCACAAGCCCACGCACCGGGCGGATACGGCCTCGCAGGCGAGTGCGGCGGGTACGGCCGGTCGGGCGCGGAAGCGACCGCGGGGCGAGCGCGAGGAGGTGCACTCTGACCCAAGCAGCAGCAGCAGCAGCGAGGCCGAGTCGATGGAGAGCGAGGGCTCGGAGTAAGCGTCAACGGCAGGCTGGCGTCGCCTGTTTTGGTCGTCGCGAGTGACTGCCATCGAACAACGACCATCTATGTATCTTGCATCCGTTCCAGCGCGGCGCGGACGTCTTGGTTGGAGACACGCTCGGTCGACAATCTCGAGCGAAGTGCTGTCCGTCCGTCGTGCGTCTTGCTCGGACGAAAGCAGGCCGGCGTCGGTGCAAGCCGACGCGAGCGGCGTTCAGCAGCAGCGCCCACCCCTAACCACCACCCGGTCTCTGCCCCTCCACCCCTCTATCTCCCTAAACGCAATCAACCTCAGCAGATGTCCACGTCGACCGACTGCGCTGACGGCTCGTGCCCGCCGCTGGCGGGTGCCGCTCCTTTGCCAGCTTCGCGTGCGCCTCCCCGTCCTACTCGAGCTCGGCTCGCCGCTCCTGACCCATGCCCGAACTGACGCTCGCTTTCCCCCTCCCTTACGGATGCTCTGATCGACCCACCTCAGCTAGCAACGAGGCTCCTTACGAGATCTCTGAATGTATGTCCTGCCTTCCGACTGGCGGCGCTCTTCCGTTGGACGACCTCCGAGCTGACGTCCATCGCCTGCCGCCCTGACTGCTGCTGCTGCGCCCCTCCCGCCAGCCGCTCCGGCCGCCGTCAAGGCCAAGAAGGCTGACGACCCGGCCCTGCTTGATCCGACGACGTTTGTCGCTCCGCATCCGGCTCAGCAGCCCGGCTTCCGCGTGGTCATCGAGTTCTGCGACCGCTGTCGGTGGCTGCATCGGTGCGTGTCGGGCGACCAACCGCGCAGACGATGGCCGCAAGTCTTGCTCACATTTTCCGTCTCAAACTCCTGCAGGGCGGCATGGACGTCGACCGAGCTCATGCTGACGTTCCCTCCGCCGGCGGTGACGAGCGTCGCCCTCATCCCGCTCAACACCGAGGAGACGGGCGGCCGCTTCCGCGTCTGGGTCTTTGGCGAAGACGAGCTCGTCAAGCTCGTCTGGGACCGCAAGGTGCGCACACGACACTAGTCGCTCGGGAGCCCTCTTGCATGGATCGACTGATGGCTGTGCCTCACTTGACGGCCTTGGGGGCTGTCCGCCAGATTGAGGGTGGCTTCCCTGAGCTCAAACACTTGGTCCGTGTCCTGCTCCGTCCGAGCCTAGAGCCTACGCACTCTTCGTATTACACTCCCGCCTTAAGGACTCGCTGACGGTCGGCTGCCGTCGCTTTGATCCGCTCAATTCCTGCAGAAACAGCGCATCCGAGATGTTATCGCTCCCAAGACGTCGCTCGGCCACTCAGACGTCCACGGCAAGTAGCGCTCGCAACTGAGGTGCCACCCCGACCTAGTCCGAGCGCATGAACGGCGACGAGCTTTCTGGGCGCAATGTCGCCGGCCCTTGCGACTCTCGTCGTCCGTCTCGGCGCAGGCGGTCTGGCAAGACTGCCGTCTACTGCGGCTGGCTGTGCGTCCTTTAGGCCAAGCAGATGACCGCTCGGTCTGGCGTCGCCCTCGACAACGCGGCCCAACGGACGGACGGCGACGTCGCTTCGGTAAACGGTGGCAAGCATCGTCAGGATGCGGTGCACGCTTGCTTCTCGATATCCATGCCCTTCCCGTTGCCGTCGTCGTCAGTCACCCGCCTTACCCGGGTCGTCATGCCTTGGCCTAACGCGCCATGATGACGCCGGCGCGACGATCTCGTCCGACGTGGGCGGGCCTCTGCTCCGAGCGCAAAGTGCCCTTTTATTTCTTTCTCAGCCTTCTGAAGCAGGTGCCTCGTCGCCGCCGCCAGCGAATCAGCGCGGACATGAGCCGCCGCCGGCCGGCCAGAGAAGCCGGGGTGCGCGCGCGCGGGGGGAGTTTTCGGCAGCGGCGGCGGCGGCGGCTGCCTTTCGCCTCGCCTGGCCTCGCCCGGCAACACCACCCTCCCTCTCTCCCTTCCCTCCGATCCCCTCCCTTCTCTTCCTTCCACCCCTCCTTCTCTCTCCCCTCCTCACGTCCTGGCCATGTCGCTCCCTCCCTGCGTTCAGCGCTTCAAGGCCGTCTGCCCTTACCTCTCGCAGACCAAGAACTCGCAGCTCCGGTCTTTCGCCTCGACCCCGAGCCCCCTCAGCCCGGCTTTCTCGCGCCTGACCGCTCAGGCCGTCGGCTGCCCCGTCATGGGTCCTGCGCTCGAGCAGGTGCGTGCTCCTCATCCCATCTCTTCTCTTGCTTGATGCGGCGTAGCTTGGAGACAGCTCGTTTCGGCGTCGCAGCTCGAGCTGTGGTGACCGGACGAGCTCGCAGGAGGCGAAGGGGCATCGGATGCTTGCCATTGGACCTCGATGGCCGCCCACCGGTCCACCGCAAGGGCCTCTCTCGCGTGTCTTGTTGTGGACCTGCCACCTCGTCTAGCTCCCCTTTCCCATGGCTCGCATGCCCTTTGCTACCTCGACCCTCTCGTCGAGTCCTTACTGACCGTCCCACCCATCCCTCGTCGATCGTCCCTCTCGCGATGGTATTTTTACCCCGGCCCTTCCTCTCCGTCGTCCGATCCACCATTCGCCTCCTCAGGCCAACGGCGGACCCTTGCCCTCTGGCTCGTCGCGCTCGTTCGCGACCGGCTGCCCGGCCAGCGGCTACGCGCCCCAGCTCCAGTCGGCCAAGTCCAAGCAGCCGTCGCTCACGACGGTCGAGCAGATCCACCGCGTGCGTCCCCCCTCGGCTTGTTTGGTCCCTCGTCCCATCCATCTTCGACCGGCCGTGCCTCGTCGCTCCGGCGGCCGTTGCGACGATCTCCAACAAGGCACCCGAGCTGACCCTCCTCTTCGCTCTGCGCTTGCTCTCGCTTGCAGTCCCAGGGCGTGATCCTCGACCAGGTCGCCTACACAGGCGGCAAGTGCCCGCACGCTCACCTCGCCGCCCAGGCCGTCGCAAAGGTTCAGGCCATCAACGCCGACAAGGCAAAGGCGTCCAAGGTCGTCGAGATCACCGCCTCGGGCGGCTTCAACTACGAGACCTTCTACGGCGGTGAGCTCGACAAGAAGCACAAGGACAAGTGAGTGGTCCCCGGCCTTCCATCTGTAAAAGTGTGCAGGTTGCTGACCTTGTCTGCTCGCCAGGTCGTACCGCTACTTCAACAATATCAACCGGCTCGCTGCCAAGTTCCCGATCGCGCACACGGCTAACCCGCGCGACGAGGTCAACGTCTGGTGCTCGAACGACTACCTCGGCATGAGCAAGAGCACCGTCGTCGTCGAGACCATGAAGCGCACGCTCAACAAGTACGGCGCCGGCGCCGGTGGCACGCGCAACATCGCCGGCAACGGCTCGCTCCACCTCGCGCTCGAGGACGAGCTCGCCGTCCTGCACCGCAAGCCGGCCGCCCTTGTCTTTTCGTCGTGCTATGTCGCCAATGACGCGACGCTCTCGACGCTCGGCTCCAAGCTGCCTGGCTGCGTCTACTTTTCCGACTCGTCCAACCACGCCTCGATGATCCAGGGCATCCGGCACTCTGGCGCCAAGAAGGAGATTTGGCGGCACAATGACCTCGCCGACCTCGAGCGCAAGCTCGCCCTCTACCCCAAGGAGACGCCCAAGATCATCGCGTTCGAGTCGGTCTACTCGATGTGCGGCTCGGTCGCGCCCATCGCCGAGATCTGCGACCTGGCCGAGAAGTACGGCGCGCTCACCTTCCTCGACGAGGTTCACGCCGTCGGCATGTATGGCCCCCGCGGCGCCGGCGTCGCCGAGCATCTCGACTTTGACGCCCACGTCGCCGCTGGCAACTCGCCCGACGCGATCCCGGGCTCCGTCATGGACCGGGTCGACATCATCACCGGCACGCTCGCCAAGGCCTACGGCATCGTCGGCGGCTACATTGCCGGCTCGGCCGCCATGGTCGACCTCATCCGGTCCTACTCGGCCGGTTTCATCTTTACGACCTCGCTCCCGCCCGCGATCGCGGCCGGCGCGCAGGCCTCGATCGCCTACCAGGTCGAGCACATTGGCGACCGCCAGCTCCAGCAGCTCAACACGCGCTCGGTCAAGAGCGAGCTCGCGCGCAAGGGCATCCCCGTCGTCCCCGGTCCGTCGCACATCATCCCCGTCCTCGTCGGCGACGCCGGCCTCGCCAAGCTCGCGTCCGACACGCTCCTCAACGAGCACGGCATCTACGTCCAGTCGATCAACTACCCGACCGTCCCCGTCGGCGAGGAGCGCCTGCGCATCACCCCGACCCCGGGCCACTCGACCGAGCAGCTCGAGCACCTCATCAGCTCGCTCGACCAGGTATTCACCAAGCTCGAGCTCAAGCGGACGAGCGAGTGGGCGGCCGTCGGCGGCCGGGCCGGTGTCGGCGCGCCCGGCGCCAAGGCGGTCGAGCCCATCTGGAACGACAGCCAGCTCGGCCTTCTCGACGGCTCGGCCCCGCGCATGCTCAAGGGTAGCCGCAAGATGGCGATCGACCTCCGGGCGGCCGAGGTCGCGCTCAGCCGCGTCAGCCGGCTGCTCGGCAAGCCCTCGATCAAGGCCGACTCGGTCCACGTCGCCTTTGAGTCGGCCGACGTCCTCGACGTCGAGAGCCAGCTCGCCTCGATCGAGCAAGCCTCGCGCAAGACGATCGAGGCCCGGGCTTGAAGAACGACGGCCTCTTGCGCAGGGACAAGGTCCACTCGGGACCTCGAGTTGTAAAATTGGCATGACCACTCTTCTACATCCTGGGACTCGCGTGGGAGACCGTCGCCCGACAGCGGGTGGAAAGGCGCAAGCGACAGCAGGTAGGCTGCGGCGAGTTCTAATTGAGTTTAGGGATCGAGTCGTCGCTCAGCCAAGATGGGTCGGTTCGAACGGTGTTGCTGCTATCTGAGGGCGGGGGGACCGAAGTGCGGGCTTGCTCGTGCGGAGCGTCGACCGACCGAGTCGACGCGCTGCAGCCCCATCGATAGTAGTGCATCTGCGGCCAGGAGGGGGCCTTTGTGTGCCCATCGACGACACCTTGGCCCTTTTGGACTTTCGCCGCCGCAGGAGCGAGAGGCTGGCCGGCCTCTGGCGTCTTGGAGGCTGAGGTCAAACGAAGCCCCTCGAACCGGCGGCTCGAACCTGGTCAGACGACCTCGGCCGACTCGCCGCAGCCTACAAGAAGGCCGCCCCGTCTCGCTCCATCTCGGCCCATCTCATCTCATCAGCCCCTCCCTTCTCCCAGACCAAACCTACGCGTACTTCACATCCCCCCTCCCAGCAAACCAGCCATGAGCTCCTACGAGATCGGCGACAAGGGTCCGTCCGCGCGAGCGATTAGATCGGAGCGCCAGCAAGCCCGACCTACCATCCTCCAGATGGGCTGACGACCAACGCTTTCCTCCTCTTGCTCGCAGTCGAGGTCTACGGCTCGCCCCCACCCTTCCGATCCTTCACGATGATCGGCGAGGTCGTCGGCAAGGAGCAGATGCACCGCGTACGTCTTCGCTGCCAGGCACGAGATGCTCCGCAGCAGCCCACCTCGTCCCCTACCCGTCCTCCTTGACTGACCTCTCGGCTCCCGTGTCGCGCTTCCTGCCAGGACGAGATCCGTGACAATGCCGGCACCGTCATCCTCGGTGGCTTTGACGGCGAGGGCTACAAAATCAAGGACAAGGATGGCAAGACCAAGAGTGCGTCCCGCCCGGCTTGCTCCCTCGCCTTGCACGAGGTCGCTCGACCTGACCGCGCTCGCCGCCCTCTTTACAGCCTACGAAGCGCCCTGCGTCGTTGGCAAGGCTCCGTTCAACGGCGACCCGAAGTGGTGGCCGTAAGCCACGACCCGCCTCTCACCCACCCTCACTTGCATCGACCAGGTCGGCATCGGATCGCCCCGGCGGCCTCGCAGACGACCTGCCATACCCCCATCCAACCCCTTGTCCGTCGGCGTCTCTCGTTGTATCCCTGCCTGCTGTCCCCGTCAAACGTGTCTCTTTGGATTTATGCGTCCTTGTCTTACCACCTCTGGTGATAAGGCTGCCAGGCGACGCGTGGGCAAGCGCGAACGACATTTATCGTCCCTTCTTCCTCCTGCTCGGCTTCCCTCCTGGTGCTCCTCCGGACGTAGACGAGACGCTGCCGTCGAAGCCTCCCAGTCGGAGCGCCTCTCTCGCCGTCGACGAAATGTGCCGGAAGCGGGCCGGTCCGAGCGCGCTCCCGCCGTACCAGCGCGTGCAGACGACGACGACGTCGCGAGTGTCCTGAGGTCCATTCGCTAACAGTGCTCAGCTCGCCTCGCTGGGTTACAAAAGCGTCCCTCGAGGGCGACGCACCATGCTCTCAAGGAGATGCGCTAGGACGGCTCCTGCGCCAGACTCTCCGCCGTCGCTCTTGCCTGCGTAGCGCAGCAAGCCAGTCAGCGTCTGCCTTCTTGAGTTGTAGCGGGTACGATACGTACCCTGCTGGACGACCGAAGGACTGACGCCACACCGCCAGGCGTACATGGCCGGATGACTGGCTTTGGCGACCTTCTGTGAGAATCGACGTCGTCGAGCGGAGTGCAACGGGTCGTGAGCGGCCGGTCGGTCAGCCGCGCTGGGCGAGAGAAGTCGGAAAGGCTCTGCCGACCTTCTCCTTCATGATTTCGTCGAGCACCGCCTCGACCTAGGGCGCGGCGTGGTGAACTCGATCGTCAGCGAGGCTTGTTAAAGTCAAAGCGATGGTGCACGGCGACGGACCTCGTCCGTGGCCGATACGCGGGCCGCCCGTCCGACAAAGATGCTGCCCCGGTCAATCACCGGCTCGCTCACTGAGATCACTCGATCATTCAACGACGAGGCCGACGAACTTGCAAACGACCTCAAGCCATTGGGGAGCAGGCAAAGGAGAGGCCGCCGGATAGTCGCCTGGAGCATGAGGCGAGCGAGATGGACGTCCCGGGTCGGCTTCGCGAGTCGCCTTTCGGCGCGAGCCGACCAACCTTCCCTCCGAAGACCTCCAACGACGACTCCCGTGACGACTCCCCTTCGTCACGATCGACAAGATGCCGCCCCGACAGCAGGAGCCGCAAGAGGAGCGCGGGTGGTTCTACTATGCCCGCATGGCCGGCTTGATCTACCTCGGCAGCAACATCATGAACACCGTCGTCAACCAGCTCGTCGGCCCGAAGGGTGGCGCCCCGGCCTCCGCCGCTGTCTACGACCCTTCGTCTCCCGCTGCGGCCGCCGGCATGTCTACCAGCGCGACCCCGGCGATTGGTGGCCCCAGCCAGCAGCAAGGGTCCCAGGGCGTCGCCGTACCAATGTGGCGCGAGGGCGCCTCCCTCGACATGTGCGTGCTTGCGAACCGGGGCGGACATCCTGCGCTGGGGCTGATCCGCGTGCTGCACCTCCCCCTCCCAGGTACCTCTACTTCTCGACCTCGGATGTAGGCGACACTGACTTTGCTGCCGAGCCTGCGGTGCTCTGGCGCGACATCAATTACGCCCCGAAGGCGAAGATCGACCTCGTCAAGGACCTCGAGCTTGAGATCCCAGAGGTGCGGCGTGGCCGCCATCGGCGCTGGCGCTCGCATACGGGCCTCTGACCGGCCCCTTACTTACCGCCTCGTTCACCTTCGCAGAGCGTCCGTCACAACGGCAGCTACTGGGCCGATATTTTCCTTACCAACGGCCATGGCTCCCCAAACCCGGCTGACGCGTCGTACAACGGCGCCGACGTCTACCATCTGCGAAAGCGTGCGTCTGGCCCTTTCGACTGGACGAGGCTTGGCAGCCGCGCTCCCACACGTACTGACGCGCGCTACACTTTCTGCGCCGGCCTCGCAGTCCTGACCCGCTTTCACAAGAAGAAGGTTGTCCGCAAGGAAGTCAACCTGCTCAGCGGTGGCAAGGAGGAGTCGGCCGAGGATGAGCCGACGCCGGCCGAGCTCGAGCAGGAGCGCAAGGACACGCCGATCGTCGGCCACTGGCATCAAAACCTCACGCTCGCACTCCTTACCCAGCGGCCCGAGATCAACCTGGGCGCGACCCCTGCCGAGGTCCGCGAATGTACGTCCCAGCTGCGAGGATGGCCGTCGCACGCCATACGGGCATCGCCTGATGCCCCAGCCATTCGCCCCCGCAGTCATCTCGATGGATCCCAGCGGCCGCAAGTCGATCGACGGCAAGAGCTTCCACTACCCGATTCTCTACCCGAATGAGTGCGTGGTGTCCAGAACAAGTCCCGCCCGGCAGTGTCCTGACCGTCTCCCTTTCCGCGTGCAGCTTCTGGAACCTCCGCAGCCAGTTCGTCGAGATCAAAGCGACGACGACGACGCTGCCCATCCGTATCCAGCTCCACGACATCGGTCCGTCTGCCGTCATTGTATCGCCCTTTTTGGGATAATCGGGACTAGGCTGACCTGCCTCTCACCTCTAGCCCACTGGAAGTTTCAGCTGTATGCGTCGGCCGGCGCCAGCCTCGAAAAGCAGGCGATCGCGGCAGGCGGAAGCGGTGGTGAGATGGACGAGCTCAAACGGACGCTGATCGAGGTGCGACCGATCCACTGCTGCGTGCTTTTGTTGCTGGGCGCTGAGCTGACTATCGGCCCCCTCCAGACGAACCCCTGGCTCCTTGGCACGACGGTCCTCGTCTCGATCTTGCACATGCTGTTTGAGTTCCTAGCCTTTTCATCGGTCCGTCTTTGCTCTGCTCCCTTCCATAGCCGGAGGAAATCCTGCTGACGCTCTCCTGCGCTGAGCTCTTCAGGACATCGGTCACTGGCGCAAGAAGGACGGCGACCTTACGGGCGTCTCGATCAGGACAATCCTGTCGAATGTCGTCGTACAGCTCATCATCATGCTCTACCTGCTCGACAGCTCGGACGAGACGTCCTACATGATTCTGATGGGCCAGGGCGTCGGGCTCGCCATCGAGTGCTGGAAGATTACAAAGATCGGCGACTTCAAGGTCATGCCGGCGGCGCCCGGATCCATCGTCCCCTACCGCATCTCGTTCGAGGACAAAAAGGTCCTCTCGGCGAGCGAGAAGCTCACGCAGGAGTACGACGCCCTCGCCTTCCGGCTCGTATCTTATGCAGCCGGCCCGATCCTCCTCGCCTACGCCATCTACTCGCTCGTCTAGTTGGTCCCCGTTCTTTCGCTCTCGGTCTTGTCGACATGACTGAAAGCTGACACCGCTCGACACTCGCACCGCGCAGCTCGACTCATCGCTCCTGGTATTCGTACACGGTCACGACTCTCGCCCAGGTGAGCAGGCGCCACCTTCCCCCCGGTCACCGTGACAAGCGCTAAACATCTGCTCTGCGCCAGGCGGTTTACATGTTCGGCTTTGTTCAATTAATTCCCGCTCTCATCATCAAGTGCGTGCCCGTCAAAGTCGTTGGCGTAGCTCCTCTGCTGACTCCTTTCTTGCCTCATAGCTACAAGCTTAAATCGGTGCGCAAACGCCGAAAAGCCTTTCAGTCTGCGTCAGCCGCCGCTGACTTCAGTACTTCCACCAACTCCAGGTCGCCCACATGCCGATGAAGGCCATGGTCTACAAGACGCTGTCGGTGAGTGCCCAATCGCTTGCGTTTTGCCTTGCGCGGCTAGCCTTGCCCTCCCACCGTCAACGAGCGCTGGCCCTGACCTCCCGGTAATTTCACCTAGACCGTCGTCGACGACTTCTTCGCCTTCATCATCAAGCAGCCGTGGCTTCATCGCTTGGCTTGCTTCCGCGACGACGCCGTCTTCCTCGTCCTGCTTTACCAACGGTGCGACCCCCTCTTGCTTCTCTGTCGTCTGAAGACGCGGCCCGGACTGACAGACGTCATTCGACCCTTGTGCTACGCTCTTCCTCAGCTGGATCTACCGCGTCGACAAGACGCGTGTCAACGAGTACGGCCAGGGCTTCGTCGACCCTGCGACCATTGCTGCGAGCGAGGGTGTCGACGGCGAGCCGGCCGGGGTCCTCGCCGCTTCCGCGGTCGTCGGTGAGGCCGAGTCCAAGAAGGACAAGTAAAAAGGCAAGGGCCTCGGGCACCGTCTTCTCGTCGCGGGAGGGGATCTCACTATGCGCATCGTTCTCAATCATCTTTGAAGAAGCCTGCAAGCCACGCCGCCTCCTTCTCCATCTCGTCTGGGCCCCTGGCGACCCGGTCCTCGTCTGCGTCCATCTTGAGCTTCTCACCCCGCGACCGACGCGGAGGCTGAGTCGCCTTTACGACGAGCTGGTCTGCGAGCGCATGCTCGCCCTCCTCGAGAGCGTCGTACACACGGTCGTTGACGCCGTCAAAGTCGGTCAGCCGGCGAGGAAGGACGTGGACGTGGACGTGCGGGACCGACTGGCCAGCGGCAGGGCCGTCTCTGCGGCGCTCACATGCAGGGGGAGAGGGACAGGTCAATGGTAGGAAGCTTGGCTGTTAGGTCCGGTGCCCTGGCGAGGGCGACTGACTGGCACGAGACGGTGCAGCTCTGGCCGCCGTAGGCCTCTTCGACGACGGCCGCCACGCGCTGAACGGCGAGGAACAGGTCGGCGACCTCGTCTGGCCGCAGGGCAGACAGCCGGGGGACAACCCGTTTCGAACAAACGAGGACGTCTGCAGGGAGAGACCGGCAGGGGTTGCTGGCGTCAGGTGATGGTCGGACGGACGCATGCACGGCAGCGCTCACGGCCCGGGACGATGGGCTTGAGGTTGACGAGCGCGAAAGAGAGCGGCGTCCGGTAGAAAGCTTGTGAAGAGACCTGCGTCGAGGACAGACGTACCGAGACAGGAGATGGTCAGCAAATCGCATCCCTATGACCTGTCTGGCGTTCGTTCTAGCTTTCCGGCTCACGCGGAATGTCGAGAACAGGAGCTCGGACGCGGGCGGCATCTCGGCGGTCATGCGGCGGGCCGAGGCGGGGCTGCTGCCGGACAGAACGCAGAGGGCGGTCAGACCATCGCACACCGGAGCAGTCGAGGCCGTCTCGAGGTATGGTTGAGGCTACCGACCGGGGCGTCTTTTGGGCGGACGAGTACACGACCAACTCATTGTGCTTGCTCGGTCCTCGGCCTGGCAGGCGCGTCGGAGGGGCTCGCTGTGGCTGAACTACGCGCAGCAGCGCCGAACCTGATGACGAGCCTCGAGCTTCTCCCCGCTCTAAAAGGAGGGCAAGCGAAGGGCTTTCGTCTCTCGCAACCCCCCATCTCATCCCTCCCGCTTTACAGCCCACCCCACCAAACACCTCCCTCCTACATCGTGAGTTGGTCCTTGCAGGCGGTCTGCGCGACGACGTCAACCTCCCCTGCCGACTGGCCGCATCTCCCGTCCCACCCCCCCCCCCCCCTCCGGAAGCAAGCAATGAGATGGGCTGACCCGCCTGCCCACCCTCAACGCCTCACAGAATCATGGACGCTCTCAAGAACATCGGATCCAAGCTCGGCGGCGGCAACCACGGCAC
>Ga0308160_10003889_pt1 | contig 16384 bp, 12 predicted proteins | sample PhyFR1_FD_201036 | JGI IMG/M metagenome (GOLD analysis project Ga0308160, IMG submission 201036) | Phyllosphere microbial communities from UC Gill Tract Community Farm, Albany, California, United States - DLSLF.R1 | ecosystem: Host-associated > Plants > Phyllosphere > Unclassified | place: USA...
GTTGCGACTGGGCATATTGACGGCACTGGAAGTCGTCGGCGCGGAACTGGTCGAAGTTCTTGCCGCTGCCCGGCAGCACCATCACGTTTGGTCCGCTGGGCATGGTGGTGCAGGCGGCAAGCGTTGCAATGCCGAGGAATGGAAGGGTTCTTTTCAGGAGTGACATGGACATGCGCTCATCGGGTTGAAGGTTGTGCGGGCACTTGCTGCCAGGGCGTGGGACATTGCGGCACCTGCGGATAATAGCCTTGCGGATCGCGGCAGTAATACCAGTAGCCGGCGGGTGGCGGGGGCGGCGTATCCTGCTGCAGGTAATAGGTTGGCGCTGCGGGCGTCACCACGACAGGTGCCGGGTAATAATAACGGGGCGGGTAATAATAGGCGGGCGGGTAGTAGTAAGGGGCTGCCAGCGGCGCCCCGAAGTACAGTCCGAGGCTGGCATGGCCACCACGATGCCCATGTCCACCGTGCGCCAGTGTCGTGCCGGCAGCGCCCAGCCCGGCAAGCAGCAGCGTCGCGGTCAGAATGAATCTTGCGGGTTTCACGACGATCTCCAGAAATGCAATAGTAAAAGTGTAAATCTGTTTGAACCTTGCTGCCTGTTTGTTACGTCCGGATACAAACCGGACGGCGGCGACAAGTATGCATCAAGGCATGCCCGGACCGGCAGGCTCGCGGCAGCGCCAGCAAGGCAAGACCGCCACTATTGCGGCACCGTTGGCGCATGCTGGCAAACCTTGTTTGAGTGACGGTTCGCCCCGGACCGGTGCGAGCCAGTGAAGACGAATCTGCTTTAAAATCCCCGCCTTCCTCATTCTCCCGGACATGGTCATGGCATCTGCTTGCGGCGTCGATTTCGGCACTTCCAATTCCACGCTGGGCTGGCAGCGGCCGGGTGCGCCGGCGCTGCTGGCGCTGGAGGATGGCAAGCCGACCCTGCCGTCCGTTGTGTTTTTCAATGCCGAGGAAGAGCGCGCCAGCTTTGGCCGCGCCGGCCTGGCCGAATACCTTGCCGGTTACGAGGGGCGCCTGATGCGCTCGCTGAAAAGCCTGCTCGGCACGCCGCTGATCGATGGCCAGACCGAGGTGCTGGGGCGGGCGCTGCCATTTCGCAGCCTGCTGACCCAGTTCATCGGCGAGTTGCGGCGCCGCGGCGAGGCAGCGGCTGGCTGCCAGTTCGAGCACGCGGTATTCGGCCGCCCGGTGCATTTCATCGATGACGATCCCCAGGCGGATCGCCTGGCCGAAGATACTCTGCGCGAGATCGCGCTGGCGGTGGGCTTCCGCGACGTGGCGTTCCAGTACGAGCCGATTGCCGCCGCTTTCGATTACGAGGCGCGCATTGCCCGGGAAGAACTGGTCCTGGTCGCCGACATCGGCGGCGGCACCTCGGATTTTTCGCTGGTACGGCTATCGCCGCAACGCGCGCAGATGACGGATCGCCGTGCGGACATCCTGGCCAACGGCGGCGTGCATATCGGCGGCACCGACTTCGACAAATACCTGAGCCTGGCGGCCGTGATGCCGCTGCTCGGCCTGGGCAGCCGTCTGAAGGGCGGCAGCGAGGTGCCATCCAGTTACTACTTCAACCTGGCCACCTGGCACACCATCAATTTCGCCTATACGCAGAAAGCGGTGCTGCAGTTGAAGGACCTGTACCGGGATGCCTGCGATACCGTGGCCCTGGATCGCCTGCGCAACCTGATCGAGGAGCGCGCCGGCCACTGGCTGGCATTGAAAGTCGAGGAAGGCAAGATCGCGCTCTCGGCCCGGCCGGAAACCACACTGGCGCTGGACCGCCTGGCGCCGCCGGTCGATCTGGCGTTGAACCGCGCGGGTTTCGAGCGGGCAGTGCTGCATCTGGTCGATACCGTGGAGCGCACCGTCCAGGCATTGCTGCGTGACGCCGGCGTGGCGCCCGATGCGGTGGACACGGTGTTCTTCACCGGCGGGGCCAGCGGCGTGCAATTGCTGCGCGAGCGCATTGCCGCGCAGGTGCCGCAGGCGCAGCGGGTGGAGGGCGACCTGTTCGGCAGTATCGGCACCGGGCTGGCGCTGGACGCGGCACGGCGCTTCGCGTAAGCAGTGCGCCGGGCAATGCACTTCACGGCAGGGGCGGGCTCCACTGGCTGATGGAGGGTTCGGTAAGTGCCGGCAGGCTGCCGCCCAGCAGGGTCAGCGGCTGGTAGTTGAGCGCATACAGGGTACGCGCATAGTCGACGGCAATCGCCGCCGCATTGAAATTAAAGGTCGTGCAGACCGGGTCCGTGCCCTGCTGCTGTGATGCATAGATGTCCAGCCTGTGCAGGCCGCCGTCGTCGCGGGAGAGCACGTAGATGTAGCCGCCGAATTCGACGGCGATATCCAGGTAGATTGCACCCGCGGTGGCTTTCAGGCGCAGGAACCAGGGCTCGGCCTGGCCCTTGAAGTAAGGCACCGGATTGCCGCCAAGATCGAAAGCCTGGATGCGGTTGTTGGTATCGCTGGCTTCCAGCACCAGGATGATGCCGTCGCCGGAGACCACGGCCGCCACGGGCTTGTTCATCAGGCCGGGCCGCGATCCCAACCCGGAATGCACGCGCGCCCGGTGATGGGCGGCTGCCGTGGCTTCGTCCACCGCTGCGGAAGGCAGGCGCAGCGTTTCCAGAATATGGTGTTCCTGGTTGATGCTGACGACGTGTCCTGCCGGGTGCAGCAGCAGCGCCGCCGGCGCCGCATTGAGCTGGCCGAAGGCCAGCCTGGTACCGGCGAAGGAGGGAGACGAGCCCAGCTGGACCGGTCGCAGGTAGAGCTGGCCAGGGTCCAGGTAGAGATTGAGGTTGTCGTCAGACAGCAGGCTATAGCTCAATTGGGCGCCGCTCTGGAGGCCGCATGGGCTGCTGGCATAACCCTGCTGCGCACTGGCGCTATCCGTGTTGAGATTGGCAAGGTAGTCGTATTGCCCCTGGTCGGTGCCGCAGCCTGGCACGCCGCTGCTGAATGCCTGCCAGGCGTAACCGACATAGCCTTCGTTGCGGACCGTCATTTCCCGCACCGTGATATTGCGCAGGGCGCCCAGGCCAGGCTGCTGGTCGCCGGGCGGAGGCAGGTAGGGCGGGGCATTGCCGTCGTTCTGCCAGCGATGCGTGCCGTCGGCGGCCAGCACGGTGCGCCTTCGATGGAGATAGGTTGTGCCTGCATTGATCGGAATCTTGTTGTTGGTCAGGGTCAGAACCGGCGCAAGGCTGGCGTCGTTTGGCTGCAGCCCGCTGCTGGCCTGCGCGGCGCACCAGTCGCTCTGGCCAACGGGCGTTGACGCATTGCGTACGTAGATCGCGATCGCCACATTCACCTTGCCGCCGAGCGGGATGCCATCCAGGGGAATGGCCAGCGATGTAGCGCCCTTTCCGATGGACGGCAGGTCCACCGCAGTGAGCACATGCGATGGGCCGCTGTCGAATTGATAGCTGAGCTTGTAATAGAAGGTCTGGTTGTCTTCCTTCGTCGGAAACGCTTTCGATGTTGCATCTGGCAAGAGCGTCACCGTGACATTACGGGTCAGCACCATGCTGAAGCTATAAACAGGCGGGGAAACCGCAATTTCAGCCGTGGTTTCCACAATTTCCAGAAAATCCAGCGCATCCGCAACGGCGCGCGCAATCATGCCGACAACGGGTATGGAGTCAGCAACTTCCTGTGCCGATGCGGCAGGCGCCACTTTTTCAATCAATTTATCAATGAGCTCGTTCACTCCTTTGGTACAAATCATCAGTGCGAGCTCTGTCACGATTGCCTGGATGATCTCGCCGGGGCTGGCGTTGTTGAGGTCCACGCCTGTGATCAGGTCGATGAGGACGATGACCAGCCCTTCCGCCACCAGCTCCGCGATCTCCGAAATGAGAGCCCCTGTCGGCGTGGCGCCGAGTCCCATGAACAGTGTGACCAGCACGTAATTGACCAGTACCGTCATCACCACCCCGGGCCTGACCAGCTCCGCAAGGTCGGCGTCGCTGACGATGCCAGCCTTCAAGCCGGACAGGCCAAGTCCACCATAAAGGACTTCTGTGGAGGCCGCGCTGGAGGGAATCCGGATGGTGGGCGCGAAACTTCCCGGGTCGATGGGAATGCCCGCCAGCACACTCACCGGAGGCATCATGCCGGCAAACATGGCATATGGCCTGTCCATGGGAGACGGCCCGGTTCTTCCCTGCAGGGTGTCGGGCGGCAAGTCGGCGATCGGGATCAGCTTGTTGCCGTCTCCGCTCCGGAACTGGAGCCATACGCCCAGCCAGCGAAGGTACCAGTTGTTGACGTTGTCCAGCGTGACCTTCACCGTGCCGCCTTCATTGGTGACCGTAGGCTGGCCCACGGCCAGCCCTGTTTCTGTGGCGATGCTGTTGATCGTCAGCGTTGGCGCCGCTTCACTTGCGGTGACTGGGCGACGTTCGCGATAAGCCTCGCCCTCATGCCAGCTCCATAGCTTTCCCTTGATTTTTTCCGGCTGCAAGGGCTGGCCCTTCGTCACGGAAGTCACATCCATGCCCAGCGCCGCATCATTGGCCACCAGCGGCTTGATGGCGCGCAGCGCATAGGCCACGTCCATATCCACCTGGCTGTTCCAATCGGGGCGATACAGATTGAGCCTGCCGTCGCCTTTCTTGAAAGGCGCTGGCGGCTGCACGCGGTTGTTCATCATGGGCACCAGGGTGGCCCAACCGTTCTGGTTGGCCTGGCCCGCCGCCTGCTGCACCGTTGCCGGGCCCAGGTCGGCTAGCCGGTAAGCCAGCCTGACCGCATCCGGGCTGGGCGCGATATAACTGCCATGTACATGCGCCGCGGTATCAGGATCGAGGCTGGCCAGTTCGGCATGCATGCCGATCAGGGTCTGGGCGTGATCGCTTACATCGACCAGCATGCTTTCTTCCATCAGCTCGCGCGCGCTGCTGGCTGCAGGCAAGCCATAACGCATCCGCTTGGCCGAGTGGGGGAAGGCGCCGGTAGCGCCAGCCGATATCGTCGCATAGGCGCGCTGGTGCGCCTGGGTTGGCAGCACGAGATGGATCATGTTCATCTGCCAGGTACCTTTATCCGGGTCTTCCATCGAGGTGAGATAGGCCAGCATCACCGCGTCGGCCGGCAGGGACATGGACTCGACATGGTGGGTGATCTGCCTGGCCACATTGGCGTCATTCAGGAAGGCATTGGTCTGGCTGGCGCGCGCCAGCACATGCGGCGCATCGGCAACCGGCGTTAGCGGAAAACGCTTGCCTGCGATATGCAGCACGTGGGTGTCGGGCGCGGAGCCCAGATGCGACAGGTTGAAGAAGAGGGTGCGCTCTTCCATGGTCCTGGCGCTGTCGGACGATCCGCCGCAGCCGGTCAGGGCAGGCGGCAAGCCGAGCGCCATGCCTGCGGCGCCTGCGCGTGTCAGGAACTGGCGGCGGGTGAGGCGGCTGCTGTTGAGGAGGCGGGAAAGGAATGCGTATTTTTCTGTAGTCATCGGATGTCCTCTTTGCCGGAAAAGGGCGGATTACCAGCTCGCGCGGGCGCGGTCCGGATGCCCATTGCAAAAGTTGGCGGGCGCGGCGGCGGGCGCGTAAGTGGCTGCTCCGGCATACCAGGCAGCGGGATCGCTCTGTGCGGCGCGTGACTTCCAGCGCGGGTTGCTGCCATCGGCCTGCGCCGGGCCGCAACCCGGCTCGCCGTTCGCACCCGCGGCGGCGCCGTCGGGACAGATGATCGTTCGGGATAAAGGCGCCGGCGCCGGAAGATAAGCCAGCACGACGCAGACATCGCTTGCGGTGGGCGGCGCGCAGCCCTGTGGCGGGCAGGTGAAACTGTTGTGCAGGGCGGCGGCAAGGTTCAGATAGAGCAGATTGCCCTGGGCGTTGAAGTCCAGATAGGCATTGCTCAGGTCCGCATACTCCAGCAAGGCGGCGCCAGCCAGGTCGGTGCCTTCGAGGCGGGCATTGGCAAAGCGGGTCCGGACGCCGTCGCTGTTGGCGTCGATCGATGCGCCGGCGAAGGTGGCTGCGGTCAGGACCGCACTGTCAAACAGGGCGCCGCGAATCTGTGCGCCGCTGAAGTCCGCGCCGTACAGATAGGCATTGGAAAAATTCGTGTCGGTCATTTGCGCCTTGTAGGCGCTGGCGCATTGCATGGTTGTTCCGCCATGGTTGGGTCCGGTTGTGGCGCACAGGCCGGGATAATCGCTATAGAAGTTCGCGCCGCTGAAATCGACGCCAGTCAGCAGGGAAAAGGACAGGTTCGCGTTTTTCAGATGGGCGCCTGCAAGGTTGGCGGCGACCCCGACGCTGCCCTTGCTCAGCGCTGCTCCGTACAGGTTGGCGCCGGAAAGATTTGCCCTGGCCAGATTGGCGCCATGCAGGACTGCCTGCTGCAGGTTGGCGCACTGCTTGCCGACGCATTGCAGGCTGGCCCGGTCAAGCTGCGTGCCGACCATGCTGGCCCCGGCGAAGTTGATGCCGTCCAGCCTGGCGTTGCTGAACATGGCGTTGTCAAGAACCGCACCCGCAAGATTGGCGCATCGGCCGTTGCTGCATCCCAGGCTGGCGCCACGCAGGTCGGCACCGGCAAGATTGGCGCCGGCCATGCTGACACCGTCCAGCACGGCGTTGCCAAACACGGCCCGGTTCAGGTCTGCCTTGTCCAGGCTCAGCTTGCCGAGCTGGCTGGCGCATGCGCTCAGGTCGGTGCGCATGGTCTCGCTGATGGAGCCCAGGTCGAGCCGCGGCCAGTCGGCCACGAACTCGCAGTGCATCACCGCGCCGCGGAAGGCGGGCTTGCAGCTGCTGTCGTCGATTCTGAGCGGGCTTGGCCCGAAGATCGCCAATCCCCCGGCAAGATTGGTGCGGGAAAAATCCGCGCAACTGATGTCGGCGTAAGTGAAATAGGTACGGCCGCTGAATGTCATATTGCTGAAGCAGGCGCGGCTGAGATTGGCCTTGGTGAAATCGGTAGGCCGCAGGTCTTCCCGGTCGCTTGCCTGCACCCTGGCATTGCTGAAGTTCGCGCCTTCCAGATTGGCGCCGATGAATACGGTGCCCTTCAATGTGGCGCCGCTGAAGTTGGCGCCACGCAGGTCGCGGCGGCTGAAGTTTCGGTTGGAAAGGTCCTGGTTGCTGAAGTCAGGGCCGGAAAGGCCGGAAGGAAGGTTGGGGCAGGATGGCTGCGACTGTTGCTGTGCCTGGGGCGCCGCAGCGAGCAGGCGTGTTCCTGCTGCCGCGTCTAACAGCAGGTAACAAGCTGCCAGAAGCGCGATAAGGCAGGGTTTGAGAAAGCGGCGCGTCAAGCCCGTTGCGCGATGGCAGAAAGCGTTACATTGCATCAGGTTCCCTCCTTGAAACGGGCTGTCGCGTAGGCTCCGCTGGATAGGCCACCCATGCCATCTGCACTGCGGCACTGGCTGTTCGCACTCCCATCTTCCCTGGGGTTGCTGATGCCGGCGCCGCCTTTTCCAGGCATGCCGGCCTGGTCGGCCTGGATTGTGCCTTGTCCGGGATCGGTCGAATTCCCAACCAGCGCTATCCCGATGGACGGCCCGGCGCTTCCTCCCGCCCCACCTGCGCCTGCTCCGCCGGCGCCACCTTTGCCGCCCATGCTGCCAAAGCCCGGCATCACGACGCCGTCGTAGAAAACGAATGGTGTGGAAACCTGGCGCCCCTCATATCGCAAGCCACCCATGCCGCCGGGGCCGCCATGGCCTCCGGAACCGCCCGCGCCGCCGTTGCCTCCGGGGCCGGGGATGATATTTGCGCCGTTGAAAAGATTACTGATGGTGGAATCAACAAGGATCAGCGCGATGGATGCGCCTCCCTGCTGGCCGCCGCCGCCGCCGGGGCCGCCGCATCCGCCTCCCCCGCCGCCGCCGGCAGGGAAGCCGTAATACATTTTGCCTGTGTCCCCGAATGGAAGGAAAACGCCATAACCGCCGCCACCGCCGCCGCCGCCGCCGCTGCCGCTGCCGCCATCGCCGCCTTTTCCAGCGATCGTGCCTGCCCATCGGCCGGCGGTGATGTTGCCCAGATCGGCCAGGTCCGGACTTGTTGCGCCACCATCTTGGCTGCAATCGCCGATTCGACCGTTGGCGCCACTTTCGCCGTTGCCAGGCGTCGGGTTAGGTTGAACACGGCCGGCGCAGTTTCCGCCAAAGTTCCCATCCCGGCCGTTGACGCCGCCTGTTGCGGCGCCACTGTTCTGGCCGGGCAGGCTGCCTGCGGGCTGTGTCGATGGGATTGCCTGGCAAATACAGTCCGTGCCGCAATTGGACGCCGTAAATCTCACTGTCTCCCGACCTGCGCCGCCGTTGCCCCGGGTTGCATCGGGTCGGGAAGGGCATGCCTGGCCTGCGGCGCCGTAATCGGAAAGCGACCAGCCAGCGGGCGTGCCGCCGTCGCCGCCCGGGCCGCCAGCGAGCGTGCTTCCCTGTGCGCCGTCGCCACCGTGTCCGGCAAACAGCGTTACCGACTGCAGGATCAGCCCGTTGCTCGCGCGCGCGCGCATTGCCACGCTGGCTTCCCCGGGCGCTGTTTCATCCTTGCCCAGCACCAGCAATCCGCTGACGATGGTGCGGGAATTGATGCCGTTAGCGTCGATCGCCGGCATGCCCGCCGGTGGCGCCGCTTCGATGACGGTCCGGTAGTGATAGTCGGGTTCATCGCCAAACCGGCAGCTGCCATGCACGCTCACGGCGTCGCGCAGGAGGATGGTTTGCGTGGTCGGGTACAGGCCATGCCGGACTGCGACGGCGCAGCCTGCGACGCTGCAGCGTCCAATGGCGGCGGCGATGGTGGCGCAGGCCGTTTCGGCGCTGCCGCCGCAACTGTCGCTGTCGCTGCCGTCCGGAGAAACCAGGATGACTGCACTGGCGGTGCCTGCGTCGCCATAAGGGCAAAGCACCGCCGGCGCGTCGGCTTGCCGGACTGTGCCCGGGGAATCAGTGCCGCTGCCGCAGCCGGCAAGCACGAGAAGCGCGAGAAGCGCAAGGCAGGAAAGCCGCCGCACGGCGGGGTTGGAAATAGGCATGGTCGAATCCTTTCCCATCTCCGTAACCCGAAAGCGCCAGTTGATGCATGGACCATGCAAGAAACTTGCGCTGCGCGGGGCAACTGGAGGCTAGGGGGAAACCGACCGCCTGTCCTTTAAGGGGATGAGGGAAGGATGCGTCGCGCGCCGGAAAGCGCGCGGCCCGATCAATAGCCGCCGGAGTCCTGCATGGCCTTGATGGCCAGTCCGATGACGGCAATTACCGGCAATGCGGCGATGACGACCCCGGCGACCGAAGCGCGCGGCCCGGACACCCGCTGCATTGCCAGGGAGGCAGCCAGCAGCGCGCCGGCCAGCAGCAGCACCATCAGCAGGCTGAAGCCGGCATAGATGTGCGCGTAGGCCAGCAGGGCGCCCAGTACGAGGGTTGCCAGGCCAATGCCCGCGGGGCCAAAGTGCATGCGGCCACGCCCTAGCAGCGCGCACACGAAGAGCGCCACGCCGAGCGCGCCGCAAAGCTGCCCCAGAAGCTGGCTGGCATCGATCATCAGCGCCAGGCCGGCGCCGCCGGCAACGATGGCCAGGATCAGCGCGGCGGCCTGTCCATGCGCCCTGGCGGCGCTCAGGCTGGTCCATGCGGCCGTGATCAGGACGGCGACGGCGACAATGACGAGAACTGTCTTGCCCATGCCGTTGCTGCCCAGCGCCGGCATGGCGGCGACGGCCGCCACCAGCAGCGCAAGCAGCACGCGCGGACCCAGCGCCTCGCTGCGGGTTGCGGCGATCGCGCCCAGCGCCAGGGCCAGTACCAGCGGCAGCCAGTCCAGGGCCTGATGCGGCGGAAAGGACCATTGCGCATGGAAGGTCGCAATGTAGGATGCCAGCAGGCCGGCCGCAACGGCGAGCGGCGCCGGCCAGCCCCGATGACTGGCGGAAAACAGCAGCAGGATCGCGCCGCTGACGGCGGCGGGAATCAGCAGGCTTTGCAGAAGCAGGGGAAGCAGGAAAGAGGGATCGGGCATGGCGACGGCGCAATGGGAATGAAACGGAATGGACGGGCAAGAAATGAAGCCCGCTGCCTCCCGGGGAAACGGCGCAGCGGGCTGGATGCATTACTGCTTGATGGCTTCGATATTGATGCGCAGGTCCACTTCGTCGGTGGCTGCCTTCGGGATGCCGTAGGCGATGCCGAAGTCGCTGCGCTTGATGGTCGTGCTGGCGGTGTAGCCGACGCGGCTGTCGCCACGCGGGCCGGGGCCGGCGCCGATTTCCTTGAGCTTGAAGGTGACCGGCTTGGTGACGCCATGCAGGGTCAGGTTGCCGGCGACCGTGCCTTCGCCGCTACTGTTCAGGGTGACTGCCGAGGACACGAAGCTCAGCGTGGGGAATTGCACCGCATTGAAGAAGTCCGGGCTCTTCAGGTGCTTGTCCAGTCCTTCGCTTCGGGTGTCGACGCTGTCGACCTTGACGTCGACACGGATCTTGCTCTTTTCCGGGGTGTCCACGACCAGGTCGCCGGACATGTCGTTGAAGCGGCCCATGAAGCGGCTGATGCCGCCGGCATGGCCAACTTCAAAGTAGGCGACCGAATGGACCGGGTCGATCTTGTAGTTGCCGGCCGGAGCGGCGGCGCTGGCTGCGCCGGCGGACAGCAGGGAAGCCAGGGCGATGGCGGACAGGGACAGGCTGGGTGCAAATTTCATGGATCGTGCTCTCTTGAGTGTGGGCCAGTTGGCGGAAACCGGATCGGCGGCGCGCTGCCATCCGGCTTACAATGCGCATCCGTTTTACTGCGCACGGATGAGGGCAGAGTGTAGGGAAGCAATGCCGACGCCATCCTGTCACGAATCTGACAATTTTGTAATCCAGCAATACCTGCATTCGCGGGATAATCCGCCAGATGAAGATCCTGATCGTCGAGGACGAAACCAAGACCGCCGACTACCTCCACAAGGGCCTGACCGAGCACAGCTGCGTGGTCGACGTGGCGCGCAACGGGCTGGACGGCCGCCACCTGGCGCTGGAAAACGACTATGACGCCATCGTGCTGGACGTGATGCTGCCGGGCGTGGACGGCTTCGGCGTGCTCGAAGCGCTGCGCCAGCGTCGCCAGACGCCGGTCATCATGCTGACAGCGCGCGACCGGGTGGAAGACCGGGTGCGCGGCCTGCAGGCCGGCGCCGACGATTACCTGGTCAAGCCGTTCTCCTTCCTGGAACTGCTGGCGCGGCTGCAGGCGCTGGTAAGGCGCGGCAAGCCGCAGGACGCGGCGCAATTGCAGATCGCCGACCTGCATGTGGACCTGATCGCCCGCAAGGCGTCGCGCGCCGGCACGCGGCTGGACCTGACGTCCAAGGAGTTCCTGCTGCTGACCACCCTGGGCCGGCGCCAGGGGCAGATCCTGTCGAAGACGGAGATCGCGGAACTGGTGTGGGACATGAATTTCGACAGCAACACCAATGTGGTGGAAGTGGCCATCAAGCGGCTGCGCACCAAGATCGACGGACCGTTCGAGCGCAAGCTGCTGCACACGATACGTGGCATGGGCTATGTGCTGGAAGCGCGGCGCGACGGGGAGGCGGCATGATGCGCTCGATCGCGGTGCGCCTGGCGGTGACCTTCGCTCTGGTGGCGGCGGTGGTGTTCGCGCTGTCCGGCTTTGCGCTGTACCGGGCGCTGGCCACCACGCTGGAACGCCAGCAGGAAACCGACCTGCGCAGCAAGCTGGAAGTGGCGACGCGGCTGATCAGCCAGGTGCGCAGCGTCGAACGCTGGGACCAGCTGCGCAATACGCTGACCACCATCACCACCACCGACGGCAACACCCGGTTCTGGATCGCCTGCGAGAACACCGCGCTGAACTATGGCTTTTCCACGCCCGAAGGCGGCCATCCGGAATTCGGCACCTCGGTCAAGCTGGTGACGGTGAAGGACAGTCCCTATCCGCTCAAGACGCTGGGCGACACCCTGAAGCCCTTTCCCGACTACCCGGAAATCTATCTGGCGGTGGGCATCAGCACCGAGTCGCAGGCCAGGACGCTGCATGACTTCGCCATCGCGCTGACGGTGATTTCCCTGTGCGGCATTGCCTGCGTGGCGATGCTGGGCTACTGGGTATCCGGCTTCGGACTGCGTCCGCTGGCGCGCCTGTGCGCCGGCGCGGGGGCGCTGAACGCGCGCAACCTGTCGCAGCGGCTGGACGCGCCGGCGGTCAGCGAGCTGGCGCCGCTGACCGCTTCCTTCAACGGCGCGCTGGACCGGCTGGAAGCTGCCTATGCCCAGCTGGAAGGATTCAATGCCGACGTGGCGCATGAACTGCGCACGCCGATCGGCAACATCATCGGCGCCACCCAGGTGGCGCTGACGCGCGAGCGCAGCAAGGCCGAGCTGGAGGAAACCCTGCAGTCCAACCTGGAAGAGCTGGAGCGGCTGCGCGCCATCGTCAACGACATGCTGTTCCTGGCGCGTGCCGACCGCGGCGAAACCGCCAACGGCCTGGCCCAGGCGTCGCTGGCGGCTGAGGTCCACAAGACCATTGAATTCCTGGAGCCGCTGATGGAAGAGAAGTCGCTGGCGGTGGATACCCTGGGCGACGCGGTGGCGTCGGTCGACCGCGCGCTGTTCCGGCGCGCGATGAGCAACCTGCTGCATAACGCGATCCAGTACAGCCCGCCGGGCAGCCGGCTGCGGGTGGAAATGCGGGAAGAGGCGCGCGGCATCGAGGTGGCCGTGTCCAACCCCGGCGTTGAAATTCCGGGCGAGCACCTGAGCCGGCTGTTCGACCGTTTCTACCGGGCCGACCCGTCACGCGCCTATAGCCAGGACAATCACGGACTGGGGCTGGCGATCGTGAAAGCCATTGCCAAGATGCATGGCGGCACGGTGTTTGCGCGCAGCACGGGCGGCGTCAATACGATAGGGCTGACGCTGCACGGCGCGGGGTGAGGCCGCTGCCTGCGCCTTGCCGCATCAGCCGCGCAGCGGTCCCATGCGCAGTTCGCTCAGGTCCATGGCCGACAGCGGCGCCGGCTCGGCTGGCGCCTCCAGCCCGCCGAGGTCGGCGCGCAGGCGTTCTACCGCGTCGGCCATTCTTTCCACTTGTTTGACCAGATCCGCCGCGTCCATTTTTTCCGGTTCGAGGCGCAGGCAGCACATGAATTCGCCAGTGATGCTGTCGAGCGCGAAGGTGGTTCCCACGCTGCGGTCGAGAAACAGGTTGGCTTCCATCAGCAGCCTGAGCTGCGCCGCACAGTCGTCCGGCGCAGGCGCAATGCTGGAGTACAGGTGCAGCACGTCATTGGTGGCGTCGTACTCGAAGTCGATGATGATGGTGCTGTCGAGCTGCATGCGGGCCATGCCGCGGTCGTCCAGGGAGAATTCAGGGAGTTTCGCGAGGGCGCCGAATTCGCGGACGATATCATGGGCATGCATGCGGTTTCTCCTTGATTGAACATCGAGATGGCTTCTGACTTCGGCCGTGGGACGTGTCGGGCGCAGCCCGACAATATCTGGAAGTTAGTAAGGGGTAACCGTCCCGAGGTTCCACGCCCATGCTTGGGGCGGTGGTATGTCCATCTGGAGCACCTTGTCGGCTGACATTGCCGAGTTCAGAGCGATTTTTCGAAAACAATAATGGCAACTGTATCGATATAACCGGGCTTATGGCTCATGCCATAGGACGCGAGCCGAGATGGGCATATGGCATGCGGCCGGCACCGGGTCTGAGACGGCGGGAGGCGAGGTCGAAGCCGGCGACGGAGAATCCCCGGCCAACAAGCGCCTATACCGCCATCGGCGCCGTCAGCGGCGCATGGTGGACATAGCCTTCGAGCGAGAAGTCGGACGGCTCGACCTGTTCCAGCCATTGCGGCTCGTAGCGGCCGGTTTGGGCGAAGTCGGGGATGCGGTCCGAAATGACCAGGCGCGGCAGCGGGTAAGGCTCGCGCTGCAACTGTTCCTTTAGCATGTCCACATGGTTTTCATAGATGTGGGCGTCGCCGATGAAGTAGCTGAACCAGCGCGGCTTGTAGCCTGTCAGGCGGCCGATCAGGTGCAGCAGCGCCGCGCCTTCGGCCAGGTTGAAGGGCGCGCCCAGGCCGATGTCGTTGCTGCGGATGTACAGGCACAGCGAAATCTCGCGGGTGGCGGCGTTCGGTATCAGCTGGTAAAGCAGGTGGCAGGCGGGCAGGGCGATGGCGTCGAGTTCGGCCGGGTTCCAGCCGTGGAACAGGATGCGGCGGCTGCCGGGATTCCTGATGATGGTGTCGAGGCAGTCGCGGATCTGGTCCACCGCCTTGTACAGCAGGATCTTGTCGCGGCCCTCGTCCTGCACGCCGGAGACGATGCGAAAGCCGCGCTTCTGGGCATCCTCGATCTGGGTGGCGGCGTCGGCGTCGAGCAGCTTGTAGGCGGGCCACTGGCGCCATTGCACGCCGTACACCGGGCCGAGGTCGTCCGGGCCCTCGCGGTAGGGGTTGGCCAGCCAGTCGGCGTTTTCATTGGCGTTCTGGTCCCAGACCTTGCAGCCCAGCGCGCGGAAGTCGGCCGCGCTGCGCGAGGCGCGCAGGAACCCGACCAGTTCTCCCACCACGGACTTGAAGGCCAGCTTCTTGGTGGTCACCGCCGGGAAACCCTCGGCCAGGTCGTAGCGCATCATGGCGCCCGGGATGCTGATGGTGCGAATGCCGGTGCGGTTGTCAGACCAGCTGCCGGTGTCGAGGATGGTGCGTACGAGGTCGAGGTAGGGTTTCATGGCGGCCGTATTTTACCGTAACGCAGCCGTGTGGTTCGATTGCCGTTGCCATGCGCCGGCGAGGTTTTTAAAGGCCGGATCGGTGTTCACGGCTAGAATGCCCGTCATCCCGTCATCATGCATTGCTATCACCGCCCATGATTTTTTCCAGCCTCAATCATGACCTGCGCGTGCCGCTGGCCGCTGAAGTCCATTCCCGTCCCTTCCTGCACCTGCATGGCGCCGAGGCGATTACCCACCTGGCGGTCTATGCCGGCAACGGCAAGCCGGCCGGCGCCGCCAACAGCGCGATCCAGCATGCCTTCCTGTCCAGCCTGTGCGCTCATTTCGGCGTGGCCGCGCCGGCGGCCGAGGCCAAGTTCTTCTTCCACGACTTCGGCCGCTTCCGCCTGAAGTGGGAATGCCACACCGAATTCGCCACCTATACCTTCGCCCAGCGCCATGACGCCGCGCCGGCCATCGAGGAAGCGTTCGACCGCATGCCGCTGCAGCATGCGCCGCAGCAGTGGCTGGCCAGCCTGCAGGGCAAGATCATGGTGGCGACCCATGTGGCGCTGGACGGCTCAGAGACGCCGCCGCAGGAATATGCGCGGCGCCTGCGCCGGGTGTTCGAAGGCAATCTGCTGGTGGGCAGCCGGGTACTGCATGACGCCGAGCTGTGGACCGATTTCCTGATCCAGGCCGACGGCTTCTCGCGCATGGTGGTGCGCGACGTCGGGCTGATGGAGCAGCAGGCCGGGCGCCTGGTGCAGCGGGTGCTGGAAATCGAAACCTACCGGATGATGTGCCTCCTGGGCCTGCCGCATGCGCATGCGGCCACGCCGGCGCTCAATGCGATCGAGGGCGAACTGGCCGAGCTGACCGCGGCCATGGTGGCAACCGACGACCGCCGGGACGGCGACAGCCATGACGACGAGCAGGAACTGCTGGGCAGGATCACCCGGCTGGCGGCGCGGCTGGAAAAGCTGGCGGTGGATGACAGCTACCGGTTTTCCGCCTCGCAGGCTTATTTCCGGCTGGTGCAGTCGCGCATCGAGGAGTTGCGGGAAGAGCGGATGGAGGGCTTTCCCACGGTGGAGGAATTCATGGACCGGCGGTTGACGCCGGCGGTCAGCACCTGCGCCGCCATCGCCAGCCGGCAGGAAGCGCTGGCGCGCCGGATCGCCCAGACCAACGACCTGCTGCGCACCCGGGTCGGCATCGTGCAGGAGCGCCAGAACCGGCAGATCCTGCAATCGATGAACCGGCGCGCGGCCCAGCAGCTGAAGCTGCAGCAGGCGGTGGAAGGCCTGTCGGTGGCGGCGATTTCCTACTATGTGATTGGCCTGCTGGGCTATGCCGGCAAGGCGGCCAAGGCGGCCGGCTGGCCGGTCAACCCAGACCTGCTGACCGGGCTGCTGGTGCCGGTGGTGGCGGCCGGCGTCTGGCTCGGGCTGCGCCGCATGCACCGGCGCATGCATGGCAGCTGACGGCAGGCGTCCGGTCTGGTGCTACAGCCACCTGCGCAAGATATCCCTGGCTGTTTTCGCGAAAAAGCAGGCATGCGTCGCGTTGCTGTGCTGTGCAAGAAAGTCGGCCAGGTCGTCATCGATGCGTACCAGTGCCTGCGGCTGCAGGATCGCCCTGGAGGCGAACCAGGCGGCGCGC
>Ga0308160_10003890_pt1 | contig 16382 bp, 20 predicted proteins | sample PhyFR1_FD_201036 | JGI IMG/M metagenome (GOLD analysis project Ga0308160, IMG submission 201036) | Phyllosphere microbial communities from UC Gill Tract Community Farm, Albany, California, United States - DLSLF.R1 | ecosystem: Host-associated > Plants > Phyllosphere > Unclassified | place: USA...
ACACCGTGACCGACGGCCGTCCGCCCCTGCCCCGCCACTTCGTCGTCACGCTCGCCGTCGCGTCGCTGCTGCTCGGCGTCGTCGCCTGCACGCCGGGCCTGCACGACCTGCCGGGTGCGCGCGACGCACCCGATCGCCCGGCGGCCGAGCTCGTCCACGACTGACGACAGGGAGGGAACGGCTGACGGAGGACCGCGGGCCCGTCAACTCGACTCTGCGAGCTCCTTGATCCACGGTTCCGTCGGGATCCCGCGGCGGTCGTTGTACATGATGTACACCTTGGCGGCGAAGGCGCGTTCCGACGGGGTGATGGGATCGGCCTTGCCGGCGGCCACTCGCGCGTCGAACGCCGCGACGGAGGGGCGGGGGCTGCCGTCGCCCCACGACTCAGTCTCGTTCAGGGTCACTGTCGTCTCCTTGCTCGTCGTGACACGATTCTCGGTCAGGTCCGCGACTCGTGTCCAGGTCGGTGTCTCGTGTCAGTGGAGGTGAGGGCAGGAAGGAGCTGAGGACCGCCGAGACGATGGCTGCCTCGGCGTCCGTGGCGCCGGGCACCAACGCGGCGGCGGCCTGGACGCCGGCGCTCCGCTCGGTCGCTTCGTCGGACGAGGCCCGGTTCATGGCCCATTCGGCCCTCGCCCACCACTCCGCGCGTTCCGCCGCACGTCGTTGCTCGAGGGCGCTCCGCGTCGCAGCCCGGTACGCGAGGGCGGCGGCCGCCACGGCGAAGGCGCCGGCGGCCGGTGGACCCGTCAGGAAGTCGCGCCAGAAGCCGTCGTCGATGACGAAGGGAGGGAGGAATCCGCGGGCGACGAACCCGAGACCGAAGAGACCTGTGACTGCTGAGACCGTTCGACCCGACGGGCGCCTCATCGCAGCCTTCTCGATCAGAGCCGCGGCTCGGTGCATGTCTCTCTCCTCTCAGGGGGCTGCTCGATCCGGGTCGGCCTCTGAGGCATCGTGCAGGAGAGCCGCCTCGCCGAAGAGCCGTGCCCCGGCGATCTGTGGAGGGGACACCCTGTGGAGAACCCCGCCCCGCCGACGTCGCCCCCGGTGGACGTCTCCTGGGAGTCGCGACACGTGTCGTCCGCACGCCACTACCGTCCAGCCCATGAGCCAGACACGAGAACGACTCACCACAGCTCTCCTCGTCGTCGGCGTCCTCGGCCTCGCCGCCGGGTGCACCTCCGACGACCAGGTCAGCGCCGCCCCGGCCGCCACCGACGTAGCCCCGACGCCGGGCGCGACGGCCTCGCCGACGCCCGTCGAGGCCGCCAGCCCGGAGGAGGCACTCGTCGCCGAGTACCTCGACGCCGCCGCCGCCGGCGACGCGGCCGCCGCCTGGCAGCTCCTGACCCCACAGGCCCAGGAGTTCTACTCGACCGAGCAGACCTTCGCGGGGCTCTTCGGCCGCGACGGCACGGTCTCCGCCGACGAGGCGGGCCAGCTGCTCGCCGGCGAGATGGTGTCGACCGAGGGCCCCGAGGGCGCCTTCACCCTCGTCAGCGTGACCACCGACTCCGAGGCCGACTCCTGGGTCGTGCGGGCTGTCGACGGCGACCCCGCCGACCTGCGCATCGACGACGCGGGCGTCCCGCCGACGGGCGGGTCGCTGTACGAGTGGCGGAACCCCGCGGCGGGCGCGGAGGACGCTCGCTACGAGGCAGGCCCCGCCGCGCTCGACGCGAGCCGCCCCGCGACCCTCTCGTTCGCGAGCCCCGCGAGCACGGACAGCGACGTCCCGTCGACCATCGGCTACCCCGACGCCCTGTACGGCTGGGTCGACGGCACCTCGGTGCCCGTCGAGCTCGGTGCCGCCGCCGGGTCGGAACGCCAGTTCACCGCCGACGTCGAACCCGGCGAGGGGGCTCCGACGGCCCTCACCGTCGTGTGGGAGACCGGCCTCGACGGCGGGACCCCCGCCTCCTGGCGCAGCAGCACCGTCCTGCTCTAGCACCGCCGGCCGCGACCACGACGCCGAGGTCGGCGCCGACGACCCTCAGCCGCGGGCGGCCGACTGCGCGACCGCGTGGTCGGCCTGCTCGCGGCTCAGCTCGGTGAGGCCGCCGCAGTTGCTGCACCGGTTCAGCCAGCGCTTCCGCAGCGTCACGAGCGGCACGAAGAAGAGCGTCGCCTTCGTGGCGTGCTCCTCGACCTGCTGCGGCACCGTCTTGTCGCAGAACCGGCAGGCGAAGACGACCACGGCGAGCACGCGGCTCTTCACGGTGGTGCCGAAGAGGATGAACATCGGTCGACCGTAGCGACCCGGCCTGCGAGGCGGCGCGGTGGGGGGCAGGAGGCGCGGGCGCGTTCCTGGGACGCGTCCGCGCCTCCTGCGGTTCACTGTCAGCGGGAGGCAGCGATGAAGCACATCCACTACGACGGCAGCACGATCACCACCGGCGACGACATCGCGGAGGCGGTGGTCGAGTACGCGGCCGCGCTCGGCGCGAACGGCGGCACGGACACCGTCCACGTGCCCACCTTCGACGCGCACGGCACCGCGACGACGTCGACCATCCTGATCGGGCCGGCCAGCCAGATCGTCATCTCCGACGCGGAGGAGGACGAGCTCGAGCCCGAGGACGAGCACTTCGTCGGGCGCCTGCGGGAGGCGTCGGCCGCGGCCGGGTCGGTCCAGGTCGTCCACGCCGACCGCGGGCCGACGGCCTCCGAGCGCTGAGGCCGGGCTCGACGCGAGGGCGGCCGGGAGGGCCGGAGCACGCCCCGCGGGCACGACCCCCGAACGGGTGATCTGCACGACCGGACGCGGAATGGTCGGGAGGGGGCAGATTGTCAGCTGTGCTCGCCGCTCTTGTGGCTCCGGCCGGAGTGGGCGTATGAACGACAGGTAACGGGGAACACGCGACGCAGTCACGCGGAGATCAGGTGCCTCCTCTTCTCAGTCAGGCGCCTCATGGCCCGTTCGACCTCCTCCCGTCCCCTCTTCTCCGCCCGTCCGGTGCTCGCCGGGGCCGTCGTCCTCGGCGTCGCCGCCGCGCTGGCCCTCTCCACGGCTTCCTCCGCCCGGGCCGTCGGGCTGATCGACCTCGGCGACGCGACGAGCTTCGCGGTGCTCGGCGGCCAGACCGTCACGAACACCGGCGTCGCAGTGGTGCAGGGCGACGTCGGCCTCTCGCCCGGGACGTCGATCACCGGGTTCCAGGGCGGCCCCGGCGTCGTCACCGACGGGACCCTGCACGCCACGGACGCCCTCGCGGCCCGGGCGCAGGCGTCGCTGCAGCGCGCCTACGAGCAGTCGGCGAGCCTCAGCCCGCAGGCCAGCATCTCGCTCGCCGACCCCGCCGACCGCCTCCTCACGCCCGGCGTCTACGCGTCCGACGGCGTCGACGCCCTGCTGCCCGACACCGCCGCGCTGACCTTCGCCGGCGACGCGGCCTCGACCTGGGTCATCCAGGTGCCCCAGGACCTCACCATCGGCAGCGGCACGTCGATGGTCTTCACCGGCGGCGCCAGCGGCTGCAACGTCTTCTGGCAGGTCGGGCGCTCCGCGACCATCGGCGGCGGCTCGGCGTTCGCCGGCACGGTCATGGCCCAGACCTCCATCTCGGTCGTCGCGACCTCGACCGTCGACGGGCGCCTCCTCGCCCGCACCGGCGCCGTCACCCTCGACACGACGCGCATCGTCCGCGACGCCTCCTGCAACGAGGCCCCGCAGATCACCTCGTCGGCCCCGACCGACGCCACCGCCGGCACGCCCTACGCCTTCACCGTGACCGCCACCGGCAGCCCCACGCCGACGTTCACGTCGACCACGCTGCCCGCCGGCCTCTCGCTCGACGCCACGACCGGGGTCATCTCGGGCACGCCCACGACGCCCGGCACCACCACGGTGACCGTGACGGCCACCAACGGCGTCGCGCCCGCCGACACCGCGACCTACACGATCACCACCCTCGAGGCCGCCGTGGTGACGCCGCCGGTCGTGCCGGTCACGCCGCCCGTCGTGCCCATCACGCCGCCCGTCACGCCGGTCGTGCCCGGGACGCCCACGACGCCGGGCGCCACCACCCCGCCGGCGACGACGACCCGCATCACGCCCGTCGCCGACCGCGGCCGCGTGGCCGCCCGTGACGGCGGAGCCCTCGCCTACACCGGCTCCGAGGCCACGCTGCCCCTGGCCGTCGGGGCCGCCGCGCTGCTCGCCGGGCTCGCCCTCGTGCTGGGCACGCGCCTCCGTCGTCGCGGGGAGCAGCAGCACCGCGGCTAGTCCCGTCCGCGGGCACGGAGCGTGCCGCGTGCGCCCGCTGGCTGTCAAGCCCCGGACGTCGCCCTGACCGCCGGGTTCGGTGGGTCGTGACCGACACCACGACCACGGGAAGGCAGGTGACCTCGTGATCGAACGAGGGAACACGACGCACGATCCGGAGCAGGACGAGCAGCTGGCACACGAGGCGCAGGGCCTCGTGCAGGGCCGGGGAGGCGCGGGCCACGTCCAAGAGGCCCGCCAGACCGAGCCGCTGCCCGACGACACGGACTCCGCCGAGGTGCAGCGGGCCGCGGGCCTCGACGGCGACCTCGTCGACGTCGAGACCGCCGTGACGCCCGAGCCGCCGAGCGCCGGGGGCGACGGCACGGACACGCTCACGGAGACCGCCGCGGCGCTCAGCGCCGACCCGGTCGCGTTCAGCACCGAGACGCCCGAGGGAGCCGACGTCGAGCGCGCCGAGCCCGACGGCTCGGACCCGTCGGCGCCCGGGCAGCCCGTCACCGACGTGGCCGGGGCCGACGCACGAGCCTCCGAGGGGGCCTCCGCCGACGGAGCGGGCTCGTGACCGACACCGAGGTCGACGACTCGCTCGCCCCGCTGCTGCGCGGCGACCGGCCGACGACCTGGGCCTACGCGGACGTCTCGGCCGACCGGGAGGACCCGCGCGGCTGGGCCGACAGCCTCGCCACCGCGACCCTCGACGCGCTCGTGCAGGCCGGCGCCCCGGTGGACGACGCCCGGGTGCTCGCCGAGGAGCTCGTCGCCCCGCCCGGAGTGCCCGCGCCGGTCAGCCGGTACGTGCTCGTGCAGGGCGGCGAGGTCGTGCTCAGCGAGGTGCTGCCCGGCCCGGCGAAGGCCGCCGACGCGCTCGGCCACGGCCCCGTGCCCGACGCGCTGCCGCTGCTGGCGCACCGTCCGGTCGACCTGACCTTCCTCGTCGTCGAGGTGGGGCGCGACGGCGGCGGGTTCCGCGTGTACCGCTTCGGGCACGGCGAGGTGCAGCGCGAGCAGCAGGTGCAGGGCCGCACCGACACGCTCCACGAGATCCAGGGCGGTGGCTGGGCGCACAAGAGGATGCAGTCGCACACGGAGGAGCTGTGGCGACAGAACGTCGGCGAGCTCGGCGACGCGATCGACTCCGCCGTGCGACGTCACCGTGCCGGGCTGGTCGTGGTCGCGGGCGACATCCGGGCCCGTCAGCTGCTCGAGCTCGAGCTGTCGGAGGAGACCCGTGGCCTGCTGTCGGTGGTGCCGACCGACACCCGGGCGCCCGACGCCGCCGACGACGCCCTCGTCTCGCAGGTCGAGGTCGCCCTCGCCCGCGTCGTGGCGCAGCGGGTGCACGACGCCCTCGACCTGCTGCGCACCCACCTCGGGCGCGGCGACGGCACGGCGGTGAGCAGGGTCGGCGAGGTCGTCGCGGCGCTCGCCGCGGCGCAGGTCGACACGCTGCTGCTCGATCCGTCGGCGGTCGACCACCGCACGCTGCTCGCGCTCGGCGACGCCCCCTGGGTGGCGACCGCCCCCGAGGAGGCGCTCGGGGCCGAGGTGCTCGCGGAGCTGCCCGCCGCCTCGGCCCTGGCCCGGGCCGCGCTGCTGACCGACGCCCGCGTCGTCCTCGCGAGCGCCGGTGCCCTGCCCGGCGACACCGGCCTCGGCGCCCTGCTGCGCTGGCCCGTCGGGCCGGCGAGGCCCGGCACCGACGCGGGCTGAGCACCGGCCGGCTCGGACGGCGCCCGTCCGACCGACCGACCAGCACGCACCGCACGCACGCCCGGACCGACCGACAGCACGCACACCGACCGACCGACCGACCGACCGACCGACCGACCGCACCGAGGAGGACCCCCGTGAGCGACGACTCCGCCCTGCCCCTGCCCGACTACGACCACCTGCCGCTCGGTACGCTCGAGACCCGGCTGCACGCCCTCGACGAGCCCGCCGTCGCGGCCCTGCTCGAGCACGAGCGGGCGCACGGCGACCGGCTGCCGGTCGTGCAGCTGCTCGAGGCACGGCTGGGCCGCCTCCGCGACGGCGCCGAGCCGTCGGGCGGCCTCCCGGCCACCGAGCTGTCGGTCGGCGGAGCGCCCGCGGGCGGCTCGCGCGTGAGCCCGGCGACGGCCGGCCCGGCGATGAACCCGCCGTCGCAGGTCGACCCGACCAACCCCGCCCAGCCGCGGTGAGCACGACCCGGCGCGGTGGCTCGCCGCGGCTCGTCGACGGCGCAGAGCCCCCGCGGCTGCGGGAGAGGGTGGAGGCGCGGGGCGCGCCTCACTAGCCTGGGCCCGTGAGCAGAGACCGAGTCCTCGCCCCCGCGCCGCCCGCCGACGGGTCGAGGCCGAAGGGGCCGGCGTCGTACTTCCCGAGCATCGAGGCCACCTACGGCCGGCCGGTGCAGGAGTGGCTCGACCTCGCCGCCGACCGGCTCGACGTCGACCCGCACATGCAGGTCGTCGCCTGGCTGAAGGCCGAGCACGGCCTGGGCCACGGCCACGCGAACGCCGTCGTCGCGTACGTGAAGGCGGCCCGCGCCGCGCAGTAGCCGCCCCCGCCCTGCCCGACGGGCACCGCACCCCGTTCCGTTCACCGCACCCCGATGTAGCGGGGTGCGCTGAACGGAACGGGGTGCGGTGAACTCGGGCCCGCGGGGTCAGCCGTGCACGCCGGGGAGGTCGCCCGCGAGCGAGAAGACCCGGGCGCCGAGCCCCACGTCGCGCTGCAGCTCCGCCGCGACGTCGAGCACCCGGGCCCGGAACACCGCCGGGGCGGTGCCCCGCTCCTCCTGCCAGGGCGCCTCGCGGCGCAGCACGACGAGGGCGGCCACCGTCGAGGGGCGGGCCCCGACCTCGGCGGCGCGGACGACCCACGGCTCGTCGGGCGCCCAGTCGACCACGTCGTCGGCGTGGCCGGGCGAGGAGGCGGTGAGCAGCAGGACGGTGTCGGTCGCGCCGACGCGGCCCCGGCGACGCGGCGGCACGTGGTCGACGCCGCCCCCGGCCCCGCTGGTCACGACCCACCCGTCACCCAGCTCGCGCTGCACCCGTGCCGCGAGCGAGAACGACCGCACCCGGTGGTCGAGCTCGACCACCGGCGACGGGAAGCGGAACTCGGTCAGGGAGATCGCGTCGAAGACGTCGTTCCAGGCACTGAGGTCGTCGCGCAGCACGGCCGACAGCCCGAGCCCGGTCGCGTCGAGGAGCCCCCACTCGGGCCCTCGGCCCCAGAGCGGCGAGTCGCCGACGGCGTACTCGGCCATCACCTGGAGCTGCTGCGGGGCGTCGGTCACGAGCGTCACGCTACCGCCGTCTCCCCGTTGTCCCGCGTCCGACGTCGACCGCACCCCGTTCCGTTCACCGCACCCCGATGTAGCGGGGTGCAGTGACCGGAACGGGGTGCGCTGGAGCCCGGGGCGCGGGGCGCGGGGCCCGGGGCCCGGGGCGCGGGGCCCGGCGCCCCGGGCCCGGGGCGCGGCCCCGCGGGGCGCGGCGGGCGCGCCCCGCGCTCAGCCGGCGTCGACGAGGCCGCGGCGGCGTTGCACGGCCCAGACGGTGCCGGCGACGCCGATCAGCACGGCAGAGAGCACCATCAGCGCGGGCCAGCCGCCCACCGGCCAGACAGTGCCCGCCAGCGCCGAGCCGATCGAGCCCCCGACGAAGTTGCCGACGACGTACGCGGTGTTGAGCCGACTGCGCGCCGCGGGGTCGAGCGAGAGCAGCCGAGTCTGCAGCAGCACCTGCGACGACTGGATGCCGACCGACAGCAGCGCGACGGCGATCAGCACCACGACGAGCGAGTCGCCGCCGAGGCCGGCGACGACGAGGGAGACGAGCGTGACCGCGAGCCCGACCCCGATCGCGGGCAGCGAGAGGCCGCGGTCGAACAGGCGGCCCGCGCGCTGGGCCCCGACGGCGCCGGCGACGCCGACGATGCTGACGAGCCCGATCTGCGCCGGCGACCAGCCGTACGGCTCGGCCGAGAGCAGGAAGGTGAGGCCCGTCCAGAACATCGTGAAGACGGCCATGACGGAGGCGCCGATCACCAGCGAGACCCGCACCTGCCGTCGATGCGCCACGGTGGTCAGCACCGACCAGAGCAGCTGCCGGTAGGGGGCGGCCGCGCGGCGGGGCAGCGACGGCACCGACCGCGCCATGAGGGCGGCGAGCACGACCAGCAGCACCGCCGCGACGACGTAGACGGCCCGCCAGCCGAGGGCGTCGGCGACGAGGCCGCTGATCGCCCGCGACACGAGGATGCCGAGGATCAGTCCGCTCGCCACCGTGCCGACCACCCGCCCCCGGTCGGCGTCGGTGGCGAGGTCGCCCGCCAGCGGCGTCAGCATCTGCCCCGCGACCGTCGTGAGGCCCACCAGCGTCAGCGCCACGAGCAGCAGCGGGAAGCTCGGGGCCGCGGCGCTCGCCGCGAGCGCCGCGGCCGAGAGCAGCATGATGAGCGGCACGGCCCGCCGTCGGTCGACCCGGTCGCCGAGCGGCACGATGAAGAAGACCCCGAGGGCGTAGCCGACCTGCGTCACGGTGATCAGCAGCCCGGTGGAGGCGGGGGAGACGTCGAGGTCGCCCCCGATGATCCCGAGAAGCGGCTGCGCCCAGTACAGGTTGCCGACCGCGGCGCCGCCCGCGACCGCGAAGAGCAGGGTGCGGCCCCGGGTCATCGTCGCCGTCGAGGGCGAGCCGGGCGAGGTGGGAGCAGGAGCGTCGTTCGTCACCCGGTCGACGCTACGCACTCCCGGGCGGCCGAGGGAGGCCCGGGCGGTGACCCCTCCAGGTGCCCGGCGTACGGTCGACGCCAGCAGGTGCGCCCCGCCTGCCGGGGCCGGCTCGCCGGCTCCTGGTCCCGACTCGTTTCCCGGAGCCGGGGCCGCCCCTCGTCCTCCCGCCGACGCGCCCTTCCCTCCGGGCCCGGCCGGTGCCACGATGTGCACGAGCGCCGACCGGCGCCGACCGGCCGCCAGGCGGTGCCGACCTCGACGACGAGGAGTCGACCATGTCCGTGCAGCTCACCCCCTACCTCGCCTTCCGCTCCCAGGCGCGTGAGGCACTCGACTTCTGGGCCTCCGTGCTCGGCGGCACACCGACGACCACCCGCTTCGGCGACTTCGGCGTGGGCACGCCGGCCGAGGCCGACAAGGTCATGCACGGCCAGCTCGAGACCGACGCCGGGCTCGTGCTGATGGCGGCCGACCGTCCCGACGAGATCCCGCTCGAGTCGGAGAACGCCATCTCGTTGTCGCTCAGCGGCGGGGCCGACGACGAGGAGGCGCTGACGCGCTGGTTCGACGGCCTCGCGGAGGGCGGGCACGTGCACGTGCCGCTCGCGAGGGCGCCGTGGGGCGACTCGTTCGGGATGGTCGACGACCGCTTCGGCATCCACTGGATGGTGAACATCGCGGGCGCAGGCGCGGACGCGTCCGACGCCTCCGACGCCTGATCCGAGTGGGCCCGCCCGGGCCCGCGCGGCCTACTCCTCCGTGATCGCGACGAGGCTGATCGGCACGCCCGGCGAGATCAGCAGGTCGGCCCGCTGGTAGCGCCCCTCGCCGATGTTGACCTCGAGCCAGAACGCTTCGCCCCCGGCGACGGCGGCGAGCACGCGCTCGCGCACCGCGTCGAGCTGGTCGCCGGGCAGCGTGTAGAGCACCCCGTCGTAGTGCACGTCGACGCGCTTGGTCACGAGGCGGCCCCGTTCGTGACGGGGGCGGCCCCGGGGGCCGTGCCCGCGCCTCCCACAGGCCCGGCGGGCTCGTCGACGACCTGCAGGCCGATGTTGGTGTTGGCCGTCATCTCGAGCGCCCGGACCCACTCGGGGTTGATGCGCGGCAGACGGCTGCCGTAGTACTTGTAGACGAGCGGGATGGACGGGTGCAGCCAGATGGCGGTGCGACCGTCGCCGACGGCCTGGTCGTCCTTCCACGAGAAGTAGAACGACTCCCCGCGGCGCAGCTTCATGCCGATCACGATCTGCAGGTGCGCGAGGGTCCGGTCGTCGAAGTCGACGCTGAGCGCCTCGTCGTACGCGAACTTGCCCATGTCTGCCCCTCTGGCTGGCGGGGTGGGGGACGCCCGGCCGGTCGTCCCTCCACGAGCCCTGGCCCCCGGAGGGAACGAGGCTGCTCCCGAACCTATCGGCCCTGCTCCGATGCCTGTCCAGGGCTTGCGCCGACCCCTGCTCGGGGGGTATCGGGCCTCGGCCCCGCACCGTCCGGGCGGCCCCCGCGTCAGCGCCGCGTGAGGATCGGGCCGTGGGGCGTGAGGAAGCCGTGAGGAGCCCCGGCCGGCCCCGCCGCCCGGTGTCTACTGGCTCGCTGTGCCCGCCACGGGCACCGGGCCCGAGCGGGCCCGCCCCGTCAGCCTCCCTGGGAGTCGTCGTGCTCGACATCGTCTACCTGCTCGCCGTCATCGCGGTCTTCGCCGTGATCGCCTTCGTCGCGAAGGGGGTCGAGAAGCTGTGATCGTCGTCGAGATCGGCGCCGCCGTGCTCGCCGTCGCCGCCCTGGTCTACCTCGTCTGGGCCCTCGTGCAGCCGGAGCGCTTCTGATGGACGCCCTCCTCGGCGTCCTCCAGGTCGCCACCGTCGCCGCGGTGCTCGTCGTGGCCTACCGCCCCCTCGGCGACCACATGGCCCGCCTCTACTCGAGTACCCGCCACCTCCGCGCCGAGCGCGTCGTGTACCGGCTGATCGGGGTCGACGGCTCGGCCGAGCAGAGCTGGCCCGCCTACCTCCGCGGCGTGCTGAGCTTCTCCGTCGCCGGCGTGCTCGTGCTCTACGCGATCCAGCGCCTGCAGGCCGTGCTGCCCCAGTCGCTCGGCTTCCCCGCCGTGCCCGAGGGCCTCGCCTTCAACACCGCCGCCTCGTTCGTCACGAACACGAACTGGCAGTCGTACTCGCCCGACCTCACGCTCGGCTACGCCGTGCAGCTCGGCGGCCTCGTCGTGCAGAACTTCGTCTCCGCCGCCGTCGGCATGGCCGTGGCCGTCGCGCTGATCCGCGGCTTCGCCCGCGTGCGCACCGGCACCCTCGGCAACTTCTGGGTCGACCTGACCCGCGGTGTCGTGCGCCTGCTGCTGCCCCTCGCGCTGCTGAGCGCCGTCGCGCTCATGATCGGCGGCGTCGTGCAGGACTTCACCGGGTTCACCGACGTCACCACGCTGACCGGCGGCACGGCCACGATCCCCGGCGGGCCGGTCGCCTCGCAGGAGGCGATCAAGATGCTGGGCACGAACGGCGGCGGGTTCTTCAACGCGAACTCCGCCCACCCGTTCGAGAACCCCACGCCGTGGACGAACGCGCTCCAGGTCGTGCTGATGCTCGTCATCCCGTTCTCGCTGCCGCGCACCTTCGGCACCATGGTCGGCTCGCCCCGTGAGGGCCGCGCGATCGCGCTCGTCATGGCGCTGTTCTTCGTCGTCTCGCTCACGGCGCTGACGATCTTCGAGCTCCGCGGCGCCGGCACGGCGCCCGAGCTGGCCGGCGGCGCGATGGAGGGCAAGGAGGCGCGGTTCGGCATCATCGGATCGGCCCTGTTCGGCACGACCTCCACCCTGACCTCGACCGGCGCCGTCGACTCGATGCACGACTCGTACACGGCGCTCGGCGGCATGATGCCGCTGCTGAACATGATGCTCGGCGAGATCGCCCCCGGCGGCGTCGGCTCGGGCCTCTACGGCATGCTCGTGCTCGCCGTCATCACGGTGTTCATCGCCGGGCTGCTGGTCGGCCGCACGCCGGAGTACCTCGGCAAGAAGCTCGGCCCGCGCGAGATCACGCTGGCCAGCCTGTACATCCTCGTCACGCCGACCCTGGTGCTCACCGGCACGGCGCTGAGCTTCGCGATCCCCGCCGTCCGGGCCGACGTCGAGGCGACGTCGATCTGGAACCCCGGGGTGCACGGCTTCACGGAGGTGCTCTACGCCTTCACCTCGGCGTCGAACAACAACGGCTCGGCCTTCGCCGGGCTCACCGCGAACACGCCCTGGTTCAACACCGCGCTCGGGGTCGCCATGCTGCTCGGCCGCTTCGTGCCGATCGTGCTGGTGCTGGCGCTCGCCGGGTCGCTCGCCGCCCAGGACAGGATCCCCGCCACCGCGGGCACCCTGCCCACCCACCGGCCGCTCTTCGTCGGCCTCCTCGCCGGTGTCTCCGTCGTCGTGACGGCGCTCACCTACTTCCCCGTCATCGCACTCGGGCCTCTCGCCGAAGGGCTGAACTAGACCATGCCGACACCATCCGACACCTCCACCGGGGCCTCGACCCGCGACTCCCGCACGACCGGCTCCGCCGGGGCCCCCGGCGACCCGACCGGCGAGGCCGGCACCGGCGCCCCCGCCGCGGGCCGCCCCGCGGCCTTCGGCCCGGCGCAGCTCGCCGCGGCCCTGCCCGGCGCCCTGCGCAAGCTCGACCCGCGCCGCATGTGGCACGACCCGGTGATGTTCATCGTCGAGGTGGGCGCCGCCTACACGACGCTGCTCGCCGTCGCCCAGCTCTTCGGCGTCGGCGACGCCACCTCGGGCGGCTCGCCGGTGCCCGGCTCGTTCACGGTCGCCATCGCCGTCTGGCTGTGGCTCACGGTCGTCTTCGCGAACCTCGCCGAGTCGGTCGCCGAGGGGCGCGGCAAGGCGCAGGCCGAGACGCTGCGCGCCACCCGGACGAGCACGACGGCACGACGCGTCGCCTCGTACGACGCCGACGGCGACGCCTCGGCCGAGTACGCCGCCGTCGACGACGTCTCGTCGGCCGACCTCGGGCTCGGCGACGTGGTCGTGGTGACGGCCGGCGAGCTCGTGCCGGGCGACGGCGACGTCGTCTGGGGCATCGCCTCGGTCGACGAGTCGGCCATCACGGGCGAGTCGGCCCCGGTGATCCGGGAGTCGGGCGGCGACCGCAGCGCCGTGACCGGAGGCACCCGCGTGCTCTCCGACCGCGTGGTCGTGCGCATCACGAGCAAGCCGGGCGAGACCTTCGTCGACCGCATGATCGCGCTCGTCGAGGGTGCGAAGCGCCAGCGGACGCCGAACGAGATCGCCCTGAACATCCTGCTCGCGAGCCTCTCGATCGTCTTCGTGGTCGTCGTGCTGACCCTGAACCCGATCGCCGGCTACAGCGACGCGTCGGTGAGCGTGCCGGTGCTGATCGCGCTGCTCGTCTGCCTCATCCCGACGACGATCGGCGCGCTGCTCAGCGCGATCGGCATCGCTGGCATGGACCGCCTGGTGCAGCGCAACGTGCTGGCCATGTCGGGCCGTGCCGTCGAGGCGGCGGGCGACGTCACCACCCTGCTGCTCGACAAGACCGGCACCATCACCTACGGGAACCGCCGGGCGGTCGAGTTCACGCCGCTCGACGGCGTCGCCGAGGCCGAGCTGGTGGAGGCGGCCGCCACGTCGTCGCTCAGCGACCCCACGCCCGAGGGCCGGTCGATCGTCGACCTCGCCCTCACCACCGGCTGGCACGAGGCGGGCGTCGACCGCTCGACGATCGTGCCGTTCACCGCGCAGACCCGCATGAGCGGGCTCGACCTGCCCGACGGCACCGAGATCCGCAAGGGCGCCGCCGGTTCGGTCATCGCGTGGGTCGAGGAGGGCGGCCGGCTGGCCAGCACCGAGCACGACGAGCTGACCGGCCGCGTCGAGGCCGTCTCGACGGCGGGCGGCACCCCGCTCGTCGTCGCGGTCAAGGACGCCGGAGGCGCGGCGCGCGTCCTCGGCGTCGTCCACCTGAAGGACGTGGTGAAGGAGGGCCTCCGCGAGCGCTTCGCCGAGCTGCGCGCCATGGGCATCCGCACCGTCATGGTCACGGGCGACAACCCGCTCACCGCGGCGGCGATCGCGCGCGAGGCCGGGGTCGACGACCACCTCGCCGAGGCCACCCCGGAGGACAAGCTCGCGCTGATCCGCCGCGAGCAGCAGGGCGGCGCGCTGGTCGCGATGACGGGCGACGGCACGAACGACGCCCCGGCGCTCGCCCAGGCCGACGTCGGCGTCGCGATGAACACCGGCACGTCGGCCGCGAAGGAGGCCGGCAACATGATCGACCTCGACAGCGACCCGACGAAGCTGATCGACGTCGTGCGCATCGGCAAGCAGCTGCTCATCACCCGGGGCGCGCTGACGACGTTCTCGATCGCCAACGACGTGGCGAAGTACTTCGCGATCATCCCCGCGATGTTCGCCGGCGTCTTCCCGGGGCTGGGGCTGCTCAACGTCATGCAGCTCAGCTCGCCGTCGTCGGCCATCCTCTCGGCGATCGTCTTCAACGCCCTCGTCATCGTCGCGCTCATCCCGCTCGCCCTCCGCGGCGTCCGGTACCGGGCCGCGTCGGCGTCGTCGATCCTGGGCCGCAACCTGCTCGTCTACGGGCTCGGCGGCGTCGTGGCGCCGTTCGTCGGCATCAAGCTGATCGACCTCGTCGTCAGCCTGCTGCCCGGGTTCTGAGCCCGCGCCTCCCGCAGCACCCCACCTCGCAGCACCCACCTCGCAGCACCAGAGACAGACAGAAGGACTCACCATGAACGCACGCAGCACGCTGCGTCAGTACGGCACCGCCCTGCGGGCCGTCGTCGTCGCCACCCTCGTGCTCGGCGTCGGCTACACGCTCGTCGTGACGGCGGTCGGGCAGCTGGCCGTCGGGCACCGGGCGAACGGCTCCGAGGTCGAGGTCGACGGGCAGGTCGTCGGCTCGTCGCTGATCGGCCAGTCGTTCACCGACGACGACGGGGCCGCCCTGCCCGAGTGGTTCCAGTCGCGGCCCTCCGCCGCCGGCGACGGCCACGACGCCTCCGCGTCGAGCGGCAGCAACTGGGGGCCGGAGAACCCTGACCTGATCGCGGCGATCGAGGAGCGCCGGGCGGCCGTGGCCGCGAGCGACGGGGTCGACCCCGCGAGCGTCCCGGTCGACGCGCTCACCGCCTCCGCGTCCGGCCTCGACCCGCACGTCAGCCCGGAGTACGCCCGCGAGCAGGTCGAGCGCGTCGCGGCCGCCCGAGAGCTGCCCGTGGCCGAGGTGCGCGAGCTCGTCGAGCAGCACGTGCAGGGGCGCGACCTCGGCTACCTCGGCGAGCCGACCGTGAACGTGCTCGAGCTGAACGTGGCCCTGGCCGAGCTCGGGCGCTGACGAGGGGCGCACGAGGGCCCGGGCACGTGATCGTGCCCGGGCCCTCGTGCTGCCGCGAGGCGCCGCCGCGGGGCGGTCACCGCGAGGCCGGTCGCCGCGATGGCGGGAGCCTAGGAGGCGGGGGTCGCCGCGACGAGGAACTCCACCGTGCCGCTGTCCTCCACGCTGACGAAGCCGAGGTCGGGGGCCTGCACGCCGTAGTCGGAGAAGGTGACCGGGATCGACCCGCTGATCTGCACCCCGTCGCCTGAGAGCGCGGCCTGCAGCGGCACGGTGACCTGCTGCGTGACGCCGTGCATCGTCAGCTCGCCGGTGGCCTCGGTCGTCGCCACCTCGCCGTCGGCGGGCACCGCGGCGTCGATCGACTCCGTCAGGGTGAAGGTCGCGGTCGGGAACTGGTCGGTCTGGAGGGCCGTGCCGCGGAAGTACTCGTCACGGTTGCCGCTGTCGGTCGCGATGCTCGCGACGTCGACGTCGATCGTGGCGGCCGAGACCGACGAGCCGTCGACGGTGATGGTGCCGGTGACCTGGTCGGTCGTGCCGACCACGGTGACGTCGGTGCCGTTGAGCACCTCGTCGACGCGGTAGCCGGCGGTGCTGCCGTCGCCGACCTGCCAGTCGCCGGTCAGCTGGCTGGCGTCGAGGGTGCTGCCGCCGGCGGTCGGCGCGACGGTCGGGGCGGCCTCGGGGGCGCCGACGACGACGTCGCGGTAGAAGGCGGGCCCGGCGAACGCGGCGGTGGCTCCGAGGCCCACGACGACGGCGGCACTGACTCCGATGATGATGCCGGTCTTCTTCTTCACGGTGATCTCCTGCTGGTCGAGGGCGGCGACGACGGAGGTGCCGTCACTGGGAACGACGGGCGGCGGCTGTTCGGGGTTCAGCCTCCCAGCGCACTGTCAGGTCCGCCGCGACCGCGGAGCGAGCAGCCCGGGGTGCGAAGATGCCGCGACGGTGAACCATCCGGCCCCCCGTCTCGTCGTACAGGTGAGGAGGTGGCGATGGACGTCGACGGAGCAGCCCGGCT
>Ga0308160_10003891_pt1 | contig 16381 bp, 29 predicted proteins | sample PhyFR1_FD_201036 | JGI IMG/M metagenome (GOLD analysis project Ga0308160, IMG submission 201036) | Phyllosphere microbial communities from UC Gill Tract Community Farm, Albany, California, United States - DLSLF.R1 | ecosystem: Host-associated > Plants > Phyllosphere > Unclassified | place: USA...
CCAGGTGGGCGTCCCGCTTCGGAGGCGGGCCCGGGGCCGAGGGCGAGGCGTACGGGCCCGGGAAGGCGACGTTGTTGATGAGCCGCGTGCGATCGTCTTCGGCCGGCCGGGCGAGGACGCCGGCCGCATGCTGATGCTTATTGAGCTCAGCCCCGGCCGCTGCTGCCGTCGGTGCGTGGCTCGGCCCGCCGGGCGAGGCACCGGGCGGGAGAGGTGTTGCTGGCGACGGCGGCGGCGGCGGTCGCGCTGGCCGCGACGCGCTGCCGTAGGGCGAGACGAACTGGGCTGAAGAGGCATCGCCTCCGAGCGCCGGGGCAGCTGGCGGAGGTGGGCCTGGGAAGGCGCTCATCCGGGCGAAGGAAGGGGGGAGAGAAGGAGGAGGGGAGGGAGGGTGCTCGAGAGTCGCAGGCTCGAGCTCGGCGATGCCGGCTACGGGCGGAGGTCGTCGGCGAGCTAAAGGCACGAGGGGGGTGAGGCGGCTCGAGACGGCGGCGAACGGGCAGAGCGGAGGGGCCTGCGGACGAGCAAGAGGATATCTCAGTCAGGGCTTCTGTTCACGGCTCAGACAGGGGCACACTTGAAGCTCGAGACGGACCTAGGTCTAGGTCAGGTTGGGTCGAACGGAGATGAGCGTCCGGGATGGGAAAGCCCTCTGGTGGTGCGCGGCCATGCGCTCGCACGGCCTCAGACGGTCGGAGGCAGTTCGACCAAAGGGCGCAGCGCGCCTCTACCGGTACCGTCGACAGGTGGACCGACCTGGCGCTGCTCGCGGGCATAGTACGCCCTCGCATGGAGAGTATCATCCAAAAGAGTCCTCCCGGCTCCGTCTTGACCTGCTTTTTACAGGACAGCTCAGACGGTGGTGGTAAATATACACGACGGGCTCGCGGCCCTCATACGCCTCCACCTTCTCGACCAGGGTCTTCTCGACTAGGGTCTTCTGCACTGCAGACGAGCTATCAGCAGGTCTTCCTTCGTCCCCGTCAGTCCGCTCCATGCATGGGTCGGCCGTCGGCTGGGAGGGCAGCTGGCGAGAGAGTACGATGTCTGCTGCGTGCCGGGCCACGGGGTCGAATTCCGAATAGCAGCCATGGCGTGCTCTGGTGGCCCTCGGTTCCCTTGCCCGACTCGCTCACCCTCCCCTCCTCCGAGCAGTCTCGTCCTCAACCTCGATGAGCGCTCTACTGCCTGACGGTCATGGCCGGGGATCAGCCCCTTTGACCTCTCGTCCTCCGCACCGACTGACCTTCCATCGATCGGCTCATGATCCCTCCACGCGCCCACCGAAGCGATTCCGTCGGACTCTCGCGCCGCCCCAGCCAGCCGAGGCGAGCCGGCGGCGGCGCGGGCCCGCGCGACGACTGGCCGGTCCCTGCGCTGCGGTCGGGCGGTCGGCCGTCGCCGCCGCATTCCGATATGCGACTCACTCGAGGGCAGAGGTCAGGCGGCCCGAGCAAGGGCAGCAGCAAGGCGGAAGGATAACAGGGCGCGACTGTGCGCTGGCGAGCTTCGCCTCACTTCCCCCTGACCCCTCTCGCAACCTCGCAACCACCCTCCCCTCGTTCCCCAGCCAGCCGACCGTCAGCAAGCTCACCCAAGCCTTCGCCCCCCCGCCGCCCGCTGCCTTGCTTCCGCCGAGCCCTTCACCCCTTCGCACCCTCCTTCCTCTCCGACCCGACCGTCGCGCCTTTCCTACCCAGCCATGCAGCACCTTCACCCGGCCAGCAGCTGCTCGTCCTCCGTCCACGAGCTCGCCAACGGCTTCCTCACGCTCACGTGCGCAGCCGTCCCCGGCCGGTCGTCGTCGGCCGGCGAGGTCCCACGCTCGCTACAGCCGCCCTACGGCGTGTCGACCTGCCACCCGCTCAAGGATGGGCTCGACAAGCTCCATCCGGCCTCGGGCGAGCGCAAGGAGCCGGCTGGACCTCGGCTTTCGGACAGGGCGACACGGGGACCCGATGCGGGCCCCCTTATCGAGAGGTGCGTCGCGCGCCTCGCGTCCGACCCCGACCGACCTGGTTTCCATCGACGCGACACCTGACCAACCTCCTCCCAGGTTCGCCTGCCTGTTCAACGACGTCTACAACGCCGAGACGAACCCGTCCGGCATCATCTCGCTCGGCGTTGCCGAAAACTTCCTCATGGCCGAGGAGCTTCTTGCCTTCTTCGGCCGAGCCTTCAAGGAGTCGTTCACGATGGCCGACCTGTCGTACGGCGACCACCTGTGGGGCAGCAGAAGGCTGATGGACGCCCTCGCCGGCTTCTACAACACGTGCGCGCCTTCCTTTCCCCGTCGTTGCTGTATCCTTGCGCTGCGACTGACGAGAAAGGCGCACTCGCCCGCCCTGTTGCGACAGGCACTTTGCTCCGTCGACCGTCATCAAGCCGACCGATATCATCACCGGCAACGGCTGCTCGGCACTGCTCGATCAGCTCTTCCACGTCCTCGTCGATGCCGGCGAGGGCTGCCTCCTGTCCGAGGTCACGTATGCCGGCTTTGGGCGCGACCTCCGTCCGCGGTCGGGCACCGTGCTTGTCGGTGTGCGGCTCGAGGGGGTCGACGGAGACGACGAGGGCGACGTCGACGCGCGGTACGGCAAGAGCCTGCGCGAGAGCGAGGCCAAGGGCGTCAAGGTGCGTGCGAGATTTTTGGGTGGCCGGCGGACCCTTTTGAGCTGACTGTTGTGCGCGCTTCCTTCAGATTCGCGCGATGCTCATCTGCAACCCGACCAACCCGCACGGCCGGACGCACTCGCGCCGGACGCTGCTCGACTACTGCCTTTTTGCCGAGAAGCACGACCTACACCTCGTCTCGGACGAGATCTACGGCCTTAGCGTCTACGACAACCCGGCTTACCGCGATGCGCTGCCGTTCACGAGCATGCTCAGCCTCGACGTCGAGAAGGAGACTGGCGTCAAGTTCGACAAGTCGCGCTTGCATGTCGTCCATGGCATGAGCAAGGACTTCTGCTCGAACGGCCTCCGGCTCGGCGTCCTCGTCACGCCGCACAACCCCCGCCTGATCCGGACGATGGCCCAGACGTCGATGCTGATGAAGGTGTCGTCGCCAGCCGACGTCCTCTTCTCGGCCCTTCTCACCTCGCCGACGTCGCCGACGGCCTCGAGCGCGACCTTCCTCGACTGGTTCATTAAGGAGAACCGACGCCGGCTGACGGCCGCCCACGCGCTCGTCCGGAGCTGGTTCGAGCGTCGGGGCGTCCGCGTCGCCGATTCGAACGCCGGCCACTTCTGCTGGGTCCAGCTCGGCGAGCGCATGGGCTGGACGACGCTCGCGCATGAGAAGCAGGGCTTCCAGCAGCTACTCGACGGCGGTGTCTATCTCGGTCAGTCTCTCCCTCTGCCCCTTTACAAAGAGGCGCAGCTCCTGACACTTGGGTCCACTTCTGGCAGCTCCTGGCTCGGCCTACAACGAGCGCCAGCCGGGCTGGATGCGCGTCACCTTTGCGGTCGATCGCAGCGCGTTGCTCCAGGGCCTCACCCGGGTCGAGGAGATCCTCGACCTCCGGCCCGTCTCTGCCTGAGCGCAAGGGAGGTAGGACGGGATCGTTGGAAGGGGGCGTCGGCGGCATCTCGGTCGCCAGAGCCCGGGATCTCATGAGTTTACGCGACCACTGGACGGAGCGACCGTCGGGGGGAGAAGAGGCCAACAGAGCAGAGCAGAGCTCCGCCGAGGCTGAGAATAGTCGCACGAGCCGGCTGCGGCCGTCGCGTCTCTCCCGCCCGCCTCCGTCTGCTCGCAGCCGCGATGCTTTTCGTCCGTTTGTGTTGAGCGAGGTGGGCCTGCCTCTTTTCACTAGCACCGCCCGTCGATGCCCTGCCTGCCTTTGGCTGTCGGGGCGCATGGCGGTCATGGCCTAGCTCCACAGGGTTGGACCACCGCCCGTTCCGCGGTGCCGCCTCGGGCCGGCGGCTTGCCGAGAAGGGGGCGATCGCTCCCTCCGAGCGGGCGCAGGCAGGCAGGCGGGCAAGGCCTCCCCTGCTGCCTTCCTCTGCCCTACGCTGCGATCCTCGGGAGGAGCGCGAGAGACGGCTCTGCGTATGAGCTCGTAGGGACCAAGCAACTGTTCCGGAAGCGAAAGCGGAGGGGAAGGAGGGAGCCGAGCGGCAGGCCAGAGGGTGGACCGCGCGGGCGGGCTGCGACGCCGCGGGATCGCCCTTCGACCTTCTCCGGAAGAACGGCCGTCCGTCTAACATGTCGGAACGAGCGTCACTTGCTGCCCTTAACAAGGGGAGGCGGAGGATGACAGGCAGCCGTCCTTCTCCCAGTTCCCCCGACCCTCTCCGTGGACCTCTCGACCCACACAGCGCGCGCCGCCGCCCGATCCGCCCACCATGGCTCGTGAGTGCTGCCTCGAATCCGTGGCCGACGTCATCCTGCCTGACTGCCTCGCGCTGACCTCCAGTGTCTCACGGCACTCTCTCCTCTTCCAGCTCTCGCCATGCTCAAGAACTTCAAGGTCATCGTCTTCTGCACCTTTGTCGCCTTTGGCGGCTTCCTCGTGAGTGACCCTCCGATGACCGAGGCTGCGCGCGGCGCCCGTCGTCATCATCGGCGCTGACCGTCTCGCCCTCCCGTCGCCAGTTCGGCTACGACATCGGAGTCCTGTCCGGCCTCCTCATCCAGCCTGACTTCATCCGCCGCTTCGGCGAGCAGGGTCCGGATGGGGAGTACTTCCTGAGCGCGAGTCGGCAGTCGATCATCACCTCGCTCCTCTCTGCCGGTGCGTCTGCCTCCGGGCGCTTTTCCGTCGGACCAGAGCAAGGGATAGTGCTGATCTCGCCCGCCCTTCCCCTCCAGGCACCTTTGTCGGTTCGCTCGCCCAAGCTCTAACCTCGGACCGCTTTGGCCGCAAGGGCTCGATCTTTTTCTGGTCGGCCGTCTTCACCGTCGGCGTCGCGATCCAGACCGGCTCCGTCAGTGGCCTCGCTCAGATCACCGTCGGTCGCTTCATCGCCGGTCTCGGCGTCGGTGCCATGTCGGCCATCGTCCCTCTTTACAACGGCGAGGCCGCTCCCAAAGCGCTGCGCGGCTTCCTCCTCGTCATGTACCAGGTTCGTCTGGCTTTCCTTTTTTTTCCTCGTCCGCTGCGCGCTGACCAGTCCCCTCGCCTTGCCCAGGTCCAAATCATCACCGGCATCTTCTTCTCGTACATCCTCGACATCGCCGTCCACCACATCAACACGAGCGTCGCATGGCGGTTGCCCATTGGACTTCAGTTCGTACTGAAATTCTACCTTTTCACACGTGATAGGTCGCTGATCCGCTTCCTTTCAACAGACTCCTCTTTGGCGTCGTCCTTATGGGCGGCATCCTCTACTTGCCCGAGTCGCCCCGGCTCCTGCTCGCTCGCGGCAACATCGAGGCCGCGCGCGACGCCATCCGCCGGCTCAACAACTGCCCGATCGACGACCCGCTCGTCCAGGAGGAGATTGACGACCTCGCCTACGGCATCAAGGTCGAGAACGAGGGCGGCAAGGCCGGCTGGCTCGAGTGCTTCTCAACGCGCAACGTGCTTTGGAAGCGGACCATCAGTGCGTCGTGACCCTTTGCCTTCTCATGCTTTCGACAGGTTGCTGATCTCAAGGTTGCTGATCCGCTCCCTCCGACAGACGGCATGATGCTCCAGTTCATTCAGCAGCTCAACGGCCAGAATTTCTACTACTACTACGGCCCGACCTTCTTTGAGCCGGCCGGCACCAACCTGTCGTCGCTCGAGGTCCAGCTCATGCTCGGCGGTGTCTCGCTGGCCGCGACTATCCCGGCTCTCTGGGCGCTCGACAAGATCGGTCGGCGCAAGATGCTCTTCCAGGTGCGTAGGGCGAGACGGGACTAAGATTCTTAATAAAGGTGGCTGACCCTCGAGAGCATTGACAACACACAGGGCGCCATCCTCGAGGCCATCTGCGCCATCATTGCCGGACTCGTCGGCCACTTCCTCCTGCCCAAGCCCGGCACGCCCAAGGAACTCTACACCTCGTCCAACAAGACGGGCGGCGCCGTCCTCGTCGCTTTCGCCGTCCTCCAGATCATGTGCTTCTCGTTCTTTTGTGAGTCACAAACCTCCCTCAACGGCCCCCTTTAGATCCCAGACTGACTGTCGCCGCCTACTCTCGCTATTCCTAAGGGGGTCCCACGCCCTGGGTCTACCTCGGCGAGTCCTTCCCGCTCCGTGTCCGGCCCAAGTGCATCGCCCTCGGCTCGGCGACCAACTGGTTCTGGAACTTCCTGTGCGTTGCCTCTTTCGAGCGTTTTGCTGCCACCACATATGCTGACTTTCTCGTGACGCGCCAGGCTCTCGTTCTTCGCTCCTAAAATCGCTGCCAAGATTGGCCCGCTCATCCTCCTCATCTTTGCCGGCGTCCTCATCTTTGGTGCCTTCTACGTGTACGTACAGTGCCCACCGCACTCAAGCAAGCTCATTGCTAATCTCCTTCTCCTTCCCCCCGACAGCTACTTCTTCATTCCGGAGACGAAGGGCCTCTCGCTCGAGGAGGTCGACCAGATGTACTCGCAGCACGTCAAGCCCTGGCAGTCTACTAGCTGGACCCCCTCGGTCCGCAAGACTGAGTCCTGGACTGATGACAAGGGCGAGGTCCACCACGTCTCGCGGGCCAAGGCCCCGGCCGTCTTCCACTAGACTTGGCTGCCTGCTCCCCTCGACTCTCTTGTATTTTGTAGCTTTTGTCGACTCACTTGCTCATAGCCATGGCGCTTGTTTTTGTGCATCTCTGTTGGCCCTCTCTTGAGGTATGCGACCGCAGGGTGAGATTCCGAAAGAAAGTCATGTGTAGATCACGCGATAGTTTGCTTCAACGAGGGACGATAGAACAGCGCCGCAGAGGCCGGCGAGAGGGGAAGGAGGCAAGGAGGAGGTTTCCACGGCGGGGCGAGCCTGCTGCCGATCCTTCTTACGCCCCCCTTTTTAGTGGTGGAAGAGGCGGAGGTTGGTGTGAGCAAAGGCCATGCCGTACTCGTCGGCGACCTTAATGCACTCGGCGTCCATGATGGAGCCGCCGGGGGCGGCGAGGTACGAGACGCCGGACCGCTTGGCGCGGTGGACGTTGTCCGGGAAGGGGAAGAAGGCGTCCGAGCCGCAGGCGACGCCCGAGAGCTTGGCCATGTGAACCTCGCGCTCCTCGGCCGAGAGCGGCTTGGGCGCCTCGGTGAAGAGCGACGACCACTGCTCAAACTCTGACGGCGACGAGTTGAAGGCGGTGCCGGTAACAAAGAGGTCGATGGCGTTGGCTGCGGAGTCGAGAGATGGGTAAGTCGACGGCAAGAGTGGCGCGTGCAAAAGCTTCTAATGAAGGAGGTACTCACCCTTGTCGGCGCGCTTGGTGCCCTGCTTGAAGGGCAGGTTGAGGACGCGCTCGTGGTGCCGGAGCCACCAGTTGTCGGCCTTCTCGCCGGCGAGGCGGGTGCAGTGGATGCGCGACTGCTGGCCGGCGCCGAGGCCGATGACGGTGCCGTTGAGGGCGTAGCAGACCGAGTTGGACTGGGTGTATTTGAGCGCGATCGTCGCGACGAGCAGGTCGAGCGCGGCCTGAGCCGGGATCTCCTTGTTGGCGGTGACGACGTTCTTGAAGAGCGAGCCATCAATGACGACGTCGTTGCGGCGCTGCTGGAGCGAAATACCGTAGACCTGGCGGGTCTCGACGAGCGACGGGACGTAGGTCGGGTCCATCTGGTCGCAGGGAGGAGCGTCGGGTCAGATGCTGCCGTCCGCACGTGTGCTGACCTGCAGCGGCGGCGACGTACCTCGAGCACGCAGTACTTGCCGCCCTTCTTCTTCTGGAGGATTTCGAGCGCCTCGGGCTCGTAGCCGGGCGCGATGACACCGTCCGAAACCTCGCGGTTGATGATCTTGGCCGTCGCGACGTCGACGACGTGGCTCAGGCCGATGAAGTCGCCGAACGACGACATGCGGTCGGCACCGCGGGCGCGGGCGTAGGCGGCCGCGAGGGGCGTCAGGGCCTGCTTGGCGTAGAGGTCCTCGACGCCAAAGACCTTGGCCTCGATCTCGTTGAGCTGGATGCCGAGCGCGGCGCCGGCCGGCGAGACGTGCTTGAACGAGGCGGCGGCGGGGAGGACCGGGTCCGAGGTCGCGCCCGAGAGCTCCTTGACGAGCGCGTACGAGTTGAGGGCGTCGAGGTAGTTGATGTAACCGGGCGAGCCAGAGAGGACTGGTAGAAGGCGCAAACAAGGGCTCAGCATCAGCAGGCCGCTCAGCCGAGAGGGCCCTCCAGACGCACCCTTGATCGGCAGGTTGCCCTCGGTGACGAAGGCCTGGGCGGGCGCCTGGTGGGGGTTGGCGCCGTAGCGGAGCTGCATGCGCTGGACGCCGGCCGAGCTCTCGGTCTCGCCGCCGAGCGTGGCGTACTGCTTGCGGAAGTAGTCGGCGATCGCAGCGTCGTAGTCGGCCGTCTGCTCGAAGGCCTTGAGCGCGAGCCCGCGCTTCGTCTCGTCGCTGACAGCACCCTTCTCGCGCCACTCAGCGAGGACCGTCTCGTAGTCGGCGGGCGACGAGAGGATCGAGACCCGGCCGTGGTTCTTGGCCGCCGCCCGGAGGAGGGTGACGCCGCCAATGTCAATCTCCTCGATCGCGCCAGCGAGCGTGCAGTCAGCCTTCTCCGTCTGGAGCACGAAGGGGTACAGGTTGCAGGCGACGATCGTGATGGGCGCGATCGAGTTGGCCGCGAGGTCGGCCAGGTCGGACGGGATGTCGCGGGAGAGGATGCCTGCAAGCGGCCAGACGTAGACGAATGAACGAAAGGGCATCAGTCTCTAAGCGCTGCGCAAGGCAGCCGCAGAGAGAGTGGACGGACCGCCGTGGACGGCAGGGTGAAGCGTCTTGACGCGGCCGCCGAGCATCTCGGGAGCCTTGGTGATGGACGAGACATCCCTGCAGGCGAAAGAGCACATCCGAGTGACGACGAGTCAGCGACCGAGATTAGGCGCCTCGCAGAGGCCCGCCGAGAAGGGCCGCGGCCAGATAGGAGGGCATCAGCTCGCGAGGTCGAGGACGCACTCAATGGGGATGTTGGCCTCGCGGATCAGCTTGGCCGTTCCGCCCGAGCCGAGGAGCCGGAATCCGAGCTCGTGCAGGCCCTGGGCGAGCGGAAGAAGGCCCGTCTTGTCATAGACCGAGAGGAGGGCTGTCGGAGCGGAGCGGAGCACAGCGGGCGGGCGCATGCAGCAGAGGCAGAGCGGTCAGCCCTTTTGTCGCTCATCTCGTCGCATTTTTGCAGCGCCTGATGGGCGCACGCACCGATGGGCTTGTCCTGGGTGCTGGTCATCTTTGCAGGTCTGCTGGGTGCTGGGTGCAGAGGGGGCAAAGAGTCGGCACGGAGGCTGGGCTGGCGTGCTTGCTCGGCCGGGGCGGCGCCCCTCAGACCAGAAGTCGGCTTCAGCCACACGGCCCAGCAAGGCGACGACACCGCCCGCCGCCCCGTCGTCCGAATTCAGGACCAACTGCGCCTGCGCCCTCCTGCACAGTCGCTGGACTCCCCTGGCCGGACACCCTTACCCACACCCCCGGACCTCCGCCATGACCAACAAGAAGCACACGATCAAGCAGCTGCAGGGCAAGAAGGCCGACGTCCACCCGGGCTCGCGGCGAGGTCCGTCCCCTGCCTCCCGCCCGACAGCGCTCCGCGGCGAGGCCGCAGCTCGCCGCATGCGACTCCCATGCCTGCGAGCAGCTCGGCCGCTCCTTGCTGACTGGCTCGCCCGTGCTCGCAGCCGGCCAGATGGACCGGATCATCCTCCGCAAGTCCAAGCTGTCCAAGGCCAACCAGCTCCGGAATCGGTCGCGCAAGTCGGCGCTTGAGCGCCCCCACTTCTGGTACGACTCGCTCCCGGAGCCGCCGTTCGAGGCCCACTCGCTCGAAAGCCTCCACCGGCTCGTCCAGGAGCTCTTCCTTAAGCGCTGGGACGACTACCTCGAGGAGCTCCAGCAGGCCCGCCGGGCTGGTCGGCCAAAGAGCAAGGAGCAGGTCGAGGTCGAGGAGATCAAGCGCCAGGAGGAGGCAGAGTACGACTCTGGCTTTGGTGCGTCCCCCTGCCCACTCACGCGCAGTCCGCCCGTGCGAAGCCTTGACTGGCAGAGCTGCGGCCGACCGCTGGGACCTTCCACTGCTTGCTCAACTTTGGATGCATTCTCTCAGCTGACACCTCGTATGCTTTCCTGGCTGCCTGCCCTCCCGGCCGCCGCAGACCTGCCCGACCTAACGCACCCGCCGACGGTCGCCCTCCTCCGGACATGGAACGCCAAGGACGCCTCGTTCCTGCCGCTCCTCAGGGTGATCCGCATCTCGCGCCGCGAGCCTGACGTCGTCGTCCTCGTTCGGGCCGGCCAAGCCAAGGGCTTCAAGGAGGGCGACGAGCAGCCGGCGGAGGGCGCCGCCGAGGGAGACGCGGAGAGCGGGATGGACGTCGATGGCGCTGCGTCGAAGGCGCCGGCGGCTGTCAAGGGGCTCGAGAAGGGCATGATTGGCCGGCTGTGGCGTGGACCGCACGTCGACAAGCCGTAGGCGGCATGGGCAGGAGACGGGCTGCGCTGGACGATATACCCCCCCTTTCCCGCAAAACCTGCAGCACCGTCGGCCGCTCGAGCGCTGCTCTGACACGAAGCACATATGTCTAAGGATCACGGGCGCTCACGAGAATCTGCTTCTGGACCACAGGCATTCTATGGCCGCGCGCTTCGCTCTTGCGCGCGCTCGGCTTCGGGTACCAGTTTCTTGACCTCTCGTCGCAGTAGGTTGGCCACCTCGATCCGGATCTCCTTCTCGCGCTCGCCGCTGGAATCGTCCGACAGGATGCCCTTGGCGACCGCGGCACGCCACTCGTCCCATACTGTGTGGAGCGTGGTGAGGCACCGGTCAGTGGCTGTCCGCTTTGGCGGATCGACGGCTGGCAACCTCACTTGGCTTCAGGACTGCGTCTAAAGGCTCGCCGATGTTAACCTCAAGCGTGCCTTTGGGTACAGGCCGAGGTAAGACTGCGGGGGACGGAACGTGAGAGTGATCAGCGAGAGACGCTGCGCGAGGAACCTTGGCGCTACGCAACTCACACGCAGGGAACCCTCTCGGCTCGGGCATGACCTTGTCGAAGCCCGAGATGTGCATCGGGATGACCTTGGGCATCGTCGTCGCCGCCAGGAACATTCGACTCCTGGGTATCCCGGGGGGGTGGAATGCGCGGTCAGCGGGCGCCTTCTTCGGCACGACGGCCAGACGGGGCAGCCGGTCGGCGACTCACACGCCCCAGCGGAAACGAAACATGTGGTCGACATCATACGTCGGATTAAGCGAGGCCTGCGAGACGCGGCCCTCGGGGAAGACGTGCACCCAGTCGCCCTGGGTGAGGCGTGCGGCCGAGTCGGTGATAGCCGGCTGAAAGATGCCGCCCCAGCGGTCTGTCGAGATGACCTGGCCGGCGTGAAAGAATTTCGCATAGGTCCTGTCGCACATCGGAGGCCGGAGCGCTGCGACGAGTCAGTACATGGAGCAGCCACAGAATCCTTGTGGCGCATAGCCCGGCTTTGCGCACGGGTTGGTAAACATGATGTCTTGGGCGCCCGAGACCCAGCGCGTCTTGCGGTGATTCAGGAAGTAGGTCCACTGCAGGAGTTGGAAACGCCAAAGGGTCAGCAGGCAATGGGGCATGTAGGATGACTGGGGGACGAACGGGCATGATCGACCACAGCTGCACGTGCCGTCAAGAGGGTGAGAGAAAGGGGCGACGGCGTCAGCGCCAGCTGCGACAGTACAAAGCTCGGCCTAGGACGGCGGCGGTCGCACCAGAGGGTCATCCATGCTGAGCAGGTCGAGAGGAGGTCAGCATCGACACTGCGCCAGCAGAACGAGAAGACGGGTCGACGCACACCGAAATGTGGTTTGAGACTGTCGGCGGCGGCGGCGAAGAACGTTGTCGGAGAGGGCCGTCGTCATCAGCCCCGGGGCAAGCCGGCCAGAGAGCTCTCGGACGACGGCTCGAGCGGACGCACTCGTCAGGACACCGCGCTCCCGCGCCTTGCCCTTGCTTTCCTTGAGCGCGCCGTCGAGGTGCTCGAAACCGTTGCAGGCGACGCCGCCGCAGCCGAGGTTGACGAACGCCTTGCCGGCGAGGTGGATGCCGACCGGCGCGAGGCGCGAGAAGGCCGACGGCGTCGCCTTGATCGACCGCGTGACCGCCATCAAGGGGGGTGGGGGGCGAGCGACTTTAGAAGTGAAGCCGGCTGGGAAGAGCTGAGCAGCCGTTGGCAGAGCTAGCCTCGAGCGCTGCGTAGCGAGTGAGAGGCGGGTTGCGGGTCGGCGGAGCAAAAGCCAGGACGAACGGCTCTCCGAGCGTTGGCGCGCCGCGCGCGCGGGCTCAGAGGCCACGTCGTCGTCGTCGTGCCGCCGGCCGGGCGGAGTGCCTGCTCGACTCGCCGAACGACGCTCACCATCTCTCCCCAACCAGCTCGACCGGAACGATGGAAGCTTCGACATCTTCGTACACGGCCGTGCCCTATCTCGACCTGCAGCCCGACTACGGCCAGGTCCTGCACGACGTCTCGCGCTCGGTCGTCCGGACCGAGGCCTTCTGGTGCTCCGGCTACCTCGAGGGCCGGCCGAGTGTCCACGGCAAGGTCCGCCGCCTTCCGCTGAGCTGGTCAGTGTGCACTTTGCTTACAGAACGGGGAACGCTGACATCCGTTGCTCTCGCTCTATCGACTCCTTTGCCTAGGTCGTCTGTACGCGGGATGAGGACGGAGACCTCGTCGCCAAGGGCGCCGAAGGCGTCGTACTGACACGCGCCGCCGGCAACGACGAGGTTCGTCCTCCCTCGACGCCGCCTTCTGCGAAGGGTTGAGAAGGCCGACCGCTGACGTGCAGCCGCCGATGACGCCGACAGGAGCTCGTTGACTTCAGAATCTCCGTCCCGGGTCTTGCGATCCCCCCCACCCTCGTTCGGCGGCCGCGCCTGCGCGTGACGCCGGCCAGCCTGCCGAGCGTACGTCTGACGGCTCTGCAGCACGAAGACGCGCAGCATCATCTGACGCGCCAGGTCTCCGGTCGCACCTCCTTGCCAGTTCCCGGCCCGGCTGAACTCGTTCGACGTCTCCCCGACGCGCCCGCTCGTCGTCCTCGGTGGCGATGACGGCGGGCTCGTCGTCCACAACCTCGAGGACCCGAGCGAGAAGGTGCTCGTCCTCAAGGGCTGCATCGGCGACATCACTCAGACCCGCTTCTTCCCCTCGGGCGAGGTCAGTACATCGCTGCCAAGGGACGCCGGAACTCTGCCGGGCTGATCCGCGTTGACTTCTTTGACTGCAGGTCGTCCTCTCGGCTGCGCTCAGCGGCATCCTCTACGTCCACTCTGCGCTGCGCTCGCCTTCGCCCGTACCGGTTCGGTCGCTCACATCGCACACCCGGCCTGCGACCTGCTGCGCTATCATCGGTCGAGGCAAGCACATCCTGTCGGGCTCCAAGGATGGGACCGTCAAGCGGTGGGACCTGGCCGAAGCGTCGGTCGTTGCGAGCGCAAGCTTTGGCCAGGGCGAAGAGGTCCTCGCGATGGACCTCGAGCCAGTCGGCAGCGACGGCTGCCGACTCTGGGTCGGCCTCAAGAGCGGACGCATCCAGCTGACTGGCGTCGAGGCGACGAGCCTGCCGACACTCGGGCCTTCGATCGAGGTCGTCAGCGGGGAGAGCATCACCGCCGTGGCCTGCAGCGTGAGTGTCGCACAGGATGGTCGAATGGCAGATCTGCGCGAGAATGACTGACGCGCGCGACATCAGCAGACAAGCACACATCGACTCGCCGTTGGGACCTCGTCCGGCGTTCTCGCCTTGTACGACACGTCCTCGGCGACAGATCTGACGCCACCGCGGCTTCTAGCACGTCTCCGCCGCTCGCCGGCGACCATCACGTCGCTCGCCTGGCTGCCGTCGGGCTCGCTGCTCGTCGGTTCCGCCGACGGCATGCCCTGGATCTGCGCCGACGGGCGCGGGAGCACGACGGTCGATGCCGAGGGTAACGCCAAGGGCAGCACGTGGGGGGTCGAGAGCGAGCTCGGCGGGTGGGAGGAGTCGATCGAGCAGGTCCGGGTCGGCTCGGACGGCCAGCCTTGGGTCGGCGGACGCGAAGGAGTCGGCCGCTACTGAGCTCCTTCAACGGACCTCCGCCTGGTCGCGGTCGAGCAAACACCGCCAGTGCAGGCAGAGGACAACAGGGCATCACAGAGGGACCAAGGACAGGACTAACAGCGGAGTACAAGCGGGGCCGCGGTGGCAAGGGGGGACGACGGTGGCACGTGCCGATGAAAGAGGTCTAGAGGGGGTAGCGGAAGCCGCCGTCGATCTGTTCCTGGCTCGGGCCCGAGGCGCCGATACGCTCCCCGCGCTCGAGCTTACCGTTCTCGCGCTTGAGGTAAAGCTTGAAGGCGCAGGCAAAGAGGATGGCGACAACGGCGGCAGCGAGGTTGACCGAGAAGGCGGTCTGCGAGAGGGGGGTCGGGTCAGCTAACGGACTGCATGCATGCTCGCTGCGCGGGGAGTGGGCCGCACGAGGTAGCGAGGGGGGTTCTTGTACCTGTTGAAGGGCGAGACATGGAGAGATATCGATGGTCAGAATTGCACGGTGTGCCGCTACCCAACTTCTCCTCTTCTACACTCACAGGTAGCTCGTCCAGATGTTCGGGGTGCTTGATGAACGGAAGGGAAAAGGGTGTCAGTGTGAGGAAGAGCGATGAATTCCAGCTTGGTTGGAGGAGCCTGGGCGGCGGTACGCACTTGCAGATCGAGTTGATGAGCGAGAGGACGACGGCACGCTTGACAGAGGGACCGCTGGCCGAGCCAGTGATCCAGGACAGCGTGACGATTGACGAGGAGTAGAAGGAGGCGGGCATGAGGCACATGGCGAACTGGAGAGGCGGAGGGAACGCGGTCAGCAAGGTCGTCGGGTGAAAGCGGCGAGGGGATCGACTAACGTAGCGAGCGCCCGTGTTGAGCGTCGAGACGGCGACGATGTTGGCAAGCTGTAGAGACGACAGAGGCCAGCGTCAGCCTCACGTTACGGTCTGCAGAAAAAGAGTCGGACGGACCATGGTGATGAGGAGGGGGTAGACGACGTGGTCGAACCGGTTGACGCGCTTGTCCGACCAGCCGCCGTTGATCATAATGCAGACGACGCAAATCAGGTAAGGCGGGGCGGTGCTGCGAAAGAGGAGGAAAGGTTAGTTTGGAGATCGGGTGGCACCGTCGCATACGTCTGCAAGCGCAGACTGACAGGCAGTAGGTGATGGTGCGGTCGAAGCCGAGCGTCTTGACGACAGAGGGGAAGAAGTTTGTGACAGCGGCGGCGACGTAGGTGAAGAAGAGGAGGCCGCAAGCGAGCCACGTCTTGGGGTCGGCGCAGGCCATGAGGAGCGCCTTGCCGACGCCGACGTCACCGGCCTTGTCCTTCTGGCCGCGGTCGACCTCAAGAGAGTGCACGAGGTGGGAACGCTCAGTCTCGGTGAGCCAGGGGCACGACTCGAAGGTGTTGGGGAGGATAAAGACGCAAGCGCCGGCAAAGGCGACCGTCACGACACCCTCGAGAAGGAAGAGCCTGCCAGTCATTGGAGGATCAGCTTCAGCTTCGAACAGAGGCGATGGTCGGAGAGACTGACCAGCGCCAGCCCTCGATGCCGTGAACGCCGTCGAGCTCAAGGATGCCAACGGCGAGGAGGCCGCCGAAGGCGTTACCGAGTTGCGAGCCGCTGCAGAGGGAGTAGACGACGGTCAGGGTTCCGACTGTAAGACAGCCTCCCAGAGACCTCGGCCGTTCGGCGACGCACGAGTAGAGGATAGCAGTGCGGAGACCCATCTGCTTCTTGGTGTACCAGCACGAGAGGTAGTAGATCGCACCCCTGAGATCGAGTGGATCGAAAGCTCTCGGGTCAGCGTATGCTCCTCAGTGGGAGCTGCTGAGAACGAGCGAGGACGGACGGGAAGAAGACGGCCTCGACGATACCGAGGATGCAGCGGCAGATCGCGAGCGATGCGTAGCCCGTAACAGCGGCTGTGCATGCCGAGACCGCGCCCCACAGTGCGCAGGCAGCGCAGATGTACCAGCTCGGCTTGGTGATCTTGGCGATGATCATGTTACCTGGACGGACGCGAAGGTTTCGGGTATCACAGGTTTAGCAGGGGTCGTCGTCGCGACGCGGAGCAGTCGACGCAAAACAGGACGCACTGGGGATCTGGAAGCCGATGTAGCCGGCGAAGAGGACGGAAACACAGGTCTGGTACTGCACGAGCGTCATGCCGAGATCCGCTTCGAGCCCAGCGAGCTTGGCCGACGCAATGTTCTGACGGTCTGAGAGGAAGG
>Ga0308160_10003892_pt1 | contig 16381 bp, 15 predicted proteins | sample PhyFR1_FD_201036 | JGI IMG/M metagenome (GOLD analysis project Ga0308160, IMG submission 201036) | Phyllosphere microbial communities from UC Gill Tract Community Farm, Albany, California, United States - DLSLF.R1 | ecosystem: Host-associated > Plants > Phyllosphere > Unclassified | place: USA...
TGACCTATGGCGAAATTAAGCTGTTTACGCAAGATACCAGATGGCACAGCCTGATCCATGTGAATGACCTGGCCCGCGCCATCATCTGGGCAATTGAACGCCAGCCACTGGTTAGCGGCAACTTCCTCGACCTGCAAACAGGCAGCGACAACTGGACCTTTCAATCCAAAGATCTTGCTGAAGCCGTTACCCGTGTGGTACCCGGTAGCATCGTGAAGTATATCTCTGCTGTCGTATACAAAGAATCTTCGATAAAACCAGATTTTTCGCAATTCCGCAACCTGGCACCTAAACACCAGCCCCGTTATATATTAGAGCATACCATCCTGCAGCTTTATGCCGCATACTTAGAAAATGGTTTAAGTGACGAACCAGTTGCTTTTGAACAACAACCTGCAAGGCTCTTACAAACCGTATAATTCTTTTTTTTTCTTTTTTTAAACCCTTAAGCGGTAATGGGCTTAAGGGTTTTTTTATGCCTAAAAATTTCTCCCCTTGAAATAATTTTCAAATCCCGACATCTGTCTGCTCCGCGTCTGCGTAGGTCTCTTCAAACATTGTTACAATCCTTAAATGCTAACCAAATGAAAAATCTACCCAACCAGAGCCAGGCGCTGCCCGCTGCAACCGCTGAATTTAACCCCGCCCTGCAACGCAGGACCTTCCTGCAATTTGCAGGTGCCGGTATGGCCGGCATTGCTTTAACCAGCATCGGCTGTAAAAAAGACGACAATGATCCAATGACCAGCGCTGATGGCGTGGATCTCGGATCAGGCGACATCGGCATCCTCAATTATGCCTATGCCCTGGAGCAGCTTGAAGCCGCGTTCTATGATGCCGTGGTTAAAACACCTTTCGCCAACATCACCGACACGGAAAAAAGTCAGCTGACCGATATCCGTGATCATGAGCTTGCACACCGGGATTTCTTTAAAGCGGCCCTGGGTGCTTCGGCCATTGCCGACCTGGAAGTGGATTTCTCCAGCATCAATTTCAACGACCGTACTTCTGTATTGGGGACCGCAAAAGCATTTGAGGACCTCGGCGTTTCTGCTTATAACGGCGCAGGCAACCTGATTAAAAACCCGGATTACCTGACCATCGCCGGGAAAATTGTTTCGGTGGAAGCACGTCATGCGGCACTGATCCGCGACCTGATCGAAAATGGCACTTTCGCCAATAACGAAGTGGTTGATGCAACCGGCTTAGATAAGGTTCGCAAACCGATGGAAGTCCTGGCCATTGCACAGACTTACATCAAAACCAAAATTAACGCATCAAACTTACCTTCTTAATCCGGAAATCATGAACATCGTAAATATATTATCAGAAATTGAAAAAGCAGACGGGGAAATCTATGAACGTCTGAACCCAAGACGCGCCGCCATGAAGCAGTTCTATGGCTTTGGCACCAAAGTGGCCGCAGCGGCTTTACCATTGGCCATGGCTTCCATGTTTAATAAGGCTTATGGCCAGACCGTACCTGTTGCGGTAGAAAATGTGCTGAACTATGCCCTGACCTTGGAATACTTAGAATACTTTTTCTATAAAAAAGGATCGGCAACCGCCGGACTGATTCCTGCAGGCCCCGGCGTAAATGCCATTGCAACCATCCGGGAACATGAATGGCAACATGCCAATCTGCTGAAAGGCGCGGTTGCCGGTATGGGTAAAACACCGGTGCTCTTTACGGCAAGCGACTTTGATTATACGGCCAAAGGTACTTTCCCAACCGTTTTCTCTGACTATAAAACTTTCCTTGCCGTGGCCCAGGCATTAGAAGATACCGGCGTGCGTGCCTATAAAGGTCAGGCCGCAAACCTGATGAGCAGTCCGGGGGTATTACAAACGGCCCTGCAGATCCACTCCGTGGAAGCTCGGCATGCTTCACACATCCGCCAGATGCGCCGTGCACCCGCAGGAGGAGGTCTAACAGCCCTGAAACCATGGATCACCGGTGCCAACGACAGTGGTGTACCACAAGTGGATGCGGTGTACAAAGGGGAAGATAATGTGGTACAAGGTGGGGTGAATATGCGGAACCTGGGCTATACCGCCAATGTAGCCACGGAAGCTTTTGATGAAACACTGAGCATGGATGACGTGAACGCCATTGCCAGCTTGTTCATCAAATAATCCCAGGCCCTTTTTTGGTTACAGGTTTCCATAAAAAAATCCGGTGCATTGCACCGGATTTTTTTGTTTATTGTTCTTTTTTAAACTTATCGTAAATACCTGGAAAGAGTGTTTTTGCCCACATTTTGATTTTGGCCTCTAAATAATATTTAGGGTAATGTTTTTTGGTAAACTTCAGGTAGTTGTCATACGACAAGCCTTTCACGCTGTACATAAAGGCGATCCTTTCTTTTAAAGAGGACTCATTTTTAGACAGCCATTTTTTACCATGGTCATTCTCGCAATAACCCAGGTAGCGGGAACAGATTTTAACCGGAATATTATTTTCTTTGGCGGTTAAGGTATAATCATAATCGGCAAAACCATGAAGGTATTCCTTGGTCAGAATGCCGATTTTATCTACAACCTCCTGGCTCACCAGCATGATGTTGGCATTGCCCAGATCACAGTCCTGCGTTTCGATGTTGTTCGGAATCACCCATTTAAAATGTGGCAATCCGGGTTGGATCAGCTTTTTGCCACCATAAGTGATGTCGTAGGATTGATCATGACTCATGGTACTGCCCACCAGGATCAGCTCCGGAATTCGTTCGCCCTCCAGGTCCTTTTTCAGTACTTCAAAAAGTTCCGCAAGCACTAAGGTATCATCATTCAATAAAAGGTAAAAATCATAAGTATTGCCAGATTTCATGGCCGTTTCCCAGGCCAGGACCGATCCTGCGGCCCAGAACAGGTTGCCGCTGCCTACAATGACCTGCACAGCGGGAAAGGCAGCTTCCACAGCTTCCTTTGTACCATCGGTACTGCCATCATCCACCAGGTAGACATCAAAACTCAGGTCATCCGGTAAACTGCAGGCGTATAATGCGGTTAAGCAGGAAATGGTCTTCTCCCTCCTGTTATGGCAGGTAAGAAGGACTGCTATTTTCTTCATAAGGATAATTAATTCAAATATTTTTTGCGCGCTCGTAAATTCATGATCCTTTATGCAAGGAACGAGCCGAAATGCTGTTCTATCGTCAAAAATCTCTTAAGAGATGCGTTATTATTTCTTTACCTCTATGTTAAGTTAACTAAACGTAGCAAGCGGTACAGGAATTGTAAGCTTTAATTAAATAAATTTAAAAAAATTCTACACTTAATGACTGAATATCCTTTAGTTTCTGTGATTATTCCGGTATACAACCGCGAAAGCCATGTGCCGAAGACTTTAGACAGCCTGCTGGCCCAGACTTATCCCAATTTTGAAGTGATTCTGGTGGATGATGGCTCCACGGATCGATCTGCCGAAGCCATTGCCCCCTACCTGCAGGATAAGGTTCAGTACATTAAACAGGACAATGCCGGGGCACCAACTGCAAGGAATCATGGCTTTAGTGTTTCCAAAGGCCAGTACATCATATTCTTTGATTCTGACGACCTGATGCTGCCCAGCCGGATCGAGGCACAGGTAAAAGCCATACAGGCACAAAATGCCGATGCCTGTGCAGCTGGTTATTTCATCAACATTGTTGGTGGAGCTTCTTATTTGCCACCTTTACACGGGGATGGGGATTTGATCCGGAAGTTTCTGAACCTGGAACTGCTTGGCAGCACCCAAAGCTGGATGTTCTCTAAGGAATTGGTAACGGCGGTTAATGGTTTTGATCCTTCCCTTAGCTGCCGCCAGGATAGTGACATTACTTTCCGCATTTTACAGCGTAAACCCAAAGTGGCCATGCTCAATCAGGCACTCTCGCTTTTTATGGACCATGAAGGGGATGACCGCATCATGAACAACTGGAACAACTCCAAACATTTGATTTCGAAGATTAACTATCATAAAAAAGTACTGGCACATGTAGCCGCCATTAAAGCAGAAGATTTAATGAGAAAGGCAATTGATCGTTTTTTCTGGGATGTGGTACCCTCTTATGTGAAATTGAAGGATTACCGGAAGTTACTGCGCCTGTACGCGATGGTATTTGATATGAGCCGTCCATTTAAACTGTTGGCCCGGATCAGAATCCGATTATCCGCCCTGAAATCATTGCTGCATTGGTCAGCAAGTGGATTGAAAAAATAAGATAGGTTGCGGGGAATGTCAGGCCACCAACCTGGCATTCCCGTAACCTTCGGTAAATAAGTATAAAGAACTTCGTGAAACCCTCTACCTACAGGTTTTAATCAAGTTAACAATATTTCACATTATTCTGTTCTAAAATTTTCACATTTCAGACTAAAATTGTGAATTTTTCGTTTAAATATGCTTCACTCATTTTTGCGTGATCTGGCACTGACCACTTAGCGAAAATTTCTTTGCGACCCTCATTTCGGCGTAGTTGCTTTATGCTTAATCCGTAATTTTTTAAAGCGCATTTGTTTCGCATAAATCACTGCATATAAGCTAATGATCCGGTTTCGTTTCTTCTTTATAGAATCTTCCAAAACGCAAACACAAGCCAATTCTGCTTTGTTAAATTCTCCGAAAAAGCGATCCATAAAATCTGCCGCGCTTGCTAATTCGTATATGCCTATCGAATAACCTAACCCAACCTTGTATGATCAAATTTATTAAGCGACTGTTGTGGGACAGGGGGAAATTCCCTGCCAGAATTAGAAACCGGCATAAGGTGTTCTGGTCGGATCCCCAGGCTGAGCAGATTAAAACCAGCAAATTAGATAAACTTACGCCGCTCGAGATCTGGCAGTCGGGCCCCTACTGGCAAAGGAAACTAAGCAATAAGGCTAATGCCCGGGAATTTGTACAAATGCTGGGTTGTCAGGTGCCTGAACTCTACTGGAAAGGTAAGGATGTGGATGCGATCGACTTTGATGCATTGCCACAACAATATGTGATCCGCCCAACCTTAGGCCAATGTTCCAAAGGGGTGTATGTAATGGATCAGGGGTTGAACCTTTTCGATCAGCAGCAATATTTGCCGGAAGACATTCGTGCGCAGCTGAAGAAGGACCTGGAAAAAACACCCAACATCGAGTTTCTGATTGAAGAGTTTGTACGGACAGAAGCCGGTGAATACCGCATTCCGAATGATTTTAAGTTTTTATGTTTTAATGGTACCGTCGCTTCTGTGGTGGTGATTGATCGAGTAAGTCCGAAAGTTGGCTACAGCCATTTTTATGATGAAAACTGGCAGAAGATGAAAAAAATCCATTACCTCTATCCCGGTCGCGATGAACCACAAAAGCCGGCCTGCTTTGAGGAAATGCTGGAACAGGCGAAAACCATCAGCAAGGCCTATGGCATTTTTGTGCGGCTGGATTTTTTTGCAACGGATAAAGGGCCGGTTTTCGGCGAGTTTACACCTACCCCGGCTCTCGGCACAAGTTTTACCCCCTATGGCAAGAAATTACTGCTGGAGCACTGGGATAAGTACTGCCCCGGCTTGATCTAAATTTAAAACATAATGCCCCGTTTAATGGTTGCTTATAAACTACCATTATCAACCTATTTAAAACAAACATTATGTTTCATCATTCAAAAGACCTACAATTTAATGCCAGGGTTTCTAAACCGGATCCTGTATTTGCCAACATCCTGCTGGAGCAGTTTGGTGGAGAAAACGGTGAGCTTGCCGCTGCCATGCAGTATTTTACCCAAGCCTTTGGTGCCAAACAGCCCCATCCGGATAAATACGACATGCTGATGGATATTGCGACCGAAGAATTTTCCCACCTGGAGATTGTTGGCGCAACCATACAGATGCTGCTGAAAGGTGTAAATGGCGAGCTGAAGGATGCGGCGGATCAAAGTGAGATTATGCAGGTGCTGGAAGGCAATGCAACCAAGGAATCCATTATCCACGCGGCATTAAGGGCAAATCCACAATTCCCGATCATCACCGGCGGCGGTCCGACTTTAAGAAATAGCCAGGGCATACCTTGGTGCGCCTCTTACATCCATTCCAATGGCGACCTGACCGTGGATTTAAGAAGTAACCTGGCATCGGAATCCCGTGCTAAACTGGTGTATGAGCATTTAATGAAATTTACGGACGACCCATATGTGAAAGAAACCCTTTCTTTCCTGATGACCAGGGAGGTTGCGCATTATAAAATGTTTGAAGCGGCATTGTCCACCATACAACCTAATTTCCCGCCGGGCGTATTGCAGGCAGATCCAAGATTTACACAGCAATATTATAACCTATCGCCGGAACAAAGCGTTAGGGGTCCATGGAACGAAGGCGAAATGCCTGATCTTGGCTTAAGCTGGGATTATGTTGCTGATCCGGTAGCTGCTGTGAAAGAAAGCAAAGGTTTGACGGAACAGGAGAATGACAAGAAAAAAGAACTTGCCGAAGCAGAAAAATTGAATAAATCGCTTAGTGAGGTCCGCAGTGCGGAAGTAACCAAAGCAGAACCTAAAGGAACTGCCCAATGGAGCGATTATAACGAAGCTTAATCATTTTAATCCTTGCATAATAAAAGGTACTGTTTTAAATTCCAAACATTTAAGACAGTACCTTTTTTATTGGTAATTACAGGGTGTGCTTGTCTTTATCATCATCCAGCTGTTCGGTATCAACTTCGGTATGACGAACGCTGTCTACGATGGTCTGGTCGCTTTCATTAACTTCCTTGTTCAGACTGATCTCCTCTACCACGCGGGCTTCCTTATTAACCACAGGAATTTCAGCATTTTCCGTCATTTCGATCGTTCCCTCCTGGAAAGTGTTAAAATCAGCTTCGGTTGCCGGACGATCCACCGGGATTCGGTTTACAGTAACCCGTTCCTGGCGCAAGCGGATACTTTCTTCAACCGGGCGCTCCACGATGCGGCTTCTTAAGCGTACACCGCCGGTCTGCACTTCGCGTTTACCCACTTCCAGGTTTTCCTCCACCACTTTTATGCTGTCTGAATCGGAAGTTGGATGCTCCAGGTCGGAAACTGGCTCAATTTGATAATCATCGGTATTCGTGGAAGCGAATCCTCCGGCCGGGGATGCTGTACTGGCTGGCATATCGGCATAATTGGAGGTTGTTGCGGTATCAAAATCTCCGCCTAAGCTGTTTTCCATACGGCCGCTCCCGGCACTGCTGTCCCAGTCGTCGCTGTCATTGACATTGATGGCGCCAAATTCATCCAGGATATCCGCGGCCCGTTCCGCTTCATCATAAGATTGCGCATGTACCGTTACGATGGTACCTCTTTTACCGGCTTCGATGTGTCGGTTGGTTAATACTTCATCATCATCATCATTGCCACCGAAAAGGTTCTTGAAAAATCCGCCGATCGAATCATCATCCTTTTTTTGTCCGGTATAGTTTTCAGTTGCGCCGGTTACATCGGTTACGCCACCCGTGATGTCGTTCCCGGCATAATCCGGTGCCGTATAATTGGAATCGTTGACATCGATGGCCGAAGGGTTAAATCCATTATTTTCTAAATGTTGTCTGGCTACTGACGCTTCTGTGAAGGTCTTGAAAATGCCAATTACGGTGTGTGACATAATTTTAAATTTAAGGGTTGTTTTATGTAGGTTGATTTGTTTTATTGACACTTACGGATTCCTTACGCAGCACATCGCTGCCGGTTACCACTTGTTCCGTTTTACGTTTGCTGATGTGCAGCTCCTCGACCAGCAGTAGCTTTTTTTCAACGACCAGCACTTCTTTAAGTACTGGAATGATCAGGGTATCGCCCTCGTAGCGACTGGCCGCAGGTGCGATGTCCACATACTGGTTGATGGTTTTGCGCTCCATGATCACTTCCTCCTGGCTAACCGGAACACGGAAATCAACGGCCTCCTCGGTAACGGTTTTGGATATCTGTACCCGCCCGGTTTCCTGCCAGACCTTCCCAATATTCAGGCGCTCTTCAATGACCGGGATAATACTGGGTTGGGTGTCCTGATTGTGTTCCATAGCATAAGTTTAAAGTATATTAATCAACCACTTCGGCTAAAGAATGTTTAGTGATGTACAAGATATTTTTTATTGTATGACAACTGTAATTAAATCATGATCAAATCATTAAACCTGGTAAGTTTAGTAAAGCCAGCAAATCGGTGTGGTGATTGATTTAAAAAAGTGTTTAACTTTTATTGAAAAAAGATTAGACAATTTAAGTACTTGTGATTAAATTGGTTGTAGAAAAGAATTATAAATCTTTAAATTAATCTCTCATGCAACTGAAAAATCGAAAGCGATTTATCTTAAGCAATTTAGAAATGCGGTTGGACTATGAATTTAGTCCTGCATTGATTCATGAAACCCTTAAACGGCAGTCGCTCCCGGACTTGCAGCACCTGTTGATGAGCGACAGCGCTGAAGCCATACAGGCCCTGAAAGACTTAAAGTATGAAGTTCCGGGAGGTAACTTCGTAACCATTTGCCAGCATAACTATTCGGACCTTTTCCGGATGCGCGACCGGCTGCAGCTGATGGAAAAATCAGAAATTTTTAAGGACCTGAATGAAGAAGCGCTGAGCTTTTATGAGGGTCTTGGCAATGCTGTTGGCAGGGTTATTAAACACCTGGAAGGTCTTGGCATCCGCAGCCTGGCACCGGCAGAACTATTGCCCGATTATTTCCGAGAATCCCGACAGGAGATTATGCGGCAGCAGGTGAATATTTTTCATGCGAAATGCAAATCTAAATCCATTGATCCGGAACTCACCGGCTTGCTGCTGCACTTTTTCCAGGACTCCTGCGCCACAGATGATTTTACACAGAAAGCGCTGCATTATTCGGAAGAACTGATGACAGCCCTGCTTGCTTTTTTAAGTAAACAACGGGAGGGCAACCCTGACCCGCTCCTGATGTTCAAACTCCTGCAGCTGAATTACAATTGTCCGCTGTTGTACAATTTCTATCGCAAGCAGCTCCGGGATAGATTTGCGACTTATGAGGACAGCAGTCGCAAGCTGCTGGCTTTAAAGTTTGATTATAAAAAGCTGAAGCAAATGCTGCCCAAGCCTGGTATGGCCATGAATCCGGATGCGCCCGAATTGAAGTGTCTATTGCTGGACTATCTACGGGAGGAAATCAAATACCTGAAAGTGGAGCTGGAGGATCAAGCCGCCGCAGTTGTGCCGGAGCTTGCCGAACAACCGGGCCATGTTTCCAGTCCGGAACCTGATCATCTGGACCTGAACGTGTCCATGCGTGTACTGGCTTATTTTATAAGAGTACTGGTACAAAGAAAAACCATCCCATTGGGAAACGACGGTATCAAAGCAAAACTGGCCTTCTTTGCCAAGCACGTACGCACCCTAAGCGGGGAACAACTTTCTGTAGACAGCTTATCGAAAAGGTATAGCGAAGTAAATGCAACGACCATTGAAGCGGTGCGGGAAATGTTGGTGGATATGCTCCGGATGCTGGACGCGGACAGTAGAAAATAACACCCCAAATTTACCCATAAATTTATTTTCAGTTTTTTTTATAAAAAACAAGCTTCTAAACCCCTTTAGAAGCCGGTGGAACAGGGATGGAATTCCACCCTTCCACCGTTTCGACCAGGCCATTGACCTTCATTTGTAACGTAATGTTTGGGCAAACAGATCAGCTTTTGCCCTGAGCATTACGAATAAACAAATTTTATAAACCCCTTAAAAACAAGAAAATGGGAATTTACAATGAAGGCATCCTCGGCTTTTTCAGAGGAAAAGTAGGACGTGTGGTAGGTAGTGTGGTACGTGGCGTACATTACATGAAAGGACTCGGTGATGTGCGGGCCGATAACCCTACACAAAAACAACTGGACCAGCGATTGAAGTTTGCCCTGGTGATGGCTTTTTTAAAGCCAGTGCAGGGTGTATTGAAAACCGGCTTTGCAGCAGGTAAAACCGGACTGAGCTCGCTAAACAAAGCGATGTCGGCCAACCTGAATGAAGCGATTAAAGGCGTATCGCCCAACTTTACGCTGGACTATTCTAAAGTGAGCCTGAGCAAAGGTCCCCTGCAGAAACCAATGGGTGCAGGTGTGGATGTGGCCGATGGCGCGAAAATGGTGTTTAGCTGGCAGAACTCCGGTGCCATAAACAGCAGTGATCTTTTAACCCTGGTGGTTTACAATGCCCTGCGCGAAACCTATGTGATATTGCCGGGAGCGGCACCACGATCGGCAGAGACTTATACCCTGCAGTTGCCAACCGCTTTTGCCGGCGAAAAGGTGAACATGTGGATGAGCTTTGTATCGGCCGACGGTACCCAGGTGAGTAACAGCCAGTATGTAGGTGAACTGGAAGTTTATTAATCCATCAATTTAAAGAAAAGCGCGCCTTGCTGGTCGGGCGCGCTTTTCTCCTTCCCGATCAGCGTAATCAGCGCCTGCCGCATCAACGCTCCGGCTTGCCTGACAAACAACAATAATCATCATGAAAACTTTAGGTTTAAAATTACAGGGCATTTTTGCCCGGTTTCCGCTTTCCGGTCTGCGCCTGCTGTACCTGGAAGGCCTGCTGCTCTTTGCCCTGCTGGCCTCCTTCTGGATCCTGGGCAACCGCTGGATGCTGCAAAACTATCCCTTAGGCGGTGCATTAGATCCCAGCATCTGGCTGCTGATCCTGCTGTCCATCATCTGCTTTCTGAGCATCACCCTGCTTTGCTGGTTTATGCTGCAAAGAATCTGGCTGGCATTAGGGCTGCCCGATACCGCAATTTTACTTTCACAATTTAAAACCCTGGCTTTATGGCAACAGCTCGCATTTTACTGCTTCTTTTTTGCTTTACTCCTTGCTACAGCAACTGGCTGCCTGATCGCGATCTGCTGATCAACAGGAAGCAGTCCACCGCATTGGCGGAAGCATCATCTCCGCCGGCAGCCCGCCTGATTCGCATTGCGGAAAAAGAATTGGGTGTACATGAACAGCATGGCAAAAACGATGGTGAACGGGTGGAGACCTATCTGCGTTATGTAGGGCTGCCGAAAGGCCATGCCTGGTGTGCGGCCTTTGTGAGCTGGGTGTTTGGGCAGGCGGGTTATAAACTACCGAAATCCGCCTGGTCGCCCCAGCTCTTTCCCGCATCACGCTTGCGAAAAGAAGCCGCCCCTGCCCTGGTTTTGGGCGTTTACTTTCCGGCACTGCAGCGCATTGCACATGTGGGACTGGTGACTGGCCTGCAGCACGACTGGGTGCGGTCCATTGAGGGCAATACCAATCCCGCGGGTGCCCGGGAAGGTGAAGGGGTGTACCGCAGGACGAGGCATAAGCGGTTTATCCGCTGTTATGCGGCGTACCATTGATGTGCAGCGGTTCATAACATCTTCCATGTGGAGTGGTTTCCTAACATCTTCCATGTGTAGGGGCTTCCCGGCCTCGCCATTTTAAAGAATCATTGGAGCGCAGGCAAATCATCATTTCGTCGCAGCTTTCATTTTAAGATTGCTTTGCGAGGGTGCTAAGGGCCATTGCTTAGCACATAAGGCTTAATGCTTAAGTACAATTAACATGGGTTTTACTAATAAATTTTAACTGATGAATATCAAATCAGGTGGCGGAAAGCTGCCCTTTATCCTGAATAATCTACTGAAAGTCTTTTTGCTGTTCCTGGTTTTGAGCTGGGGCTGCGGCTTGCGCAAAGTAGAAAAACAAAGCGCCGAACTTTTGCAAACTGCCCACTTGGATAGTTCCAGGGACAGCATGGCCGCGCAGGTACAGCGGACCGAAAAGCTGGTCTGGAAACATGAGGCAGATTCTACTGCGCATGCTTATGTGCTGGAGATCTGGCCCAAAGGGCAGTTTAGCATGTCTGATCAGGGTGTATTTACCGGTGAAGCAGAAAAAATCAGGCTGCAGGGGCAGTTAATCAACACTAAAAAGTCTTCCCAGCTGAGACAGCAGGCTGAAGCGAATAGTTCTTTGAATAGTTTAAAAATAAAAAACAAGCTGGACAGCAAAATGAGTCAAAAGCAGGCGCTGGTTAAAAAAGATCCGTCATGGCTGCGTGCCTTATTGCTTCTGGCTTTGGCCATCGCCATTAACTTAGCATTGCATTTCTGGAAGAAAAGGGATCTATCCGGGCAGCGCCTGCTTTGATTTGACCGGACCAAGCTTATCACCAAAAAACATCAGCGCCAGTAAAGATCCTTTTGGTACAATCAATTGCAGGATAATTGGTGCACCTAAACCGATGATCAGGGCCACTAAAACATGGATGAAATTATTTTCGATGCCCAGCTTTAGCAGGATGATCCTGGAAGCCGCTGTGCCAAATACATGGAACAGGTAAATGCCATAGGAAAAATTGCCCAGCCAGATCAGTCGCCGGTTTTGCAGTCCCAGATTGATGAGCAGGATGCAGGCACTGGAGCCTACCAGCAGGGTTAAGGCATGATCTACTGTACCGGAGATTTTAGTGGCATTGTAGATGTAAAGCTGATAACCCATAGCGATCAGGAACACGAGACCCACAAAAAGGAGATTGGGCTTGCGGAAAATGATCTCGTAAAAGCGCTTGAGGATTAATCCCAGCAGGAAAAAGGTTAATAGAAAGGGTACGTGCTGCATGCTGAAGAAATCAAGGTTGACCAGATCGAGGAAGAAGATCAGCGCGGAAACACCCAGACAGATCAAAGCGGTACCTAATGACTCCAGTAATTTCGCTTTTTCCAATGCGGTAACAATAACGAAAGTGATGATCATGCCCTGCAGGAACCAGAAATGGGCGTATGGGAACAGATAAATGGTCCAGATTTCGGCCAGTTTGGTTTTGCCGTTGGTACCGGGCGTAAAGTACTGCATGAGAAAAAAGATGGTGGAGACCACGATAAGTGGCACCAACAGGCGGTTGACCTTACGTTCTAAGAATTTAGTGGTAGAACTGAACCTTGCCAGGGGTTTATAGGCGTAGACGAATCCGGAGATGACCGTGAACAATGGCATGCGGATGTACTGTAGAATATAATAAGAATAGCGCCAGCCAGAATCATCCGGAACTTTCAGTCCATCGGCAGCGGTATAGCCGATAATATGGCCAAATACCATAAAAAAGATGGCCAGGCCACGCAGGGTTTCGATGTTCAGGTCTTTATTACTGCGAATCGTATCCATAGTTTCAGTAAAAATTGGTCTTTGTGTGTTAAAGGGCGGAAAGTAGCTTTTATGCAAAGAAAAACAAAGTGTTAGGTGCGAATGTAAACCATTTCGTGTAGCAGATCAGAAGCCATTGATATCGCCGCGCATCGTTTTGATAATGGTGAGGAAAATAATCCGGACATCCAGCATGGCGGTCCAGTTTTCCAGGTAATAAATATCGCATTTAACGCGGTTCTCCATATCCTCCTGATTTTTGGTTTCGCCCCTAAAGCCGTGGATCTGTGCCCATCCGGTGATGCCAGGTTTGAGGAAATGCCGTACCATATATTGCTTAACCACCTCCCGGTACTGCCGGGTATGGTTGAGCATGTGCGGTCTTGGCCCTACCACACTCATGTTACCGAGGAAAACATTGAAAAACTGCGGCAGCTCATCAATGCTGGTTCTGCGCATGAAGCGCCCGATTGGGGTAATACGCTGATCGTTGCGGCTGGCCTGCTGACTATCGGCCTGGCTATTGATGACCATGCTCCGGAATTTATAACACCAGAAGGATTTATCATTTCGCCCGCTGCGCAGTTGTGTGAACAGCACCGGACCGGGATTCTGTATTTTGATGATGATGGCCAGTAACGGGTACAGCCAGCTGAGGATGAAAATGATGACCAGACTGCTGAACAGGAGGTCGAAGGCTCGCTTTTTAAAGCGGTTGTTGAGGTCTTCCAGGGGTTCATGCCGGAACGTGATGACCGGAAACTGGTTGCCAAGGTAATTGATCCGGTAATCGGATTTCATGGTCGGCATGATGTCGGGGATAAACTTTAGGCGGATGCAGAGCCGGTCGGCCTCTTCCACCAGGGCTCCAAGCTCTGAAAATTGCTGTGGTGCAATGGCGACATAAATTTCCTTAATGCCTTTATCTGCAGCGAGGGCCATCTTCTCGGCAACGCCATCGGGCAGCACCCCTTCCATGCTGAGGTCCAGATCGGCATCATCACCCACAAATCCACAAAACTCGAAGGTGCGCTGACTTTTAAGGTAGCTGGAGATCAGTACCGCCGTTTGATTGGATCCCAGCACGCCGACTTTCTTGCCGGCATGGAAACGCCGCAGGAAAATGTATTGCACATAAGTGCCGATGAAGCGGTTGATGATGAAGGCCAGGCTGAGCAAGGCATAAAAGATGATGAGGAAAGAGCGGGAGAAGCGCACATCCTGCGCAAACCAGAGGTAAGCAATGAACAGGATGAAATGCAGGACAATGCTGCGCAGGGTGGCGAGGTAGATTTGTTCAAGCTTTTCTCGCTGGTAACCCCGGTAGAGTCCAAATATGGCAGCACTGATCAGCCATAACATGTTGCAGACAATAATGTAATTATTGTTCAACTCGAGGTAGACCTCCTTACCCAAAAAACCGGTGACATAGTAAGCCGAGACGTAGCTCAGGTTTACCAGCAAAACATCGGTAACAGGTAGGGCATGCCTCAGGATATATAGACCCCGTGACTGAATTGCCATATTTGGTTATTATACTAATGTAACAATAACGTTAACAATTTGTTCACATAAAGCGGGGCCGGAAAACGCTTATGGTTTCTGGTATATTTTATCGCCTGGAAGCTTCCAGTAAGGCGCGGTAAGCGGGTTTAGGCTGGTAATCGTTATCAAACAGCATGGGATGGTCCTTATTAATGCCCCCATTGTTTCGGAATGCGTCTGCATCGCCCACGTTCCAGGTGGTGATACCGAACTGTTGCTTACGGGGTACTTTCTGGTAGGCCTGGAAAACAGCTTTATACTTCTCTGCCTGTTGGCTTGCAAGCCCGCCGTCGAGCAGAAATGTTTTTGGCTTATTGTATTTTACGGAGATCTCCAGCTCGGAAATGTGTACCAGTAAGCCGGTTTTGCTGACCGCATTGATGGCCTGCTGTATTTTCTGATCGGAAATACGGACCACCAGGTGCATCTGCATGCCAAGGCCATCGATGGGTACGCCCCTGCGCTTGAAATCGGCTACCATACTTAATATTCTCTGCAGCTTTTTACCGCCGAACTCATGGCCATAGTCATTATAAAAAAGTAAGGCATCAGGATCGGCTTCATGGGCATATTGAAAAGCCAGGGCAATATAATCCGGCCCCAGTTTATCCAACCAGATGGATTTCTTTAAGCTGCCGTCGGTCGCAATGGCTTCATTGACCACATCCCAGGAAGCCACCTGTCCTTTGAAGTGTTTAACAACGGTATAGATGTGGTTTTTGAGCAGATCTTTCCAGGCCTGCTGATCACCCTGATAATTTTTGATCCAGTTGGGTACTTTCTGTGGCCAAAGTAAGGTATGACCGTGCACCCGCATATTATTTTCTTTCGCAAAGCTGACGATATCATCGGCATCTTTCCAACGGAATTCAAATTCTGAAGGGTGCAGTGCATTGAACTTCATGGCATTTTCTGCAGTAAGACTGTTGAATTCCCGGGCGATGGTATTTTTATAGATGGAACGGCTGCCTAACAGGCGGGCGTTGATGGCGGCGCCAACGGGGAAATTAAAGGCATCCTTTAAGGTTGATGGCAGGATTTGCTGCTGCCGGGTTACTGATGCAGGTTGTTTTTGCGCCTGGACTACTGTGCCTGGCTCATTGCCGGATAATACTGAAACGGCCAGATGGATATAAGTGATGGCAAGAATTAAGGTAGCTGTCATACTTTTTGGAGTGTTAAAGGCGAATATGGTTTAAAAAGCGCAAAAAAGGGCAATTCAAATGAATGAATTACCCTTGATTAATGGTTATGGTGTTTACTATTTACCTACCTAAACCGGCTTCAATAAATCCTCTGTAGGCACGTTTTGCTTTGTAATTTTTGTCAAACAACAAGGGGTAATCGTGGTCCCTATTTGGATAAGCTTTATTGAAGTAAGAGTCGTAATCGGATACCCCCCAGGTGGTGATACCAAATTGTTGTTTTTTAGGTACTGATTTCAGGTATGCATTTACAATGGCTTTCACTTTTATGCCTTGTTCAATGGCAACAAGTTCAGATAAGACGAACAATTTCGGCATCTGGTATCTTACGGATACATCAAATTCGGAGATGTGGATCAATAATCCTTTGCTTGCAGCCAATGCTAAGTTATCTGCAATTTTACTTACCGTGATACGTAATACGGTGTGTAACTGGAAGCCCATACCGTCGATTCTAATGCCTCTTTGTTTGGCTTCATCAACCATGGCCATGATGGCTCTCATTTTTTTGCCACC
>Ga0308160_10003893_pt1 | contig 16378 bp, 16 predicted proteins | sample PhyFR1_FD_201036 | JGI IMG/M metagenome (GOLD analysis project Ga0308160, IMG submission 201036) | Phyllosphere microbial communities from UC Gill Tract Community Farm, Albany, California, United States - DLSLF.R1 | ecosystem: Host-associated > Plants > Phyllosphere > Unclassified | place: USA...
AGTTGGGTCGGACATATGAGCTTGTCCTGTATTACCCCGAGCCAGCCTGTGATCAAGGGGAGACTGTGATGCCGGCATGCTGATTAGGTAATCATACCACGACGCGATCCCCTTCAACGCGTCGACGCGTAATTAGCAATTAGCAATGGATCGAGTGATTACCCGAAATCCCATTACCTTGCAAATCACTTGATGCTCGTTCCGCCTATACATCGCTCCACCTATGTACACCGTCTATCTCCTAGCGTCAGCCTTATCGTTCTTATAAGCCTCCAAAGAACAACACGTACAGAAGTCTCCTAGAAACAAGATGTCGTCAATCTACGGTCCTACCCGTAAGCCATCCTCAGTATCAATCATCCAGCTGAGTGCTTGATTAGTCTGACCCATTTGATCTCCTCCTCACCTTTAGCCCGAGTCAACGCCGCCCGTCTGTCACAATACAAAGGTCAAACTATCCGATTGACTGGAAAAGTGGTCCGAATGGACGGGGATACTGCTGTCATTGAAGCGAGTGACGGGGGCCAGGTAAGCCATCTTTCGACCCTAGCTACTCGTTCCGACATGCCGTCAAGCGAATTCCCACTGATCCATCGGTGTTTTACGATCATGGACAGGTCGAGATCAAGTTGCACAGAGAAGCTAATATCTCCGATCCATACGTCGAGATCTTGGGCAAAGTGAACGATGATCTCACCGTCAAGGTGTTTAGCAGTATGAACCTCGGTTCTGATTTAGGTAAGTCCCGGTCGATCTTCCCCCTCCATTCGACCCGCCCACATAACGTCGAATGGCTTTGTTCTCAACGATCTGATCTTTCATCCTGTTGTGATTGCAGATCTAGGCGTAGTAGAAAAAGTCGTGCAATTACTGCATACGGAAAAGGCCGTCGGGGTGTTTACCGATTGAGCGGGACTAGCCAATTTGTCCTATTTTCGGGCCCGGGATCACACACGATACGGCAAAGGGACTCTGGGGAAAGGCCCTGACTGATCTAATGACTATGACAGTATCCTTCCTGTATATATCTCCAGGCGGCAGACATCGGCGATTCAAGTTGTTGTATACTATGGGACGTGAGGACTCGCACATTCACATCCATGCATCAAACCCTCGATCCTCATTCCCTTTTACCGATCAGGCACACTTATACAATCTCCTCCTCTGTTTGCTGTCAGCCTTTGACGATACGTATGCCCTAAGAAGCTCTGGCGCGAGAGACTGCACGAATGCTATGCGACATTCGCAAAAAGAACGTGCGCCTCGCTAACCGTATGGACGTACATATCTAGACTGATTACCTCTACGCCTCGTTTGCCTCTTCGTGTTCGCCTTTTCCCTTTTCTCCTCTAACGATCACAATCTTGTTATGGCACAACATAAAGTCCACCGATAGCTAGTTACCAACTCCTCGTATTCTTTCTACCAATTCTCACGTGCTGCGTTATTGATCACTATGCTTGCCCGGTGCATCTCCAATGACTTCAAGCAGTCATCGTTCGGAGTCTACGGACGATCTGGGTACCGCAACGGCTAACGATCAAACGAGGGAGATTTTGGAATGCTTTGCGGAGGAGAATACGTCGGTGTGGGGAAATGACGTCGAGAGACAGTGGCAATACACCCTGAGAGCGCTCATGGAAAGCGCCGCTCAACACCCCAGCTTGAAGCCGATTTGAATGAGCAGGAAACCGTATGTCTGAAGGATGTCTTCAGGCGGATCCGGACCTGATCGGCAGACAGAATCGTGTACTTCTTCAGCCGGCTCCGGTAGATCTTGCAGAGCTGTAGATTTCGCGTCTTTGGAGTGCTTCTTGAATCTGGGTGGGACTATGTCATAGCTTGATGTCCATACGTCCAGAATATGCGGTAGTAGTGTTTGCTCTCCATGTTATCCATTACAACACAAGCCTATCCAATCCCGTCGCATCTATCACCTTGATCGACTTTCCCTCGAAGCCCCCTTTCGCCGTCAACGCCACTCCCCACTCAATCGATAATCTCGATATCCCCATCCTGACCCACTCGTCCTCTCGTAACCTTCTCCCCCTTGGCCCGCATCAAATCCTCGATGGTCCGTTGTTTCCCTTGCTCGGTGGATTCGTCAAACCAGCCTAGGTGGTCTGCTATCAAGTGTCTGATGAGGGCGAGGGATTCGTCTTGAGGTCAGCTGGGGTTCAAACCTCCACGGTCAACGGCAATCGAGGGAGTATATGGGATTGGGAAACGGGGGAAGAGGGAAGAGGTGGACTTACCGGTTCTTGCATCCGGGGCATTGTACAATGACGATCCCTCGCTCATAGCTCCGTTTCGCAAACTCGTGCGTCGACCTCTCGCCGCATTTATCCACGGAACAGGTGAATGTTAATGATCTGTGGGGTTCCGAGGTGATTCCGCCAGTATCAGGGTAGGCGGGTGAGAGCGAGACGAGTCAATCGAGGATCAGTTTTGAACATGAGAAGACATGAGAAAGCAGGCGAAGTAAAGGGGACGTACAGTTTAGGTTCGATACGTAATGGGTTCCCATCCCTGTCCGTGAAATTCAATTTCGTCGACCTAGATGCCTCCTCCTCGACATCTGCGCTTGAAACAGTCTCAGACTCTCCTTCGGCGGTGACGGTAGATAAGGCAGACGATGTTGACCCAGATGCGGTAGTGTTTGTGGATTTAAATCGAGCGGCGAAGCGGGCGTAGGGTAACGATGGGGGAGCCTTGGTGCTTGTGGCTTCGAGGATGGTGCGCGAGGACGAAGCGAGAGATGGAAGAGGTCTGAATACTACGGAGCTTTTCAGCAGGGGGGCGAGGGTACGAGCTGTCGAACGTAAAGCCATGGTGGTAGTGGTCTGTCTGTAGAGCGGATGACGTGCTGTGAGGGGTGTTCGAGGGGTTTCTAGCGTTGCAGGAGGAGATACAGTCTATCCTTGGCTAATCAAGAGATGGTCTTGAAGACTCTGAACCGGAATTATCCAAATAGCAGAGATCAAAAAAAGGATCGACGAGCAACTTCGGTTCAATTACTCATCGGAGACGGAAGCGGATCAAAAGTATACTTCCGACCCGCTTCATAGCTTCCGGGTTATACTTCCGAGAACCATGAAGAGGGGTCAAAAGCGCATAAAAAGCGGGACTCGGATGCGCTTGAACGTTGACCGGGGGCGGGGGAGGGATTGAGTGTTGGGTAGCAGTTAGTATCAAGTGTGATAATTGATAGGGTCATCGATGTACAACGTAGGAGTGGTAACGAGCTCCAGGTTCGTCTCGTACGTACTCTAGGTCGACATACAAACTATCAAACCCTACAATGGCTCGCTCGAGATCCCGCGACCGGCTACCGGACCCCAAACGTTCTCGGACGTCATACGAAGGCACCCCTGGCTCTTCTTCTCGGAGGATTCGTACCCCTTCCCCTGCTGGAGGCTCGAGCTCAGGTCGACGAGACCGCGATCGGTACGAATCGAGTAGTCGTAGACGTAATGAAGACTACGAGGACGATTACCGACGGGACGAGCGGAAATCACGAGATCAAGAGGATGATTATGCTCGTGGGGACAAGAAACGAAGCGAGAGGAGTAGCCGGTATGACGATGATAGGTACCGCTCGAGCAAGGGGTATGATGAACGGGACCGAGATCGAGGGTCTTCGAGACGATACGAGGACGACCGGTATGGTTCATCGAGGGATAAAGGCCGAGATCGTGAAAGGGAGAGGACGAGGGATAGCGATGATCGCGAGGAGAGGGATCGAGGGATGAGGGTAAGGGATCGCACTCCAAGTCATCAGGAAACGACGAACAACCCTGTTCATAAATCGAACGTTCCTCCTGCTCCTTCCTCCACACATCCTCTTCCAATCCGCAATAACGGCCCTTCTGTCACCAACGGATCAGCCTCGCCTTCGACCTTGCCTCCTTCCCCTTCCATCACTAGCGGCCGACTTGATTCCCCTGCACCCGCCACCACATCAACAGCTGGTCAAAGCGATTCGAACCTCACGCCAGATGAGTTGAAGAAGAAACAACGGCTCGAGAGGCTAGAGTTGTGGAAGAAGACTCAAGCGGCAAAGGCAGCAGCGGCAAAGGTTGGACAAGCGATTACCGGCGTCATTACTGGAACGTCGGGTGTCAAGCCCACGACCGGGATTTCTATTGGGTCCAAACTTGGTGGTGAGTCTTTGCTTGGAAGGACATGTTTGACTGGGATCCGTCTCGACTAGTACTGAACACATGATCGTCTTTCCTTCCCCCTCACTGTTCCTTTTCGATCCGGTTTTCTTTTGTGATCAAAGCCGGCCTACCTGCCAAACCTGCATTCTCCCTACCTCCCGCCACACTCGCTCGAATTGGTCTCCCCATCAAATCAAATCTCCCCAACAAGCCCACGTCTGGACTCATCATGGACGACTCTGATGCCTCGGATCGAAAGCTACAAAAGCTGAATCTACCTCCAGTCGACCCGTTGGTCGCTCCGGGTGGCTTGGCACCGGACGAGATGGTCTCTGAGAACTTGGATGTGGTTAGCGATGATGAAGACGGTGATGATCCGATGGATGGGCTGGCGGCTGCTGCTATCAAGTCGACTGACAAGATGGAGGTCGATGGCGAGGATGAGGAAGAGGATCCTCTAGATGCGTTCATGAAGGGGAACACCGAGGAGGTTAAGAAAGTGAACAAGGAGGATGAAGCCAAGTTTGGTGGGCCAGTGACGTCTGGTCCTCGATCAGAGGTCTTGAATGAGGATAATGATATTGGGGATGACGATGAACCTCAACGTGATGGTCCCATGACCGCCGAGGATATTCTTGCTCTTGCGGCGAAAAAGGCCAAGAAGAAGGATCTGCCTGTGGCTCAGCATGGCAAGATCACTTATGAACCGTTCAGGAAGAAGTTTTATGTGCCCAACCAAGAGACTAACGATATGGACGAAGAGGATGTCGAATTGATGAGGGTCGAGATGGATGGAATCAAGATCCGAGGTGCGGATTGTCCTCGACCCGTGAGGAATTGGGGGGCGTTTGGGCTGCCCGCTGGTTGTTACGATGTCATCAAACGATTAGGATACACAGCACCCACGTCGATCCAGGCGCAGGCGATCCCGGCCATCATGTCCGGGAGAGACATTATCGGAGTAGCAAAGACGGGATCAGGAAAAACTATTGCCTTCTTGTTGCCCTTGTTCCGACATATCAAGGATCAGCGATCATTGGAGACGGGAGAAGGGCCGATGGCGTTGATCATGACCCCAACCCGAGAGCTCGCGACTCAAATTTGGAGGGAAAGCAAACCCTTCTTGATGGCCCTGGGGATGAGGGCTGTATGTGCATACGGAGGCGCTCCGTTGTCTGAGCAGATCGGAGATATGAAGAAAGGAGCCGAAGTGGTCGTCTGTACGCCTGGACGAATGATCGACTTGTTGACTGCCAATTCGGGTCGAGTGACGAATCTGAGGCGGTGTACGTACTTGGTACTAGACGAGGCTGATCGAATGTTCGATATGGGTTTCGAGCCCCAGGTGAGCACCGGCCGAACATTCCAGCTCGTTTTCAAGAATTTACAAGCTCACTCGTTTGCAGGTCATGAAAATTGTCAACAACATTCGACCTGACCGTCAGACGTTGCTGTTCTCTGCGACTTTCCCAGCTAAAATGGACGCCCTCGCGCGAAAGATCCTGATCAAGCCGTTAGAAATCACCGTTGGAGGCCGATCGGTCGTGGCCAAGGAGATCACGCAACAAGTCGAGATCCGAGACGCCGATCAAAAGTTCCTGCGATTGTTGGAAATCTTGGGAGAGATGGGAGAGAAGCACAAGGACGAGGAAGATTTCCGAACCTTGATCTTTGTCGAACGACAAGAATCCGCTGATGAACTGTTCCGCGAGTTGATGCGCAAGGGATACATCTGTACCTCGTTGCATGGAGGGAAAGATCAAGTTGATCGAGACCAGGCTATCGCGGATTTCAAGCTTGGTTATATTCCCATCGTCATCGCAACATCCGTGGCCGCGCGTGGTCTGGACGTCAAGGAGCTAAAGTTGGTCATCAATTACGATTGCCCGAATCATATGGAAGACTACGTTCATCGAGCGGGACGAACAGGTCGAGCAGGAAATTCCGGTACATGTGTAACGTTCGTTCAATCGGATCAGGAACGGTATGCTGTTGATATCGTTAGAGCGCTGAAGGCTAGTGAGGCCACGGTGCCACCTGAGCTGGAGAAGATGTCCGAAGGTGAGTTTCGCCCTTGCAAGCTATCTCATTCGATGCGTCATCCTACTGACTTCATCCGATATCTATGTTCCAGACTTCCTGATCAAGGTGCGAGAAGGAAAGGCCAAGGCCGCTGGATCTGGGTTCGGTGGAAAAGGTCTGGACAAGTTCGAAGCAGAACGAGAGAGCAAGGATCGAGCGGAACGAGCCTTTTACGGGGAGGACGGCGCTCGTGTCGAGAAGGGAGCAGGAGCAGCTGCTACCACTGCCAACGACGCCAGCAAGGACAAGGGCAAGGACGGTGCTGCTGCTGGAGGGACTGTGCCTCCCGACTATGGATTCGATTTCAAGGTCGAGATCGTCAAGGGAGCTGCACCGGACAAGGTGGCTCCTGCTGCTGGTGGATCGTCAGTCTCAAAGACCCCCGCTACCGCACAAAGCACTCTCGGAGCGGACGTCTCCAAGCTTCCTGCTCAGACCCTGGCTGCTCTTCAACGAGCCGAGGCGGCCGGTCGAGGCGGCAACGTCATGGAGAACCTTCAATCTGCCGTCGCGCGAATCACTGCCAGTCTGAACAAGACCAAGGCGGAAAAGAATGCGGCGACCCAGGCTTCCCAGCCGGCCAAAAGTTCGGATGCGACCGAGTATCACGCGATTGTGCCCATCAACGATTATCCCCAGAAGGCCAGGTGGAAGGCGACGAACAAGGAGCAGATGGTGCAGTTGCAAGAATTGTCAGGGGCTTCCATCACCAACAAGGGTGAGTCGCGTCAATCAGGCGGAAATATCGAGGCGCGTGACATATCTCTGATGCATTGCCTTGCATGCTTTTTTTCTCTGCAGGTATCTTTTACGAAGTTGGCAAGGAGCCGGGTCCGGGTCAAGAACCCAAACTGCATCTCCTTATCGAAAGCAACGAAGAGTTCCGAGTCAAATTGGCCGTGGACGAACTCAGGAGGATCTTGTTGGATGCGAGTGTGGCTGCTCTGGTGAGTATATTTCTGGAACTACTCTGTGCAAGTGTCTATTGCTCATTACTGCCGGATTTGCTTTTCTTGTATGATGCAGAACGACGAGAGAGCCGCGCCGACGGGAAGATACAAGGTGGCGTGAGGGAAGAGGAAAGATGCCAGGATATGAACATGTGCATGACTCTCACATTTGTAGTTCTCATACAGACGTATGTAACGACAAGTCACCAAGATTGTGTGATCCTCGAGACCATTAGTATGGCCCACAAGTTGGGCGTGTAGGCCGTCCCGACGCGTAGATCCGAGCAAGACCGATAGCGCGGCCGTCGGCTAACGAATTCGTGTCATGACGAACGATCACGTGATGCGAATTTGAACGGTAGCCGCGTCTTTCCCCCCTTCTGCTCTCCCTTGTTCCCTTCCTGACCAGTGACGGCGGCGGCAGTTTGGCTGGATGGCAAGGAATACAAGGACAACCTCGAGGATACGGATGACAAAATCGGCTCAAAAGATATTGCTTTGTTGGATCCGTCGAGGCTAAAGAGCAATCATCTTTCCCGAAAAGAGTGTTCATCTCTCTAATTCTGGTCATATTCGACACTCACACGACACCAAAACAGGCAAAAGAGACGAACCTCTTTCGCTTGACTCTGTCTGTGGTGACCTTCTAGACCTTTCCCTCTCGCTTTCATTTTATACCCCCCCTCTGATTCGAAGCACACACCACCATGCTTCGTCAACTCACTTCGACGGCTATCGCCAGCTCGAGGGCCACCTCGGCAAGATCGCTACGAACTGCGATCCCTAGCGTCGCTAGATTACAGCAGAAGAGGAACTATGCCGCCGCTTCGGACTCGTTCGCTAACGGTTCGAACGCTTACTACATCGAGGAGTAAGTCGATTGGGCGGCGAATCCTAGAGACGACCATGTGCTAACCGGTTGTTCTGATTTACAGGATGTACCGATGTTGGAAGGAGGTACGCCAATGGCACCCCACGCCCTCCTTGCCTCTCAAATTGCTGACGTCGTTTCCCCGTGTTGTCAATAGGACCCTAAATCCGTCCACGTATCTTGGCAAACCTACTTCAAGGGCCTCGACGGCGGTCTCCCTTCATCTGAGGCCTACACGCCTCCTCCCGCGTACCGAGCCGGACTCGATGTCGCCGTCGGGCATCACCCCGTTGATGCTGCCCCTGGCATGTCTATGGCTGGAGCTGGAGGTAGCGAGGTCACCGACCACTTGAAGGTGAGCGTTACGACCAGTGACGCGTGATGAGTGGTATGATGGCCGCTGATAAATTAGAGCCGTTCTTCAGGTCCAACTTCTCGTTCGAGCTTACCAAGTTCGAGGACACCACATTGCCAAACTCGACCCTCTTGGAATTCTCGACCCCGATCTCGACTCTAGCCGAGTGCCCGAGTTGGATCTCGAGCACTACGGATGGAGCGAGAAGGACTTGACGAAAGAGTTCAACTTGGGTCCTGGAATCTTGCCTCGATTCTTGGACGCTGGTATCGAGAAGATGACGCTCGGAGATATCATCCAGAGCTTGAAGAAGATGTACTGTAGGTCTTCGCTCAGGCGGGCGATTGGAAGAGAAGTCGTGCTGATTGACCGTTCAATGTTGCAGCCCGATCCATCGGTGTGCAGTACGTTCACATTCCCGACAAGAACCAGTGTGACTGGATCCGTGAGAGGATCGAAAAGCCTCAGCAGTGGCAATACAACACCGAGGAGAAGCGAGTCATCCTCGATAGGTTGATGTGGTCCGAGTTGTTTGAAAAGTTCATCGCCTCCAAGTACCCCAACGAGAAGCGTTTCGGTCTCGAGGGTTGTGAGGCTTTGATCCCCGGTATGAAGGCCTTGATCGATCGTTCCGTCGACGCCGGTGTCAAGAGCATCGTCATGGGTATGCCTCATCGAGGTCGACTCAACGTTCTCGGAAACGTCATCAGGAAGCCCATCGAGGCCATCTTGAACGAGTTCTCGGGTAACGCTGACTCGGACGACACGGGTGGTGGTGATGTCAAGTACCATTTGGGTGCCAATTACGTTCGACCTACCCCTTCGGGTAAGAAGGTCGCCCTCTCTTTGGTCGCCAACCCTTCGCATTTGGAGGCCGAGGATCCTATCGTCATGGGAAAGACCCGAGCTATTCAACATTTCGAGGGCGATGAGGAGAACCACGATACCGCCATGGGAGTGCTGCTTCACGGAGACGCCGCTTTCGCTGGACAGGGTGTTGTTTACGAGACCATGGGAATGCATCATTTGGCCAACTACGGAATCGGTGGTACCCTCCATTTGATCGTCAACAACCAGATCGGTTTCACTACCGACCCTCGATTCTCTCGATCCACTCCTTACCCCTCGGATATCGCCAAGGCCATCGATGCGCCCATCTTCCACGTCAACGGAGACAATGTCGAGGCCGTCAACTTTGTTTGCACCATGGCCGCTGACTTCAGGGCCAAGTTCAAGAAGGATGTTGTCATCGATATCGTTTGTTACCGACGATACGGTCACAACGAGACCGATCAGCCTTCTTTCACCCAACCCAGGATGTACAAGGCGATTCAGGAGCAACCTACGGCCCTCGATATCTACTGCAAGCAGTTGATCGAGGAGAAGAGCTTCACCGACAAGGAGATCGCGGAGCACAAGGATTGGGTTTGGGGTATGTTGGAGAAGGCTCTTGACGCCAGTAAGGACTACAAGCCTTCCGCCAAGGAATGGCTTTCGTCGTCTTGGGACGGATTCCCTACCCCCAAGGAGTTGGCCGAGAACATCCTCCCCCACCACCCTACCGGTGTCAAGGAGGAGACTCTCAAGCACGTCGGCAAGGTCGTGTCAACCACTCCCGAGGGCTTCTCCGCTCACCGAAACTTGGCTCGTATCTTGAACACCCGAGGCAAGTCGGTCGAGGAGGGCAAGAACATTGACTGGGCCACTGCCGAGTCCCTGGCTTTCGGTTCGCTCTTGTTGGAAGGAACCCACATCCGAGTGTCCGGACAGGATGTCGAGCGTGGTACCTTCTCCCAACGACACGCCGTTCTCCATGACCAGGAGAACGAGTCCTCTTACAAGCCCTTGAAGCACGTCGGTGCCGAGCAGGGATCCTTCACCATCTGTAACTCTCACTTGTCTGAATTCGGTACTCTCGGATTCGAGCTCGGATACTCGCTGGTCTCGCCTAACTCGTTGACCATGTGGGAGGCCCAATTCGGTGACTTCGTGTGAGTTTGTGTCGTGTTGACAGTAATGAACATGTCGCTCATCATACTTTCGTTATGGGGCTTGCAGTAACAACGCTCAATGTATCATTGACCAGTTCATCGCCTCGGGAGAGAAGAAGTGGCTCCAGCGAACCGGATTGGTCCTGTCATTGCCTCACGGATACGACGGACAAGGTCCTGAGCACTCGAGTGGTCGTCTTGAGCGATTCTTGCAATTGACTGATGACGACCCAAGAGTCTACCCTCCTCCCGAGAAGCTCGACCGTCAGCACCAGGACTGCAACATGCAGATCGTATACCCTTCGTAAGTTCGGCCTTCACACTGAAGGCGGATCGGTGACTAATCTGAGCCTCCATTCTTAGCACGCCTGCCAACTACTTCCACGTCCTGCGACGACAACAGCTTCGAGAGTTCCGAAAACCTGTGAGTCCAAGTCCAAGTCGTCGAATGACCGAGAAGCACCCCTACTGATACTTCCTCCTTGTGATACTACAGTTGATCGTATTCTTCTCAAAGAACTTGTTGCGACACCCTCTCGCTCGATCAAGTATCGAGGAGATGACCGGCGAAACTGTCTTTGAGCGATACATCGCCGAACCTCACCCCGCTGAGCTCGAGGCGCCCGAGAACATCAGGCGACATGTTCTCTGCAGTGGTAAGGACCATTAATCACATCAAATGAGCCTAACCAGACGCTAAAGTTTGTATTCGCTTGCATTACAGGTCAAGTATACTACCAGTTGCTCCAGGAGCGAGAAAGGTTGGGCATCAAGGACATTGCGATCTCCAGAGTTGAGCAATTGTCGCCTTTGCCTTACGATTTGGTATGTTCGATGTGATACGACAATTTCAAGGCGCGTTCTGAATAGACCCATTCCCCTTTAGATCACTCCCCACCTCGACAAATACCCGAACGCCGAGATCATGTGGGCTCAGGAAGAGGTCAGTCTGCTTTTTCCTGCCATTTTCTGAGCAGGCGACTGACAGATTTCTTTCGTTTTAGCCTTTGAACAACGGTGCCTGGACCTACGTTCAGCCCCGTCTGATCACGGCATTGAAGCAGACCGAGCACCACCAGGGCAAGGTCCCTCACTACGCCGGACGAAACCCTACGTCGTCAGTCGCCACCGGAAGCAAGTCGGCGCACAAGGCAGAGATCGCTTCGTTGCTCAAGATGGCCTTGGGCAACTAGGCTGGGACGTAATCGAGAATGGAGTAGGGGTACAAGTTGCATCACATCCACGAACCAATGTAACACTCAGAGACATTATGACATCATGATACGGACAACCTGCAAGCTCGAGAGGCACTTCCTCGTGCAGCTGAGGCATCTTCGCTTCACTCTTTTTCTTCCAACTTGTCGGCCTCTCCCTCCATCGGTTCCCCGACGTCATCATTCGATCCGACCGAAGTGGCGGGAGAAATGGTCATAGGCTCGACCTTGCTAAGCCAGATAGGAACGCCTGCCTTGAGGGCTGGATAGATGGTCTGTGCGCAATGGAATCATAGTCAGTTACGAGTCAACGTCATGGCCATGAACATAAAACAACGGACGTGATGGAAATGATCATCTGTGATAGCCGCAACCTCAGCTGGGTAAATGTCCAAAACATCGTCAGGACGTACGAAGCTCAAGGCCGGTAAATTCCCCCTTCTTTCCTTCCGGCTCATTTGTCTGTCTGCCCTTTCCCTTCGCTTTACGCTTGCTGGATGCTTCTAATCCATCCATTTCGGCAGCGATGTCTTTGCTCATTTGATGCCAATCGATGTTTTTGGCAAGAGCGTGACTCAATGTTTTGATCAGAATACTGTGAAACAGAGCATTGGTGGTTGGGGTGCTGTATAGAACAGGCGGAGTAGGGAGCGAAACTTCGAGGGTTTCGGGCTTCTTGCGAGGTGATGCAGGCGGCTTCCTTGCTTTTGTAGGTGATTTCCTGTCGGCTGGCATATCGAAAGTGATCTATGTCGAAATCGAGCAGGAGGGGGAAGCCTCGCTTTGACAAATTGTGAATCGTGAAGACGTTTCCAGATATATATATACACGCCACTGCTACTGCCCGGTCCGCAGAAATTGCGTCGGGGAGAGATGCTGAGAAGCGATAATCAGCGCGAATCTTCCAGCGCGGATCATCCTGAAACGACGATCGGGTTCAGTCCGCTCATCAAAGTGGATCGCCGCAGTCAAATTGAGTCTGATCACGGTCCCCAAGAATATCGGCCCACAGGGAGAAACGAGTCATCGGTTGCTACGTGGTATATTATAGTGTTACTCCAGCTCTCTCGAGCGCCTTGCAAGGCGTTACATAAATCAACTCAAGCAATCAATTCGAATACTGTGCTTGAACAGCCTCCCAATGCGTAATGTTGTGGCGTTCCCAGAATCTTTGCGGCGGTAAATAATAGATCGGCCCCTTGAAGACATGGTAGCGATGGTTCCTGTATACAAATACCCTCAATCAGTATCGAGAGGAATGAGCTCGTAGTCAAGATAGACACTGACCTAATCCCCTCGCCTTGGAATTTCTGGGGGAATTGCCAATCCTCTGGCAGAGCGTGTTCGTAGGTATGGAAATAAAGCTCCTCGTTTGCCCGATAATCCACTGGTAAGGTTGCGTCTTGCGTGAAGAACTTGACCAATTGCATCTCGGTATCCGTAATATCGCCATGAGAGATACGGGCGTACCCAATTCGCCAGAGATTACGGAAAGCGATGTATTCGCACCATCGATCACGATCCTGTATCTCCACATCCCAAAGTCGTCCATCCGACATTAAGATCTCGTATGGCGCTGGCCGCACTGCCCCGACGTGAGTCACGACATATCCCAAGAACACGAGCGGCTCAGGGTGACACGCGCTACTGATATTGGCGATTGCTTCAGTTTGAAGCTGACGATCGAGTGCGTCCTCTTCTTGGCCATTATGAGAGACAATAACGTTGACGACCTGATTGTTTATCAAGAGCTTGGCAGAGATGGCTGGGGCCAGTTCGCCTCTAGGGGAGGGCAATAAATGATGCTGGGACTCGAGAATGGGGAACTTGGACAGCAACACCGCTCCCCAAGTATGCTTGTTGGGTCCTGGGCCGATATCCACATAGTAACCCAGTTCCTCGGCGATCATCCGCGTCAGATCACGGTTTCCATAGACGAAACGCTGTAGATCGGTCTCGAGAAGACCGAGCACATCAACCTCAGCATCTCTGATGAGATCGAGCATGCGCCGCTGGCTGTCCCTCCCTGCGAGGTCTACTCCGAAGTGGACAGTCCAAATTCCGGCGGTCCAGACATTGGAATCCTTATGATAGGGTTCTATCACAATACTGCTCCTGCGTGCCCGGCAGAAGATCTCGGTCACAGCCAACAGGCCCACTAAAAGGACTGTGCCCAGGACTGCCAACCGCTTACCACGCAAAATTGTCGCGGGATGTTCCTCATGAAGACGCCGGTGAGCTAGAGGAAGCCGTTTGACGACTGCCAAGGCGATCACCACACAGATCATGCTGCCGAAAACAACGTGGCCCATCCGTTCGCGAAGTAAATGTCCGCCCGGCACGAACGCATATGCCACAGTGATAACCGAGATGACGTCCAACGCAATATTGAAGCCCAGCGCGTGACTGAGAAGTCGGCCGTCTCGATTGTAACGCGACAGATCTTGCCACATCAACGGGAAAAGATGGACCAGGATGCCGACTGTAAGGCAGCCGCTCCCGAACCGAATCCAGTTGGATTGTTCTGCGACGAAGTAAGAGAGAAAATCTTCTTGAAATCCGCAAAGTACGTAACAGGAGAACCAGCTGATGAAGAAGATCGCCACCCATGGATCTCGTCTGGTTGAAGTCGATTGCCAATCTCGGATCCAGTAGGTCATAAGCCCGAGGACAGCTGAGCCGATGACTGCGCTAGCTTGCCATAGTAAGCGAGGGCCATTCACTGGGTAACCATCCCAATTCCAGGCGATAATAGTCCCAGCGTCCGTGACTAGCGTCTGGACCAGGAAAAGAAGAGATCCGATCCCGGCAGCCATGAACCAGTATTCGTCTTCCGAAAGTGCACGAGGAATGGGCTTTGCTGCCACAACTTCTCCTTTGGCATTCATTGATGGTGCTTGAGCTTCATCGCGTACGGGCCTCCAACTCTTTTCGCAGCAGGCAATCAAAGCTAGGATGATTCCAGTCTTGTTATAACCTCCAGACTCTTCATCCACGATGCACCAGAAGGGATTGGTCGAATTGTTCGTTAGCTTGAGTAGCAGGGAGGCGATCAGACCGAGCATTAGATCTGATTTGATAGTCTCGCATAGTCAGTCGAGTATATCACCGTGGAATAATATATCGAAACTCACAACTGCCTTCGATCGCAGCCGCTCGTCCACCCTTCAAACGAGTAGATTGAGCTCCTACTTCGAGCCAAGCGAAGACGTTCCCCAAGATCGCTCCGAGAAGCCGTAACGATGGCAAAGGCATCTTGTATGCGCCCAAGCCGAAAAAAAGCCCGAGGGCTCGGTTGACAGCCATTCCTCTGCGAGATGTGCTGAAGCGAGAGGCGGATGGAATAGAAAGGAGCCACGGAGAAAGTATCGCCAAAAGGGATAGCTCAGAGCCAGATAGGGCTGCAGAGATGGACTCGTCAGCGCTCGCCTACTGCCAGCAGTTATCCTGAGAGCTTACCCAGTTCCCAGACGGAAAAGTAGAACAACTGAAGCCCAAGTTGAGTAAAAATGGTCCAAAAGCAAAGAGCTACAGAATTATACGTTAAATCGAGCGTTCCGATTCCCACTGCTGTCGCAGCCACTCACCTAAATAGACATCGGAAATGAAGCTGAACGTCGACCTCGCCAAGCTGGTCTTCTGTGCCGCTTGAGCGGGCGGGATGGCCCAACCTGCTTTCTCTGTCGGATGTTCCATGATCTTGTCCCCAGGCAGAATAGGAACAGCCGGCAATAACCCCTCGGAAAGCCAAAACCGATTATCTACCGCTACAGAGCTGACGGCACTGAGTAAGAAGGATGATCCCATTGGTATAAGTAAACGTTTACAACGCCACCTTCGAGAATCTTTCAGGGAACATACTTCCTCTTATCGTCGCCCATGGTACGATCTCCCCCTTCGAGCAGAACGACCTGAATCTGTAACTTCTTAACTTCCTCTACACCCCACGCGTCGAATAGGACGTCGACAAGGACGAGACTCCATTCAAAGATGGCATAGTAGCTGTATGCGCCTTTGACTTTGTGGACCTTGTGTTGGATGAAGAAGTAAATGAGGGGGACGAGAAGCGTGTGGAAGGTGGCTGCCGTGTATACACTGGGTAGATGACCATTGAACGAGTGAGTGAAGCACTGATTGGGGATTTGAAAACTACTTACCGTCTTCTTCGAATCGCTGGTCTGGAAGGCGGTGTGGAGAGTATGGTCCCGCACATCCAAGGAAGCGTTAAAACCAGATAGGCGATCATGGCAGCATCGTGGAAGTCTGCGGGCTTGATCAGCTTCTTGTAGTCTGAGACTTGACGGGATCAGGGTAGGCATACCATGATGATCAGTCGACGTAACGTAAACCCAGCCTCCACTGCGATATTGTTATTGTACTTTGATAAGCCAAGATGTCATGACTCTGGATTGAAACTCCCGCTCACCAGCAAAACGTCCTCGCTATCCCAATCATAGCCAGCCAATCCGCCGACTGTAGCCCTTGCTCATTGTTCGCTTTGACAACATCCGAAGACGCAGACGTGTCCTCTTTCTTCGCAGCCAAGGGAGATTTTCGCCGTGTCACCAGCCATTGGACAAGGATGAGCAAGAACCTCGGACCAGCGCACAACGCAATGAGGATCTGGAAGATCGGTCGTTCAGGAGCCCAATCTCCTATTCTACAACGAAGGCGGTCACCACTTTCAGCACGTATGTCTGAGACGAGAAACGGGTTAAAGGAGACTCACGAAGCGCTCACGCTAGGCATCCA
>Ga0308160_10003894_pt1 | contig 16376 bp, 16 predicted proteins | sample PhyFR1_FD_201036 | JGI IMG/M metagenome (GOLD analysis project Ga0308160, IMG submission 201036) | Phyllosphere microbial communities from UC Gill Tract Community Farm, Albany, California, United States - DLSLF.R1 | ecosystem: Host-associated > Plants > Phyllosphere > Unclassified | place: USA...
GCGAACCGTTTCCGGGCGTACCGTTGTTTCCCTGTTGCTGCTGCTATCAGGAAAGCCACCGAAAAGGGGTAGGCGACCACTCACGTAGTACCCGGCGTATTGATCCTGACCACCCTGCGCCTGACCTTGCGGAGCGTACGTTCCGTAACCGGCTTGATAGACTCCTGCTTGGTTTCCCGGAATACCACCCGTTCGCGCCTTCTCGTACTCGATTCGCAGGACCTGCAGCAAGTCATCCGCCAGGATCTTCGCTCGCTCGACTTGATCTTGCGTGGGGGCGCTGAGTCATCAGTGGACGCTCTTCCACCTTGAAAGAGCACTTACGCGACGTTGATGTGCATCGGCTCCTCGGCCTCCCGTCCAGTCTCCGCCTCCATGAACCCAGACCCCAAACCCTTGATCTGGACTCGCGCACCCGTCTCGGCCTGAATGAACTTGACGAACATACCCTGGCATTAGGACCGCCTTCGCCCGCAAGAGCGATCCAAACTCACACCCGGTCCGACTGTCTTCGCCCTGACGTTGAAGTTCCTCAAACTGTCCAAGGCTATTGGCAGCTTCGCCTCGGGCCACTTGACTCGCCCCTGAGAATCTACACCCTCCGGCATGGGCAGACCCAGCGCCCTGTTCCTCGCGATGAGTGTTCGCGTGTCGATTAACGGTCCCAAATCCGAATCAATCAATTCCTGCACCTTCGAAGCCGCCGCATCGAGCGCGGCCATCGTTTTCGCGACAATGTGGATATACAGCGGAACCTCTCCTGGACCGAGACGACTCGCATCCGGCACCCAGACACCTTTCGTCGTCACGGAAGCACCGGTCTCCTCTGATATCTGTCATTAGCAAGCGGTTCGACTTTCCAGGTTCTGACACTCGCTTGTTTCTGCGTGGAACCCTTCGTGAGGATATAACGGTTCTTGATATCGTTGATTGGAATATCCTTGATGTGTCCGTCTTCTCCAGGAATCAAGCGCATCAACTCGTGCCCAGCCGCTCCGTTTGGTCCTCTTATGGACGCGGCGATTTTGGCCGCAATGGCAGCAGCGGCTGATGTCGCTTCATCGGGTTTGCCAGCGTTTGGCGTGAGGGGCTTGGCCTCGGGTGTAGCCTCGTCCCATTTTCGTTTGCGTTCTTCGGTGCTCATGCTGTGTGTGATAAAGTATGAAGAGTAGCGAATTCGCGGAATTGCAACTAGGCGGCAACAGTGTTGAATTTAACGGGAGGGTCGATTACATTATGTTTGGCTTCCTCCTCTTGCGTGCTTGAGCAACGACCATCCACCGCTTCAGCTTTAACATCGCCAGGTTTCCAGCAGCGCGGGAATACTGTCCGAGTGCTTCACAGAAAGCCCGACGTCAGCGCACGAAATGACAGCTCCACACCATGACATCCTTTGTCCGGACGGAACACGGGGAACCCTCGCGCTTCTTCCACTTCTTTCGCGACACGCCTCAAATATCTCTCACGCGCGACTTTGCCACTTGCTAACTGACCTCTACTGACTCAGTCTTGCAGCCAATCCGATCGTTGCGTCTGATGTCCGCTCTCTTTCGCGGGTCAGTCCCCAGAACATTCCCCAGCCAGATTGCAAGATCGCCCTTCACTGCATGGGGAAGACCACTCTCTACTGCTCCCCCTGCCCCCCTACCAAGCAGCTCGACAAGTTTCCCTCTTCGCCAAAACTCAAATTGGGGGTCAAATTGGCCCTCACATTACTCTCATGTTCCGTGGTCCAGTACTCCGAGTTATGGCTCGATCGACACAGCTTCGCAGGGTCCTCTCTACCGTGGTACCTCGATTCCTGAATGGAGGCAGCCTTTCTCAGCACCGTGGACCAGCTCTACACCTGGTTCGAACCAATATCGCTTCCCGCCCAACTGGGCTTCCAGCGCGAGCTCATCACCCGAATTTCGGACGTCTGACGGGGGGCTGTCCGCAATTACAGTCCATGACGCTCTACCGGATTATCTTTTCGAGGGCAACGAAGCGGCTCGTACACTTGCCGCTATCAGCCAGCTCCCTCCGTTAAGCCCGAATCAGATACTCCAGTCTCGTCTGCGAGACACGGCGCTGCAATACTCGCGATACTCGACCGTCCCGCTCTCTAAAGAGGCCTTTCAAGCCGCGGATGTATGGGCGGCGAGCCGGGCCAGCACTCCGACTCTGCATGGTATGATAAGTACAGCGCCTTATCAGATTGGTATGGAGTTTGACACGTATCTCGAAAGGCGAAGGATGTTCGGACGCGACTGGACAGATGACACAGGTACAGGTAGAACCGGTTGGACTAGGAAGAGGCCGTGAAGGGTGCCAAGGCGTTTGTGAGGTTGTCGCTGACCCATGTGTAGATTTTCGCGTTGCGATGTACATACTGACGATGTCACAGATAGTATAACGAGGCGTGACCATCAAGCTAGGCTGCCCGGGTTCTCCCCGACCGTCCCACACGCTGAGTTGATGACACGTTCTGGTAGATTCCACCTGGACCTCCCTTGTCTGCTGCCTCCTTCAATATGTGAAAGTAACGCGCACCCCCCACACACACAAATCAAGCCTGAAGAACACCGCACATTCGCCCGTCATCAACAAGGCTCAACTCGGCGATGCAGTATGTCAGCATGGTCTACCATCTATCCCACCACGAATGGTCACCCGGGCAACCTTGAGTACGCTCATCGAAATCGACCATGGCTGACTTCCTTCGGATCGACGGGTAAATATGCCTCCGTTCTCCATAAAGTATGGCCGACTTCAACTTGGGATCCATCTCTCCATATGAACAGCACGCCAAGCTCACCTTGGATTCCCCTCTCCCCCGGACTGTCGCACGACAGCAATCTTCCCCCCGGATCACACGATTTGCCAGTCATCCGAGCGAGCTGGTCCCCGAACAGCCTTCAACAATTACACGACCTCGACTTCTTCAACTTCCATACAGATGGTCCGCAACGGCAGACCACCCAGAACAGGCAAAGCAGTGCATGGAGTAGATTGACAGCAGCGGCAAAAGATCCCCGAATTCCGGCCTCCTTGCCCTCCGTGCACAGTACCGGCAGAAATGGCACCGCCACTCACTGGCCTCTTTTCCAGGATCCAGTCGACGCCAGTGAAGTATCGACCCCGTTCTTTCTCTTCGACCCTAAGCCAGGAGAGGACGCACAACTCGCTCATAGCATGATCAAGGCAGCGCAAGCTTGGTCAGGATCGGCCCATCGTTCGGGGGCAGCGTATCTAGCGGAGAAATGGACTAAGGAGCGACTAAGCAGTCCTTCTTCAAGAGCTACCATGGTAAGGGATCTAAAAGTAGACCCAGTCCTCGTTGCGGGAGATTTTGACGAGTTCTGTAGAACCCACAATCCAGTCTCGATGAACAAGCCGGGATGGTTTGAGTCTGTCCGGCGCAGTAGTTCAAGTTGGATATGAATACTATGCGATGATTTTCCTGTGATGTGACTGAAGATGAGCCCGACCTATACGTGCTGACGGTGGCGGGTGAAGTCGGGACCCATCACTGGACTCGCCTGACCAATTCACTCGCGGTCGCTGCCTCTGATCGACCTTTGTCCCGACTGCCACTCTCAAGCCCCGGACGCTCCAGCACTGACCTCCTTTGGCTTACTACCCCTTCGCGCGTATGCGATCCTTAGACCTACTGGGTCTGGTGAAGAATCGATGATATGCGACAGACAATTACGATTTTTCGCCATCAACTCTCCACTTCCTCTTTCCCCCCGCCTCAATCCCTTACGCTACAGCTCGTCAACCATGACAGATACGGAATCTATCCTTACAATCCTACAGCCGAAACCGATGAGTCCCATCAGGTCCCCATTCATACGGAGGGCAGCCCTTCATTCAACAGGATCGAATACCGCGCTTGAAAGCATTCCGACGGAGAACAAGACTTTGCCACTGTTCGACTACCAGACCTCGGGGTCAGAATCAGACGCAGATGGCGGGAGTCCGGACTCCGAGCATTACTATTCCAATGCCTCAGAGGCCGGCGCGGTTGACATAAGAGATTTTGCGGACGAAGTGCAGCCTTCCCTGAGGAGTCGCGCCACTCAGGCCAAATTACGAGGATCATCCGTCAGCCCCACTGATAGCCTCCCTGATCCTCTATCGAAATCAGATAGCTCGATCCCATCGCTCAGAGAAGGGTCAATCAGGAGCCTGTCTCCATTCGAGGAGTCTTGGGATATCGATGGAGACACAAAGCCTTACAGAAATGGGGACATCGAAGAGGGGCTCACAGGCCCTCCGAACTCACAGGCCAAGCCCACAAATTGTGACCACCCGCTAAGAAACCGTTCCCTCGAGAGATCATCCAGCCGTCTCAATCTTCTGGAAACATTCGCCGATGCTCCCAGCAGTCCCTTCGAACACGATTCGCCACTCTGCGGCAGAGGAGCCCATACCCGCTATCAGTCAGCTGCAAGTCTGCCTCCGGTTCAGGAAGAAGAGGAGAGCGACGATGATGACTTGTTGGACACACATAGCTACGTCGGAACAGTCAAGGACATTGTCCAAGGTTTCCAACAGGTATCAGTGAGGAGGCCTTCGCCGGGCACATCGAACAGTGATTTCTCCGTGAAGAAGATTGGCTGGAATGAACCACTTGCGGACGGGGCAGGAGAAACAACCTCGCCGCGCTCTCCATCGATATTGTTCGACGACGACGGGGATGATGATATCGAGGTTCATGAGGGATATGGTTCACACTGCATTCATCGCCGGCATGGCTACAATTTGGCGGCCAAACAGATCGACAAGCTATTTGTATTCTCACCGAAGTCGGTGCCGGTCGATGATTGTGAAGACACACAGAGCACTCCCAGTGATATATATCCACCGACGCCGATACCCCCCAATGATCGGAAAGACACACAGAGCAGCCACAGTGTCACTCATGAGAACATCGAATCTGCGCATATGGACAGCAATCAGCTGTCCAAGTTGCTCGAAGTGCACTCCACCGCTTCGGAACACACAGCTCGGTCCCAGCTCTATTCGGATAATGACAGTCCAGAAGGGGGTGATGAACAGACTGAAGGAGCGGTAGTCGACGACATCTCCAAAGGTTACCCTCGGTCCGAACCCGCTGCCGTCTCCAAGACGGGCCACTTCGCCGATCACAATGAAGATCTACCGTCAGACACGTGGCGAAGTAAGATCTTCGGACCGGCTTCGATCATTCTCCGCTCAACATTGGACTGGGCGAGAGACCGCTGGTCAAAGCTCAGTCGCGGATTATCTTCCGTCCGTTATCGCCCAAACGACCAGTATCGCTCGACACGATCCGATCGTATCAGTCGCATCACTAATGATAACGAGTGTTCATCAAATGCACTTCCGACCGACGACTATGTATATCGATCTGGCAGGATATTACCGACCGGAGCGTCGTCGGTCCCGGTGAGGGGATACGCCCAGAATGAATCGAAGAGCAGCAAAGTTCGCAAGCGCAGCTTTTTAGGGGGTCTTCGTCTCAAGTTGTGACCGAGGGGTCAGCTTTCCGGCTCCCGCGGAGCCTTCTGATCGGCCTCAGAACGAGATTTGACATGCATCCATACCATAAAGCAGCTGTGATTTGCTCGCCAGTATCTAGCATGCTATGTCAATTGATGACTTTTTGATACGCTACAGGGTCGATTATCGAGCAGACAGCAGAGTATACTGTGTTCTTCGCAAACTTCCGTGCGCATCGTCGCCTCGTGGCATAGCTTGGTCGCGACACGACGATCTGGCTGTCTGAAAGATACTAGAAACCCCAGAACCGAGTCGTCCTTTGTGCTCTACCATTTAACACAGAGACAGCCTTTGTTCGTCAGCTCCCAGAAACGCATGAGTACGGACGGCCTCAGGCGTGGGAATTGGCCAAATCTCGCCACCCATCGTGGTCCACTTTGTGCATAACCTCAACTCCAGCGCTTCACCTATCATCCACTTACATCCTCTCGTCATACTCCTTCCTCCTTCAACCACCTTATAGTAGACATGAAGCCAGCGAACATCGCCCTCGCTCTCAACGCTATTCCCCCACCTTCCTTGCGTGAACGCTCCTTCCATTTTCCGCCACAGCACCATGACACGTCCACCGCTGCGTCTCTTCGGCGCCACGGTACTTCCTCATACAGCCCTTCAACGGTATCGCATCTTAGTAAAGACGACCCTGTCAACGACGTGCCGGCATGTATAGCGTCGAGCGCATACGATCCATCCACTCTACACGATGTCTCGTCACTGCTCGATGCCCGTAATGGTACGGTCGTCATCACCCCATCTGTGGAGATCCGCGAAGGAACGGAAGCGTTGATTCAAGACTTGTATACAAGTCCCGAAGGAAGTATCGACAGTACACAATCCTTCTACGACAGTGTGCCATATCAGCCGCCGAAGCAGGGAGAGGTCAGTGACTTCCACGTTGCGCCGCCAGCCGTGGTCGAATCCGTCGTCAGCTCGCCTGCTCCTTCCGTAGCCTCGGGCGATAATGATCTGATATCGGAGACAGCCTCATATCTCCACAGTGAGATACACGATGTTTCGCAGCCGCGCGATACCGTAATTCCGACTGGGAGCGATACTGGCACGGGGCGAAATCTCGCTTTTCCAGCCACATTGTCGATGTCTCCTCTTGACAGGCTGCAAGAGAGATTGAATCGCATCGACCCGAAGAGAGACGGGACGATCGGCACTGATACCTCCATTCTCAGTACGACGCCCAGCGTAACATCTTTTCGTGACCAACCGCCCAGCACGACGGTCACAGCTTCCGAAGTAACGCTCGAGCCCGTCGACCAAGTTCACAGTCAACCAGAACCCTACCAATCAACTCCAGGTAGAGGATCCCAATTCAAAAAATGGATCCAGTCATACGCCCCATCCGCTGCCAGCCAGTACGACAAAGCCAAATCGCATGCCAATCAATGGGGATCTCAGGTCGCAGACACAGCATCAGCATGGCGGTCAGAAGCTGCTTCAGCCTTACCGGATTGGGTCCCAAAAGTCAGCCCGACCACTTGGACATTCAGCCCGACCACTTGGACATTCCAACTGCCTTCTCGATCCGCCATGTCTAAAGCCGCCACATCGACCGCTGGCGATTTGAAGAGTCGGTTCAACTCCGGATGCTCCAGAGCGAAATCGGGACTCGACTCCGGTGTTTCTAACTTTCAAAGCGACGTTCAAGGTTATACCGATACACTGAGAAGCAAATTACCCAGTCTGTCCCGCTGGGGCCGCTCGAGGCGACCGGGAACCGGTACATCCGCCGTATCGGTTCCTGCACCGTCGTTCGCGACGTCCGCTCCACGTTCCGCGACTATGACTGCTCAGTCGACACGGTCTCCTCACGCACCGGTCCGAAGTTACTTCTCGCACGCCCCAGCTATCGGTCTGAGAAATCGATGGAACTCACGTGCATCACGTGGAGCAAAGTCAGACCGAACTACTCTCCCATCGGTCGATACCGTCAATAGAGGATCGCAAAGCTTCATTTCGAAACTTGGAGACGCGTTGTCGGACGCTTGGAGTGATTATCAAGCAATCAGTGGTATTAATCAGCTCGTACGCACGTTCTAGCGGCTCGAGGTGATGCATGAATGCAGGTTCACATACCCCGTGAATCGCAGGAGATACCCGATGCATATGCGCGTGCACCGATGTGTGCCGCCAAGATCAGCGTGAGTTTATGGTATAGGGGGTCAAGATGGGTATGATATGGTACGATGCGATGTCGATGGTATGTCGAGAGTCTATGCTGAGTCTATCATGGTCGGTCGTTTGCGCTGTTACGAGTCACCGCCTGTCTACGCCAGTCGGTCTTTGATCTCCGGGACGTCGGGCTTGGCTCGGACGATATCGACGACATTGCGCAATTGCTCCAGAAAGACGAACATGAAGATGGTGTTCGGGGTGAGACGAACTGGAGTCAGTAACGCACCAATTTACAAACCCACTCCAAGCCGGCAGCCAGCCTTTGAACAGGAATCGAGGACCCTCTTTCTTCAAGCTCTCAGAGATCATCCCGACGATACCCTGCGTATTGTTCGGACCCATGTTCATCACACGACTTCGGACGACGTCGGCAGGGGCGGAAATGGTAGTCGCGACGGTCCCGGCCAAAGCGGAGGACAGCATGTGTACGGGCAACCCGTCTTTCATGCCGAGATTGTCGAGAATCAAGGATTTAAAGATATCGTACGAAACAAGCTGGCTGGAGTTCATGATGATTGCTCGGACCTGGCATGAGATTCGGCCCTGCCCGGTCGCGCTTAGATGCTCACAGTGTTCGGCAGCAGACCCCGGAAGAGCGCGGCAGGTCCGTCGACGCTGACAAGCTTGTAGACTCCGTGGAAGGCATTACGGTAGTGAACTCTTTGCTCTACCGGCTTGACTGGGTCGGTGATCATTCTGAATTGTCAGCTATGCTTTCGAAAGGCAATGACGGCCTACCGAACGAGAACGACATCTGGCTCGTTAGTCCTTAGTCTCTGTCAGACGCATCGCGGGGGACTCACCTGCGGGGTTTCCAGCAATACCTCCCATCACACCTGCTCCGCTTGCGCACGCCAACATCTCCCCCATGCCCAATTTCCGTTGCCCTGGAGGTCAGTCCAAGCTTCCCTGGCGAAGTGATACACACCCTGGTTCGACAGTTGCTGCTTCAAAGCGTCATAAGCTCCTAGTCTCGTGACGCTGTATGTCATTTGTCGAAATATAGACGCGGTGAGACCGGTATATAATGAACGGAAGCCTGACATCAGTTCGAGACTCTTGACACTGGAAGACGACCGGCGGCCGGGACAAGGACGGGATGGACAACGTACCGCCTTCCTTCACTACTGCTGATACCGCATTAACGAAGCTCGTCTTCGCCGTTGTCGTCTGCATCCGTCTGGGCGTCAGGCTGCGCACTGTACCATAGCCCATGGCCTCTACTCACACTCTCATGTAGTCCAGAGGATGCGTGCAACATGCGGCCACTGTCGTTAGCTCTTGCTCGGCTAGTGGATGTGCCGCGACTCACTGGAAGCAGCAACGCCTGTGGAATGCAGCGATATGATAGCAAATGGGTAGGATAGTCATAACGAGATGTGATTGAGAACAGAGCAAGAAGACGCGGTCAGTGGTCATCCCGATACAAGCGCTTTCGGCTCACCTCCAAGCCTAGAACCCGGTCAGCAAGCGGCTAGACATATTGCGTTTATCACTCACCAAAACGGATACTGTTTATTCTGCGTCGCCATTTCTTCACGCCGGTTCGAGTTCAAGTTGTTCGGACGAGGCTATAGCCGTAGTCTGCGATATGAGAGATAGCGAGTGGACAGTGGAAGCACCGACGGACAAATTGGCGGTCGGATTGTCCTATGCCTGAAAAGCTGGGTATATCGAACTTTGGCTGCGGCTCATTTCGAATCTGACGCGCTCAACGGCTTGTTCCTGAAAGTTTCGGAAATGGCCGACATGGCCGACACCGAGCCGACGGTACGTGTAGCGGAGGTTATTTCTTGGTAGTCTCACTCAAGCCAGTCACGGTCAAATGGTACATATCTTACACATTACTGGTACAATATCTACTGAATATATCTATCGAAATTGTCCTCATCCATGAGAAATCTATGCGAGATACTACCCATCTCCCCGCGTCAATCCGCTCATTCCTGACTCTGACTGACCCGCGCCATCCACTGCCTCAACGTGTCAGACAACACCCCCGGCAATGCCTCTACATCCCGCAAGACGACGAAGAACTCGAATGGGAACGTGTCGAGATACCTCGTCATCTCCAGCTGCATTTCCCCGCCGACGTTCTTGTACTCGACCGTCTGCATTGACAAGATGCTCGGTCGTCCTTGTCCCGCGGCACTGGTGGGCGGCGCAGCGGTGGGTCCCGAGGTTGAGGTCGACAACGAGTCGATGATGATGAAGACGATCATGACTCGTTCTTCGAGCGCTTTACGAAGCAGTGTCCTCAACCGGCCGTGATCCTGGCACACACCGTCGGAAATGATGATCTGCAGTTGCCAGAGATCAGGCGATCCAGACGTCTGCGCTTGTCGTGATTCAGCCATAAACGCCAAAGTCCGCTCGACAAGTTTGACCACGTCGGTGCGGTGCTGGTCAAACTTGAAGCTGCCCATGACTTTCTTCCCGTCGTTGTCGGTGAAACCGGAAGTGCCAAACGGATGGAGGATGTCGACCGATTCCCCGAATTTGGCAATAGCAACCTGACCGACTTCGAGCTTGTTCATCGCTTGACCTACCAAGGCCAAAGTCTGGTAGGCTAGGTGGACAGAGTGAGAGTCAGCCATCGAGCGAGAGTCGTCCAGCGAGAGGAGGACCTGGTATTCTCGTCGCGAAGGCTTGGTGCGTCGCAGCCAGATCTTGTCTTTGGTGTATTCGGAAGCGATGTATGGGATGATTTTGCGCATATTCAGTCGCTTGCCCGTTCTGAAGTCGCCTTGAAGACGAGTCGCCAAGGTAGGTTCGAGGATGAGACGGAGCTGCTCACATAGCGCGTACGACAAGTCGCTGGTGAGTGCGGCGTAGTGTCGCCAAGTCGTTTCGCCATCAACATCTGCCTCGAGCTTGGTGATCTCGTTGAGCTCGACTTCACCGTCATCTTCGCTTTCGTCCTTGACCTCCCGTTTACCCTCCACGCCGTCTTCGAAGTCGTCAAGTTCCATGGCGTCCTCGTCGGGGCGTTCAGTCGGAGCGTCGCCGCCGATGTCGTTACCCATCAACGCCTTTTCGTCACTCCGCTCGTTCATGTCCTCGGCTTTGATGGTCCTTTCCTGCGCTTTGCCAGACTTGGCTTCCTCGGCACCTTCCGCTTCCTCGTCATCCTCCATGTTATGACGCTCCTCGGCGTTGGGTCCAGATTCTTGGTCATCGACAATGTTGAGATCGGCAAGTTTCTGCCTCTCCTCTTCGCCGGCCTTTCCAAGAGCCTGGTCTTCGCTTTTGTCCTCTTCTCCCACGTGTTCGACTTGACCCCCGGCCTCTTGCGGCGCATCGGGCTGGTCGACTGGCGTATCACGGGTTTGCTGATTGAGGATCTCGTCGCGGCGTCTTCGGATCTCCTTCATGATATCGCCCATACTCTTCTGGGGTTGTCCAGCAGAGTCGGAAGGCAAAGGAGCCCCGGATGAATCGACAGGCCCATCGTTCTCCATGTCTTGGTCACCCGATGGTCCTCCGGCGTTCTTCGGCGCGGCACTGCTCATTAGTGGTGGTCTTGACAACACAACAGCATGACTCACCCTTGACCCGCTGGATCGGCCTCGTTCTCGTCTTCGGCCATTTGGATGTCTTCACCCTCCTCGCCTTCTTCCTTCTCCTTCTCTTGCTCGCCGGCTCCCTGACCTCCACCAGCAGTATCCATCTCCTGCGCAGAGTCGTTCGCGGCCGAGACGTCCAAATTTTGTTCCAGTTGGGCATCCGGCTCGTTCGACTCCTCCTCAGTGGGCTCCATTGCAGGTGGAGCATCGTCGGCGGCATCTCCATCATCATCGTCCGCCATCGACATGTCGTCATTTTCCCTCTCGATCTCGCCTTCGTCGTCCTCTGGCAGAGGTGCGTCGTCAAGGTTCATGTCGTCGTTAAGTCCCTCATCTTCCTCCTCAAAGTTGAGTTCTTCCGGAAGGTCGAGTTTGTCGCCTTCAGGCATGGCGACATCGTCCTGCACCGGCGCTTGACCATCTTGCTCCTCCTGCTCGTCCATCTCGCCATCTTGGTCTTCGCCTTCAATCTCTTCGCCCTCGCCCTCCTCTCCCTCCTCCTGTTCCGGCGCGTCACCTTCCTTCGCCTCGCTCGTCTCTTCCGGCTCGTCCTTCTTCTTCTCCTCGTCCTTCTTCTCCCCCTCCTTCTCCTTCTCTTTGGCGCTTAATTCCGCTTCTCCCTGCTCCTCCTGGCCTTGCTCCATGACGTCTTCTCTACCTCCGTCATCTTTGTCTTCTTGCTTTTCGTCACCCCAGAACTTTTCATCAACAGCTCCGGGATCAAGAGGATCCACATCTCCGACTTGCTCGTCGTGATCCTCTTCCTCTTCCTCGTCGCTTCCCTCCTCATCACCTTCCTTCTCTTTGCCTTCTCCCATATCACCAGCAAAGTCGTCGTCCATCGAAACGGCATCGTCCTCGTCCTTGTTACCCTCATCATCGCCTTCTTCCTCCTCTTCGCCTTGTAAACCTTCGACCTGGGATTCTTCCGTGATCTCATTCGAGACGTTCTTATCACCAGATCCAGTGCCCATACCGGTACCTTCGACTTCCGTGCCTTCGCCTCCGTCCTTCGAGTCGTCCTGCTCTGACGGTTTGCAGTATCCCTTTTGAGCGAGATCTAACATGACACGAGCCAAGACGTAACAAAGCTTGTATGTCGATTTGACGTCGTAAGCCGAGCGAAGGATAGTTGAGGCGTAGGTCGTTGAGAGCGATTCCACGAAGGGCAGAACACGAGCAAGAAGCTTCGGGGCTACCTCGGAGTGACCCCCCGCTGCTGTCGACAATCGCGAAAGGAGACCTTCGAATTCGCGCAGTATCGACGCGATGTGCAGCGAAGCAACGAACGCTTGCTGAGCCCGATACTCGGAAGGAACGTGTACACGATCCTCCTCGTTAGTTTCGGGCATATCAGCCTTGAGCTGTTGGGCGACCACAAGCAGCTTCTGCACAAGGTCATCGCTTGACTTCCACAAGTCTTCAGAGATGTCCGAGGTGGTGTGCGCCCGACTGAACACTGTGATCCCCTCCGCAAGGTTCGCAACAGGGCCGAACAGGTGGTCGAGTTCGGCTTGACTGGCGGAGGCCGCTGAGAGAGTCTCGGTGTAGCGGGCTCGCAACGAGTTGGCCCGTGTGAGGAGATCGGTCTCGTCTGTCTATTAGCGCGTGTCTCGTTGTCATGCGAGTCTACTCACTAAAAGTGAAAAGGGAAGAGCCGGTAGATTTCGTGACTCGGTTGACCTCGGTCAGAGCCGCTATCAACTGCTCCGTTTCAAGCCGTAAAGACTCCACGCCGGCCAAATCGTTGTGAGCGACAGCACGACCTTGTAGATCTCTGAAAGCTCGGACTCCCGCTTCGATCTCCACAAGCGCACCATTGAGGCGTCTCAGGTCGACCTCGGCGCGAGCCAGATCGACTCGGATCGAATCTCCGCCTGCGACCGCAGGAGCGGAAGACACATCTTTAAGTCGGTTCACGGTCGCAGAAAGCTTGTTCAGCTGGTTCAGTTGACCGGCGAGCCTGATTGTTAGCTTTTCCCCGACGCCTGACAAAAGTAACTCACCCGTCTCGGACGCTCAAGGAGGTAGCGTAGACCGACTCGACGAAACCCATACCTCTCTGCAGGTCTTGCGAATTGATGTCGTCGTTGTGCCCATTGAAGCTTTCCCTCATTGCCAGCATCAGAACACCCAGCCTCGCGTGGTATCCCTCAATCTTGCCAATGACCTCCTTGTCGATCACGTCGCCGTGTTCAAAAGCTGGTCTGGCCGCAAGCCAAGATGCGTTTTTCTGCTTTTCCATAGCGTCGGCTCGGACATTGTTGGAGAAGCCACTCGCTCGAAGCGCTTTGAGCAGATCAGAGAATGCTTTACGCTTTCGTGAAGCCAAATTGTTCACGATCTTCTTGTTGTCCTCGGTCAAACACGACGGAGTGGCTTTCTGCAGCGCTTGAATGGTCTCGATAACTTCGACCGCAAGGGTGTCGAGGTCGGAAGCGATGGAGATTCGTTCACTGGCAGATTTGACAGAAGTCGCGAGAACAGATGTGTATCGAGCGAACGTCGTGTCAAGACGGACCAAATGTTCGGGCAGCTGTGCCTCGCCTCTGGCCTTGATCGCTTGGGCGCTTGGAGGTTGTATATCCGACGCGATCAAAGCTGGAGGAGTGGAAGACTGAGCAGGATCCTGCGGGCATATCGAGCCAAGGTCGGCGAGAATCGGGCTGACCGGCTGGCTCAGCGCTTCCTTGAACTTGCGGATCGACTTGTGCAGTTGTCGGTGGGACTTCACCGCAGAAGCCTTCAACGCGTAGACGTTGATATCCTTCCAGCTCGCAAGCTTGACAAAGTCTTTGATAGTCTTGTCAAGGACCGTCCTTTTAGTTCCAAGGTCGGCAGAGATACGGATCGCAAAGAGGTTAGCATTAGCGATCACGTTGTGCAACATGGTCGCGATGGCGTCCATCACAGGCGAGTGTTCTGGCGAGAGCATCGAGATCTCTCGCGCGAGTTGGGCGAACGCTCGTAAGGTATCTAGACGAGGAGAGAATTTGCCAAATGTCGAGGAGCTGAGGTAGTCATTGAGCAAAGGCAGCACTGTCTTGACGTGATCTGCGGACGTAGTGGCGTTGATCGAGCCGTGTATCAGAGCACCGTATAGTCGCAGTGTCCACTCGGAATCTCGGTCAACATACGCAGACTCTTGATCGTCCAGCAAACGCATCCAGCTCGACAGCTCCAGACGTCTCCAAGAGATGATCAGCGCCGTGATCTCATCTTGGAAACTCTTGAGCGAATTCTCCTTGTTTGCGTAGGCCTCCCAATCGTCGGTATGCACCAAGAGCCCTTCGAGAGCCGCAAGGATCATGGCGACTGGTGACCGAAGATCCAGCGCGGAAATACGCTCCACTCGGTCCAGGATGTGTTGCAACACCATCTGCTCAGGCCATTCACTCAGAAGGAACTTGATGCGAGCGGCTATACGGGAGAGAATAGAGTGAGCGTGTCGAATTTCCGGCTCGTTGGGCGAGAGGTAGAAGTTCGGCGTAATGGCGGAAGAAGAGGTCTCCTGTCGTCGTTTGTGCAGGCTTCGCACCTGGAAAGCCAGACTTGTGACATCAAGCGATTCGTCGAAAGCAATTCCGTTGAACCTGTGAAGCTCTTCGTCGACCGCGAGATTGTAGACCTCTTTCGAACGATCTTTCACGCCAAATCCTGCAGTGATCAGGCGGTGGAAGGCTAAAACCCTGTCCTGCCCGTACTTCTTGTCGACCTTGCGTTTGTCGTCGATAGTCGAATCGACCTCGTGGTCCTCATCCGCGACGCCTTCGAACGAGGGGAACAGCTCTTTGAACTCTTTCTCTTCCTGCTCGATATCGGATAGAACGACCTCGTCTGTCTTTCTCACACGATACAAACTATCGGCATCTTGGGCGTCCTGCTGTTCTCGAAGTCGGATTGAGCTCCAGGTAGCGTAAAGATCGTCCAAGCGAGACACGAAAGTCGGCAAGACGGCAAGACGTTCGATATCGGTATGCAAGTGCGGTACAAGTGAGGCTGCCGACAGCACTTGCGACAGGATATTCCCCGTGTGGTCTGATATCGTCATCGTAGGGAACGACAACACGTTGACCACGATCGCGGACGATTGTGCGGACTCGAGTTGCAAAGCACGGGCAAGGCATCTGAAGCCAAATTTGGCGAACAAGACAGCCGTAACGACGGGCTTGCTCAGATCGGCCAGATCGGAATAGTTGGATTCCATCCGGTGTACGAACGACCCCGAGATCGCTTGGAAGCCATCTTCTCGCTGCAAGGCTTGCTTGCTGCCAGTTTTGAGCGAAGTGGCAAGTTGCTCGAGCTTGACCGGGTCCATCGCGTCATCGACGAATGAATGGATCTCATTGAACAAGATGTCGAGACGGGCAGCGTCGGCAGATCGAGAAGCAGACGGACCGAGCAGCGACTGTTCTTCAATAACAGAGTCCAGTCGCGATTGTACATCCGCGGTCCGGCTTGATTCTGGTAGCCCGTTGAGCTGGATCTCGGCTTGCTGAGTAGCCTCGAGTTCCTCAGCGAGGAGACTCAAGCGAGAATCGATGATCTCGCCCAGCAGGATTCGGCGTATCGCGGGGTCGATGGGGATATTGGTAACGTAAATCCCGAGCAGGAACTGTGCAATGCTTATCCACAGATCCCCGATAGCCCTGATATCCAAATCACCCGTCGACAACGCCTTGACAGGGATGGCAAGCGTGGTGTCCCAGACACTGCGAATTTCGGCTGGTAGCGCAGGCTCGACGAGCAGATTGATCGAAGTCGCCAGATCGGAGTCGACATTGTGCTGTAGCCCGAAAGCCGAGAGGATCTGTCAATGAGCACGGCGAAGACCCTCGTTGCTGAACACTCACCATTGTCATACTCGTGACAGCCATTTGTGTGGCTTCGGCCCTGACGTCGGGTTTCTGACTCGCTCGCCAAAGAATAGAATCGATGATGAACTTGAGGGCTTCTTCCTGTTGCGGAATTTCCGCCATCGACGTGCGTTCCTGCGCGCTACGTATTAGACAGGTTCCTAGCAGGATTACGAGTGACTTACCTGAAGCGCAGAACAGAAATGAGCGATGCAGGGGTGAACAAGGTTCCCGGTCC
>Ga0308160_10003897_pt1 | contig 16364 bp, 12 predicted proteins | sample PhyFR1_FD_201036 | JGI IMG/M metagenome (GOLD analysis project Ga0308160, IMG submission 201036) | Phyllosphere microbial communities from UC Gill Tract Community Farm, Albany, California, United States - DLSLF.R1 | ecosystem: Host-associated > Plants > Phyllosphere > Unclassified | place: USA...
TCGGCATCACCGCCGACGTCGCCGGCAAGACCGGCACCACCCAGAACAACGCCGACGGCTGGTTCATCATGATGCACCCGAACCTGGTGGCCGGCGCCTGGGTCGGCTTCAACGACAACCGCGTGACCATGCGCTCGAACTACTGGGGCCAGGGCGGCCACAGCGCGATCCTGCTGGTCGGCGACTTCTTCAAGGAAGCCCTCGGCAGCGGCAAGGTCGACCCGGACGCAACTTTCCCCGGCTTCCAGAAGGCACCGCCTGTGTATCACCGCGAGGAAGCGCCGCCGGAAGAAGACATGGAAGAAGGCGGCGACATGGAACAGGAAGGCGGCCCGCCGGCCGACGAACCGGTGCGCCCGAGCCCGGAGCAGGCGCCGATGCCGGAACCGGAGCCTTTGCCGCCGGGGCAGGGGAACCAGCTGCCGAACGATGCGTGACGATTTTTCGTGACGCAAACGAAAATCGCGCCACGGATTATCGTGACGCGATCGACAATGTTGAATGTGGCGCCGAAGGTAGGGTGGGCACCCCGTGCCCACGCGGAAGCAAGGTCAGAGGATCGGCGTACCGCCGGTAACCGCAATCCTTGCGCCGGAAACGTAGCTGGCCTCATCGGTCGCCAGCATCACATACACCGGCGCCAGTTCCACCGGCTGGCCGGCGCGCTTCATCGGCGTCTCGGCGCCGAAGCTTTCCACCTTCTCCGGCGGCATGGTCGACGGGATCAGCGGCGTCCAGATCGGACCCGGTGCCACCGAGTTCACGCGGATGCCTTTTTCGGCCAGCAGCTGGGCCAGGCCGGCCGTGAAGTTGGCGATGGCGCCCTTGGTGGTGGCATAGGCCAGCAGCGTCGGCGTCGGCTTGTCGGAATTGATCGACGAGGTGTTGATGATGCTTGAGCCGGGCTTCATGTGCTTCACCGCCGCCTTGCAGATGTAGAACATCGCGCTGATGTTGACGGCGAAGGTGTGCTCCCATTCTTCGTCCGGCAGTTCCTCGATCGAGTCGTGCGACATCTGGAAGGCGGCGTTATTCACCAGCACGTCGATGCGGCCGAATTCCTGCACCGCCTTGTCGACCAGTGCGCGGCACACGTTTTTATCGGCCAGGTCGCCGGGGAACAGCACCGCCTTGCGGCCGGCTTCGGTGACCAGGCGCGCGGTTTCCTGCGCGTCCTCGTGCTCGTTCAGGTAGCCGATCAGGACGTCGGCGCCTTCGCGCGCATAGGCCAGGGCCACGGCGCGGCCGATGCCGGAGTCGGCACCGGTAATCACTGCAGCCTTGCCTTCGAGCCGGCCGCGGCCGACGTAGCTGGTTTCGCCGTGGTCGGCCTTCGGGGTCAGCTGGGCTTCGGTGCCCGGGGGCTGCTGCTGCTGCGCGGGGAATTGCTTCTCTTCGGGCATTGCGTTCTCCTTCTGAATCGTGAGTGGCCGATTTTAGGCGCCACGGATCAGGGATGGCGCCCGCGTGCCGCCAGGAACGTTACTGGCCACGCCATTGCTGCCCGTGCCGGGGGCGGCATCGTTGCTCGCCGCCTCCTGCAGCCGCAGTTCCTGCGCACGCGGCGCCGTCGAGATGCCCAGGTCGCGCAGCATGCCCATCGTCTCCAGCAGCACCGCCTGCTGCGTCTGCAGGAACAGGCCGTAGTTGGCATCGGTGAGGTTGTAGACGATGTCGTACTCGATGAAGTCCTGGGTCATCGTGGTCAGGTTGACGTGGTCGAACTTCACCTTGTCCTTGGCCGAGATGATGGCGCCGAGACGCTCCGGCACTTGCGCCGCCAGGTCGGGCGCGGTGGCCGGGTTGATGCGCAGCGTGTACTGCACGCGGCGGGTCGACTGGCGCTTGAAGTTGTGCACCACCTTGCGCAGAAGCTCGGCGTTGGCGATCACGATCTGCTCGCCGGACAGGGCGCGGATGCGGGTCGTCTTCAGCCCCACGTGTTCGATCGAACCGGAAAACTCCGGCACCGAGATCGAATCGCCAACCTCGAAGGGCTTGTCGAGAGCGATCGACAACGAGGCGAACAGGTCGCCGAGGATGTTCTGCACCGCCAGCGCAACCGCCACGCCGCCGATGCCCAGGCTGGCCACGAAGGTGGTGACGTTGATGCCGAGATTCGACAGCATCGCCAGCAGGAAGATGGTCCACACGCTCCACTGCAGCGCCCAGATCACCAGCGTGTGGGCCACCGAGACCTGGTCGTCTTCGAGGCCCTTGCCGTGCACCTGGAAGTAGCGGCGCGCGGTGACGTCGATGGCACGGTGCAGCCACAGCGCGACCTGGGCGCCGAGGGTCAGGAACCACAGGTGGCCGACGCGCGCATCCCAGGGCGCGGGCAGGTCGAGCACCGAGACGCCAATCAGGATCGAGGTCGCCAGCACGGCGATGCGGCTGGTGCGCGCCAGCGTGTGGCGCAGAACGTCGACGATCGGTTTGTGGGCGCGCGGGCCATCCAGCGCGTCGAGGCGGCGCCGGAACAGCATCACGGCGCCATGGATGATGAAAAAGCTGAGTACCGCCGCGCCGATGGCGAAGGCGATGTTGGTCCAGCCGATGTCGAGGGAAGTGAAATAGCCGCGGATATCCATTGGGCTCCTTTCGAGTGTCGTTGCGTCCATGGAGATGGCGGAGCGTGCTCCCGCCCGGCGGGGCCGGGCGGGAGCAGGGCGGTGGCGCTTATTGCTTCGCTTGGTACTGCGTTTCCTGCTGCGCTTAGTGCTTGTTGCCGGTCAGGTGCTGGCGCACCGTGTTCACGCTGCTGCTGCCGGCGGATTTGACCGCGCGCTCCAGCTCTTCTTTCGACACGCCGAGCGTCTTGGTCCAGTACTGGACTTCCCACGGCTCATGCAAATTGATACGGCTGCGGTCTTGCGGACCGCGGTTGTGCAGATCGTCGGACATGATGGGCTCCTTTAGATGACGTTTATGTCGATTTCAGGATGCCACCGGTTGCCGAACGCTTCCGTTCGCTGCTTCACGCTGCGCCTGGAAAATAAGTTCCCATGCGGCAGCAATAGACTTTGAGCGTGCTCAGCAATATGGTCGAAACCGGACAGGGTTCCGAAAGCGCGGCTTAGGATCCATGGGTAAGCAAACTCATCGGAGACCGTAATGACCAAGAAACTGTCCCGCACCGTGCTGGCCGCCGCAATCGCGACCGGTTTACTTGGCGCCTGCCAGTGGCCTGCCGCCACCCGCGTCGACCAGCTGAACGACCTGCGCGGCCCCACCCGCGACTACGTGGTCGAACTGCGCGAAGGCACCGACATGGCCGCCGCGCCGTCACCCGACGGCAGGCGCATCGTGTTTTCCAACCAGGGCGCCCTGTGGGTCATGCCCGCCGGCGGCGGCAGGGCGACCCGCATCACCGACTGGCACCTGGAGCCGACCGCGCCGGTGTGGTCGCCCGACGGCAGCCGCATCGCCTTCCAGAACTACGCGCCCGAGGGAAACTACCATATCTGGACCATTTCCCCGGACGGGCGCAACCCCACGGAGCTGACCACCGGCCCCAACGACGACCGCGAACCGGCCTGGCTGCCCGACGGCAGCGGCCTGGTGTTCTCGAGCGACCGCAGCAACGACGGCCAATACAAGATCTGGCGCGTCGGCAGCGGCGGCGGATCGCCGCAGCAGGTGACCACCGGCGCCGGCATGGAGAGCAATCCGGTGGCATCGCCGGACGGCACCCGCATCGCCTACGTCGACGGCGCCAACGTGGTGACGGCAGCGCTGGCCGGCGGCGCACCGACCGTCGTGGCGCCGGGCACGGCGCCGGCCTGGACACCCAGCGGATCCGGCCTGGTCTACCAGAACGCCGCGCGCCAGCTGGTGGTCGGCGGCGCCCAGGTCACCTCCGACGAAGACATCTTCCCGTTCCCGGTACGCTGGCTGCCGGACGGGCGCTTCCTGTACACGGCCGACGGCCATATCCGGGTGCGCGACGCTGCGGGCGGCAACCCGGCCGACATCGGCTTCCGCGCCGAACTGGCGCTGCGCCGGCCGGCTTTCACCAGGCGCAAGGACCGCCATTTCGACGACCAGCGTGCGCGCGATGTGAAAGGCATCAGTGCCCCGGTGCTGTCGCCCGACGGCCGCAGCATCGCCTTCGTGGCCCTGAACGACGTCTGGGTGATGCCGGTCGGCGGCGTGCCGCGCCGCCTGACCGACGACGTCGACCGCGACATCAGCCCGCAATGGACCGCCGACGGCAGCGCCGTCTATTTTTCCAGCGAGCGCGGGAATGCCGGCCAGCTGGCGGTCGACCAGGTCAACGTCGCCACCGGCGTGCGCACCCGGCTGGCGGCGATCCCGGGGCGCTCGATGGCCAATCCGAAACTGTCGCCGGACGGCGGACGCATCGCCTACACCACGCTGGCCGGCCAGCTGGAAATCTGGAACCGGGCAAGCGGCACCTTCGAGGTCGTCATCGCCGCTGCCGGCAGCCAGGTCAGCACGCCGCAATGGACGCCGGACGGGCGCCGCATCATGGTGGTCGACAACGAGCGCATCAACAACCGCTTCCGCGAGGGTTACAACAAGCTGCGCGTGATCGATCTCGCCACGCGCCAGGCGGTGTTTTACGGGGTGGCCCCGGCGCCGCGCCAGATCAGCGAACGCGACGAAGGCGCGGCCGTGCTGTCGCCGGACGGGCGCCGGGTCGCCTTCATCATGGATTCGCTGCTGCACCTGATCCCGGTGAACCCGGACGGTTCGCCGGCCGGACCGGCGCGCGTGCTGTCCAGCGAACCGGCCGACCTGCCGTCGTGGGGCGATTCGAACACGCTGCTGTATAAATCCGCGGAACGCGTGCGCACGCTGCGCCTGGACGCCGCCGGCAACGCGGGCGCGCCAAACGACGTCCCGGTACAGCTGCACTGGCGCCAGCAGGTGCCGGCCGGCTCGACCCTGATCCGCGCCGGCGCTCTGTGGGACGGCCTGTCGCCCACGCTGCGCTACGACGTCGACATCCTGGTGCGGGGCAACCGCATCGCCTGGGTGCGGCCGCACCGCGCCGGCAGCGAAACGGCGGCCGAGCGCTACGTCGATGCCACGCAACTGACCGTGATGCCCGGCCTGATCGAGACCCACATCCACCCGCTGACCCTGTACCAGGGCGGCCAGGTCGGGCAGTGGCTGCCGCTGATGCTGTCCTACGGCGTGACCACCGGGCAGTCGGTCGGCGGGCCGCTGCACCAGTCGATCGAACTGCGCGAATCGCTGGAGGCCGGCAAGCTGGTGGGGCCGCGCCTGTTCGTCTCGCCGCCGCTGTGGGAGGGCAACCGCCTGTTCTACCACTTCGCGCGCACGCTGCGCACGCCGGAGGTGGCCGACATCGAGATCGCCAAGGCCAAGCGCATGGACGTCGACTTCATGAAGTCCTATGTGCGGGCGCCGATCCCGATCATGAGCCGCATCGCCCAGGGCGCCCTCGACCACGGCGTGCCGAGCGGGACCCACCCGATCAGCCCCGGCGCCCAGACCGGCATCGCCGGCACCACCCACCTGTCGGCCACCCAGCGCATGGGCTACAGCTGGTCGAAATCGTTCGTCAAGGCGATCACCTACCAGGATGCCTACGACATCTACGGCAAGGGCGGCTTCCGCCTGATCGACACGCTGTTCTCGGCGTCGGCGCTGGCCGGGCTGGATCCGGGCATCGTCACCGATCCGCGCTTCATCCTGGTGCCGCCGAACTTCGTGGCCGGGCTGCAGAACGCCACGCCGCCGACCGCGGCCCAGCTGGCCGGCATCGTCAACGACGCCACCCAGCAGGCCAAGGTGGTCGCGGCCGGCGGGCTGGTCGCCAACGGCACCGATTCGCCGCTGGTGGTGCCCGGCATCCAGCTGCACCTGAACCTGCGCGCCGCCGGCCTGACGCTCGGTAACTATACGGCGCTGCAGACGGTGACCATCAACGCCGCGAAGATGGCGCTGGTGGAACGCGATCTCGGTTCGGTGGAAGCGGGCAAGCTGGCCGACCTGATCGCGGTGCGCGGCAATCCGCTGGCCGACCTGCGCGCCACGGCCGCCGTCCAGTACGTGATCAAGAACGGGCGCACGTACACGCAGGGCGAGATCCTGGCGCCGTTCAGCACCCCGGCCGCACTGGCGGCGCGGCGCGACAACCTGGCGGCGTATGCGGCACGCTGCAAGGCCAAGCCGGACGAGTGCGCGCCCGACCACGGGCACGCCGACTGAGTTACGGCCGGAACGAGGCGGTGTCGAAGATGAAGTTTTGCGGTACTCTATTGTCATTGGCGTAACAAGACAATGAAGGAGACCCCGCATGACCAAGCCCTACGACACCGCACAACCCGAACGCAGCGCGATCGACGCGCATCCCGGCATCGTCGCCCTCGATTTCGGCACCAACTGGTGCGGCTACTGCAACGCCGCCAGCGGCGACATCGCGTCGGGGCTGGCGGCCCATCCGCAGGCCGTGCACATCAAGGTCGAGGATGGACCGGGCCGCCCGCTGGGGCGTTCGTTCCGGATCAAGCTGTGGCCCACGGTGGTGGTGCTGAAGGATGGCAAGGAGGTGGCGCGCGTGGTGCGTCCGGCCGACAGCAAGGAAGTCGCCGACGCCCTGGGCCAGGCAGGTGCAGAATGAGCAAACAACCGCCCCTGAGCGCAAGCACTGCCACCAACCGCCCGGCGACGGTCCTGTTCGCCAGCCTGATCGGCACCACCATCGAATTCTTCGACTTCTATATCTACGCCACCGCCGCGGTGCTGGTGTTCCCCAAACTGTTCTTCCCGGCGGCCGACCCGGCCGCGGCCACGCTGTCGTCGCTGGCCACCTTTGCCATCGCCTTTTTCGCGCGTCCGGTCGGCTCGGCCGTGTTCGGGCACTTCGGCGACCGCATCGGCCGCAAGGCCACGCTGGTGGCGGCGCTGCTGACCATGGGCGTGTCGACCGTCGTGATCGGCCTGTTGCCGACCTATGCCACCATCGGCACCGCGGCGCCGCTGCTGCTGGCGCTGTGCCGCTTCGGCCAGGGCCTGGGCCTGGGCGGCGAGTGGGGCGGGGCGGTGCTGCTCGCCACCGAAAATGCGCCGCCGGGCAAGCGCGCCTGGTACGGCATGTTCCCGCAGTTGGGGGCGCCGATCGGCTTCTTCCTGTCGGGCGGCATCTTCCTGGTGCTGTCGCAGGTGATGAGCGACGCCGATTTCTTCGCCTACGGCTGGCGCATTCCCTTCCTGTCGAGCGCGCTGCTGGTGATCGTCGGCCTGTACGTGCGCCTGAAGATCACGGAAACGCCGGCCTTCCAGGCCGTGCTCGACCGTAACGAACGCGTCAAATTGCCGGTGGCGGTCGTCCTGCGCGAGCATCCGCGCGCACTGATCCTGGGCACGCTGGCGGCGATGGCGACCTTCGTGATCTTCTACCTGATGACGGTGTTCACCCTCAGCTGGGGCACCAGCGCCCTCGGCTACTCGCGCCAGCAGTTCCTGGAACTGCAGCTGGTGGCCATCGTGTTCTTCGGGCTGACCATCCCGCTGGCGGCGGTGATCGCCGACCGCCGCGGCCGGCGCACGGCGATGATCCTGGTCTCGGTGGCGATCGCGGTGTTCGGCCTGGCCTTCGGACCGCTGTTCGGCAGCGGCCAGCTGGTGACGGTGGCCTTGTTCATGGTGATCGGCCAGTGCCTGATCGGCATGACCTACGGGCCGCTCGGCACGCTGCTGTCGGAAATGTTCCCGGCCGAGGTGCGGTATACCGGCGCCTCGCTGACCTTCAACCTGGCCGGCATCCTGGGGGCCTCGCTGGCGCCCTACATCGCGACCTGGCTGGCCAAGAACTACGGTTTGCAGTACGTCGGCTGGTACCTGAGCGCGGCGGCGCTGCTGAGCCTGGTAGCCCTGGCGCTGTCGGGTCCGTCGAAAACGGGCAGGATGGCAAGCGCACCCTGAGGAGGACAGCATGACGATACTGCGGGGAGGCTGCGCCTGCGGCGCGCTGCGTTATGAAGCGAAGGGCACGCCGTTTCACCGCACCCTGTGCCACTGCACCGATTGCCGGCGCGCGGCCGGCGCCCCCGCGGTGGCCTGGTTCAGCGTGCGCGCGGACGAGCTGGCCTGGGTGGCCGGCGCGCCCACGCTGCACCGCTCGAGTCCGCCGATCGAGCGTGCCTTTTGCGGACGCTGCGGCACCCAGCTGCTGTACCGCAGCGACGCGTATCCGGACGAAGTCGACGTCACCACCTGCAGCCTGGACGACCCGGAAGCGGCGGCGCCGGAGGATCACACCTTCGCGTCGCAGCGCCTGCACTGGCTTCGCATCGGCGACGGGTTGCCCGCGTATCAACGATCCCGTGCGGAGTGTATTAAAATTTCCACATGAAAATTGATTTGTGCGCTGTTCGAAATGTAAAAAAGATACCATTCGGCCTCTTACAACATTTCGGAGAAGCACCATGCTCAAAACCGTCCTGCGTATCGCCACCGCATCCGTCCTGATGTCCGCCGCCCTGACCGCCACTGCGGGCACGCAGACCTACCAGGATCTGGAGCTCAACGGCACGCTGCAGGAAATTCCTGGCCCCTCGCTGCGCTGCGCGTCCAAGTTCGGCGGCACCATCCTGGGCTTCGGCGACAGTAACGTACTGGGCAAGGTCGGCTTCCTGTCGAGCGACTGCATCACCCCGAGCGGCACCTCGTTCACCTTCAGCGACGGCCGCTTCATGATCACCACGCTGACCGGCGAGATGGTGTTCGCGTCCTACAGCGGCCAGTTCGTGCCGACCGGCGAAGGCACCAATTTCGTGTTCAGCAACGCCAGCTTCCAGATCACCGGCGGCACCGGCCGTTACTTCAAGGCGAGCGGCGGCGGTGCGATCACCGGCGGCGAGGACATGACGACCGGGAAGGGCAACATCACGCTGAAGGGCAAGATTCTGCTGAAATAAGCATCGGGAGGACGGCTGGCGTTCACGCCAGCCACCGATGTTCGCCCCGCCCGTGCGAGGGCGACGCGCTCAGAACGAATACACCAGCGTCAAGGACGTCTGCGTATCGGTATTCTTCTTCTCATCCGGCACGTTCGTGTCATTGCGCGCACTGAACGCTGCCTTCATCTGCATCGTACCGTTGATCTTGGTGCTGAGCGACGTCTCGGCGATCGAGTGCATGTTCGACGTGCCGCGCTCCACGCTCACGGTCTGGCTGAAGGCCGCCGACGGGCTGACGCGCCAGCGCAGCTGGGCTGCGCCGCGCACCGTCATGCCGGATTCGCTACCGCCGGCCGAGTTCACGCCATGGAAAAAACCCGGACCGACTTCGACGTCGACGGTGCGGTCTTCGCGCCGCAGCATCTGGGTGCCGTAACCGATGCCGAGGCTCGAGTAGCGCGTATAGGCGCCGAACTTGTCGCTCACGTGCGAGCCCAGCACGAAGGCACGGTGGCCGTCTTCGAGCAGTTTGTAGGCGGCCTTGGCCGACACCGAATAGCGCTGGGCCGAGCGGGTACGGCTGCGGGTCCCGTCCTCGTTGTCGATCTCGTCTTCCTTGAAATAGCCGCTGAAGATGTACTCGTTGCTCCAGTTGCTCATTTCATGGCGGGCATCGACCTTGCCGGTCACCGAGGTGCCGCTGGTGTTGCCGCTGGTGCTGATCGCGCCCAGTTCGGCCGAGGTATACCAGTTGCTGCCTTCGGGGATGGGCCTGGAGGGCGCTTGCGTGAAGTACGTGGACGACGGCGCGCTGTCGGCAAGGTCGTCGGGCGCGGCAGCGGCGCCGCCGGCTGCGGTGGCCAGGGCCAGCGCAAAAATCGAGAAAGATTTCATAGGCATCTGTACGGCTGCCGTCTGTCGCCGCGCGGGCACCGGGCGATCGTTGCGGCGATGGACAGCCTGTCGTTCATGGATGGTCCACCGTGACTGTGTCCGGCGGAGGCATCATTGTAGCCCAAAGCTTGCTTCGGGAACCTTTCACGCATGATTTTTACACTTAAAAGTTTCCAGGCATGATTTGACAATTGTTAACTCGGCAATCATTATGTTTGCAATGTCAGTCGACAGATGAAAGAATGCGCCCGGTTCGCTGGCATGCCAGCATGAATGAATGTAAGGAAGCATTTTGATCAGGCTAGTCATCGCCGACGATCACGAATTGATCCGCGAGGGAATCAAGAAGATCGTCAGGCACAGCGCCGACCTAAAAATTGTCGGCGAGGCAGCAGACCTGAAGCAAGCCCTCGCGTTGATCGCACAAGTACGGCCCGATGTGGTCGTGCTCGACATCAGCCTGCCCGATTACGACGGGCTGGACGGACTTGCCGAGCTGCGGCGCCATTTCCCCACCTTGCGTGTGGTGATACTCAGCATGCACCCGGAGGAACGCTACGCCCTGGCGGCACTGCGTGCGGGGGCGCTCGGCTATGTCTCCAAGGCCGCCGCCTCGGTCGAACTGACCGAGGCGGTGCGCCGCGCCGCGCAGGGCGGGGCCTATCTCGGCCCCCGTGTCAGCGAACTGCTGGCGCGCGAGGCCACCTGTCCGTCGCCGCGTCCGGCGCACCACAGCCTGACCGCGCGCGAGGGGGAGATCGTGGCCCTGATCGGGGCCGGTCTCCAGATCAAGCAGGTGGCTGCCGAGCTCGGCATCAGCATCAGCTCGGTGAACACTTACCGCAGCCGTATCTTCCGCAAGATGGGCCTGTCTTCGAATGCGGCACTGATCCGCTATGCACTGCAGCATGGGCTGGCCGGCTGAAGCACACCAATTTGGCACAAATGTGTTGCTTTAAAATAACATTGTTAACCGGACGCCGTCGTTAAATCTACGACAGCGCCTGTCTGTTTCGCGACGTAAGCAAACCGAGCGAGCCGACGCCCAGCCCCTCGGAAGCGCCGTTCGCCAGGCTATGCTACGGACACCATGGTGAATGTCAATACATCTTCGGCCGAGTTAACATTCGTGGAAACATTATGACGCCGACATTATCGGTATCATGAATGCAAGTTATTCCGCCGTTCCAGGCGTGAATGGCGCGAGTGCATCGGTGACTGAACAATGACAAAAGAGCGAGAAGAGAGACCGCCGGTGGCGAGCCGCATCCTGGTCGTGGAAGACAGCCCGACCCAGGCCCAGCACCTGCTCCGCCTGCTGGGCGAAGAGGGCGCTTGGCAGGTGAGCCATGCCGCGGACGGCATTGCCGCGCTGGCCGAAGCGAGACGCCGCTGCCCCGACCTCGTCATCAGCGACATCGCGATGCCGGGAATGGATGGTTTCACATTGTGCCGCACCCTCAAGGACGATCCCGACCTTGCCGCCATCCCCGTCTTGCTGCTGACCCGCCTGAGCACGCTGCAGGACATCGTGCGCGGACTGGAAGCGGGCGCCGATGCCTTCGTGCGCAAACCCTACGACGCGACGGAACTGCTGGCCCGCGTGCGGCGCCTGCTGCACCGCAAGCAAGCGTGCGGCCAGGCGGGCGAGGGTACTGGAGAAGGCGCCGCCCTCGAGCTGATGGCGGCCGAGCGCCGCCAGATCTTCGACCTGCTCAACGCCACCCACGACGAGACCCTGCGCATGAATGCCGCGCTGGCCGAGAAGCAGGCCGGGCTGGAGCAGTCGGTGCGCGCGCTGGCCGTGCTGGGGGCCATGGCCGGGGCGCTCAACGAAGCCATGACCGAGACCGCGGTGGCCCAGGCCGCCGTCGACCAGCTGGCTGCCCTGCCGGACATCGCCGGCGCCGGCGTCAGCATCTTCGAGGGTGATGGCGGCCTGCGGCTGCTGGCGGCGCACGGCTACGGCGCCGCGGCCGATGGGCTTGCCGGCGGGGTTGCGGCTGGGGTTGCCGATGTGGATCGGGCCGCCCTGGACGGCAGCTTGCACCTGACCCTGGCGCCGGGTGCCGGCGCTGCGCCGGCCGGCGTGCTGCACCTGCTGCCGTCGGCACCGCTGTCCGGCGATCGGCGCGCTCTGCTCGACAGCGTCGCCAAGCAGGTGGCGCCTGCCCTCGAGCGCGCGCGCCTGTACGCGCGCATGGAAGCGCTGGTGGCCGAGCGCACCGAAGCGCTGCGTTCGGAGCGCAACCGGCTGTCGGCCGTGGTCGAGACCGCGGGCGCACTGGTGCTGCTGACCGACCCGCAGGGGCGCATCGTGATGTTCAACCGCGCCTGCGAAGAAGCGCTCGGCTGGCGCGCCGACGACGCCATCGGCCGGCCCTGCTGGGAGGTGCTGCGCGGCGCCCACGACGGCGACGTGCTGCGGCGCCTGTTCGCCAACCTGTCCGGCGTGCCCGGCGCGCATCGTCTGCCGGCGCGGCTGCAGGGCGAATTCCGCACCGCCGGCGGCAGCGTGCGCAATATCGTCTGGACCCACACCCGGCTCGAGGGCGCCGACGGCAGCGTCGAATACGTGCTCGGCACCGGCATCGACACCACCGAGCTGCGCGGCGCCGAAGAGCGCCTGCGCTACGTCAGCAACTTCGACACCCTGACCGGCCTGCCCAACCGCCTGCTGCTGCGCGACCGCATGCGGCAGATGAAGGCGCAGGCCACGGCGACCGGCCAGGTGCTCGGCTTCATGCTGCTGCGCTTCATGCGCATGCCGCTGATCCGCGAGACCCTGGGGCCGAACGCCGACCAGGTGCTGGTCCAGCAGGCCGGGGCGCGCATGCGCGAAATCGGCAGCGGCGACGCGGTGGCGCGCTTCCCGGACGGCAGTTTCGTGCTGGTGGCACTGCGCCGGGACTGCGAGGCCTTGGCCGCCGCCGCACGGCGCCTGCTGGCCGCCCTCGGCGCCCCCTACGTGTACGGCAGCGAAGAGCTGCACATGGATCCCTGCATCGGCGTCGCCGTCTACCCGAACGACGGTGAGGACGACGAGGCGCTGGTGCGCAGCGCCGAAGCGGCGCAGCGCCAGGCCGCCGACGGCGTCATCCAGCGCTATGCCTTCTACCGTCCGGAACTGAACCGCGGCGCCAACGACCGCTTCAGGATGGAAACGGCATTGCGGCGCGCGGTCGACCGCAACGAACTGGTGCTGCACTACCAGCCCCAGATCGACCTGGCGACCCGTACCATCGTCGGCACCGAGGCGCTGCTGCGCTGGAACCATCCCGAGCGCGGCATGGTCCCGCCGGGCACCTTCATCGCGCTGGCCGAGGAGAGCGGCCTGATCCTGCCGATCGGCACCTGGGTCCTGATGACGGCCTGCGCCCAGATCCGCTACTGGCAGGAAGCCGGGCTGCCGGTGGTGCCGGTCTCGGTCAACCTGTCGGTCTACCAGTTTTCCGACGAAATCGTCGGCACCGTGAAGTTCATACTGGATGCCTACGGCGTCGATCCGGCGCTGCTGGAGCTGGAACTCACGGAAAGCGCCTCGATGGCCGATGCCGGCAAGAGTTACGAGCTGCTGGCCCAACTCAAGGCGATGGGCATCCGCCTCGCCATCGACGACTTCGGTACCGGCTATTCCAACCTGAACTACCTCAAACGCTTCCCGGTCGACAAACTGAAACTCGACAAATCCTTCGTCGACGACATCCTTTCCGACGACAACGACCTGGCGATCTCGCGCGCGGTGATCGCCATGGCCCACGGCCTGCACCTGACCGTGGTGGCGGAAGGCGTCGAAACGGCCGGCCAGCTGGCCATGCTGGCCGACCTCGGCTGCGACATGGTGCAAGGGTATTACTACAGCAAGGCGGTGGCGCCGGACGAATTTGCGCGCATGCTGGCCGAGGGCCTGGCGCCGCGCACCTAGTCAAGTCCCGATATAGACGATCTTGAAGGTGAACAGCGCCGCAATCACCCACACCACCGGCTTCACTTCCTTCGCCCGGCCCGTGGTCAGCTTCAGCGCCGCATAGGTGATGAAGCCGAAGGCGATGCCCTCGGCAATCGAGTAGGTGAACGGGATCACCAGCGCCGTGATCGCCGCCGGAATCGCCTCGGTGGTGTCGTTCCATTCGATGTCGCCGAGGTCGCGCAGCATCAGGCAGGCCACGAACAGCAGCGCGGGCGCGGTGGCGTAGGGCGGCACCACGCCGGCCAGCGGGGCGATGAACAGGCAGGCCAGGAACAGCACCGCCACCGTCAGCGCGGTGAGGCCGGTGCGGCCGCCGGCCTGCACGCCGGCCGCGCTTTCCACGTAGGCGGTGGTGCTGGAGGTGCCCAGCGCGGCGCCGGCGACGATGGCGGCGCTGTCCGCCAGCAGGGCCTTGTTCAGGCGCTCCATCTTGCCTTCCACCAGCAGCCCGGCGCGGCTGGCCACGCCCATCAGGGTGCCGGTGGCGTCGAACAGTTCGACCAGGAAGAACACCAGGACCACGTTCAGGATGCCGACCGCCAGCGCGCCCGGCACGTCGAGTGCCAGCACCGTCGGCGCGATCGAGGGCGGTGCCGACACAATGCCGTGGAAGGTGTTCCCGCCGAAGAAAAAGCTCAATACCGTCACCGCCACGATCCCGATCAGGATCGCGCCGCGCACGCGCAGGCGGTCGAGCGTGACCACCAGCAGGAAGCCGGCCATCGCCATGACGGCGCCGGGCTGGTGCAGGTCGCCGGTTTTTACCAGGGTCGCTTCGCTGGCCACCACGATCCCGGCGTTTTTCAGTGCGATCAGCGCCAGGAACATGCCGAGTCCGACCGTGATCGCCACCCGCAGCGAACGCGGGATGCCGTTGACGATCATCGCCCGCAGGCCGAACAGCGATGCCAGGATGAACAGGCAGCCGGACAGGAACACCGCGCCCAGCGCCGCCTGCCAGCTTACCTTCATGCCGAGCACGACGGCGTAGGCGAAATAGGCGTTCAGGCCCATGCCCGGCGCCATCGCGATCGGGTAGTTGGCGTACAGGCCCATCACCGCGCTGCCGAGCGCCGCCACCAGGCAGGTCGCCACGAACACCGCTTCCTTCGGCATCCCGGCGTCGCCCAGGATCGAGGGATTCACGAAAATGATATAGGCCATCGTCAGGAAGGTGGTCAGGCCCGCCAGCATTTCGGTGCGGACGTCGCTGCCGCTTTGTTTGAGCTTGAAAAGACGTTCGAACATGGGTTGGGCTCCAAAAGCGGGTCAATCGGTGTTGTTTCGGCGCGTCATTATACAGATGACCGAAGGATAACACCTGGCCGCCAGGAGGGTGCATTTTGTACAGCCAGACAAGATTCCGGGCAACTTCCATTAAAGATTTGCCATTCACTGAAAATTTTTATTTCTAGTTGGAACAAATCGACCACTGGTTGGGCCAAAATCGCTTCCGCAAACCGCCGAGCAGACGGTAGATTTGTTGTTTGGTTGGACCAATTTACAAAACTGTTACTCAGAGATAAGGAAAGACCTTGCGTACGTAATATATTAGGCATACCATTCTGATATATCAGACGCGTCACCGAGGGCGCGCCGAAACCCAGCGCAAGGAGTAGTGAGCATGACCGCATTCATGGACAAGGATTTCCTCCTCAACACCGAAGTCGCCCGCAAGCTGTACCACGAAGTGGCGGCCGACCTGCCGGTGATCGATTACCACTCGCACCTGCAGCAGGGCGAGATCGCGGAACGCAAGAAGTTCCGCAACATCGCCGAACTGTGGCTGGCCGGCGATCACTACAAATGGCGCCTGATGCGCACCGCAGGCGTGGCCGAGGAATACTGCACCGGCAACCGCAGCGACCGCGAAAAATTCAATGCCTTCTGCAAGGTCCTGCCGCTGGCGATCGGCAACCCGATCTACCACTGGAGCCACCTGGAACTGCGCCGCATCTTCGGCATCGACCTGCTGATCAACGAAAAGAATGCGGACGCGATCTGGGAACAGGCCAACGCCAAGCTGGCCGAGATGGACACCTGGTCCTTCCTGGAACAGGCCAAGGTCGAAATTGCCTGCACCACCGACGATCCGGCCGACGACCTGCTGCAGCACGCCGAAATCGCGAACTCGGGCCTCAAGACCCGCGTCCTGCCGGCCTACCGTCCGGACAATGCCATGCGCATTGGCAAGGAAGGCTTCGCCGACTACGTGGTCCGCCTGTCCGAAGTCTCGGGCATCAAGATCGATTCCTTCGCCTCGATGATGGCGGCGCTGGCCAACCGCGTGGAATTCTTCCACGCCCGCGGCGGCCGCATCTCGGACCACGCGATCGACATGCCGCTGCCGACCGTCGCCGCCACCCAGGAACAGCTGGAAGCCATCTTTGCCCGCCGCATCGCCGGCGAGACGCTGTCGGACCTGGAGCAGGCCCAGTACCTGCGAGGCCTGCTGGAAAGCATCGGTACCGTGTACGCGAAATTCGGCTGGACCATGTGCTTCCACATCGGCGCCATGCGTTCCAACAACCTGCGCATGCTGCAGACCCTGGGCCCGGACACCGGCTTCGACTCGATCTCGGACATGACCACCTCGAACGGCC
>Ga0308160_10003898_pt1 | contig 16360 bp, 26 predicted proteins | sample PhyFR1_FD_201036 | JGI IMG/M metagenome (GOLD analysis project Ga0308160, IMG submission 201036) | Phyllosphere microbial communities from UC Gill Tract Community Farm, Albany, California, United States - DLSLF.R1 | ecosystem: Host-associated > Plants > Phyllosphere > Unclassified | place: USA...
GATGTGACGTACCCAAGAGACCATTACAGAATTCCATACCTACTTCCTTTCCCTTCAAATTGACGTTCTGTCGATGTGTCTTGTCCCCAAAATACTTTTGTCGGGCTTTACTCTCACTTGGAACATCTACTCGTCAGCTCTCACCCACTGTCCTGCCTTTCCGATCGGAATCTCGTCCGAGTAGTAAAGGATTTCGAAAAGACATACCGTCCAGTCCATCATGTGATTCTTTCACTGTCGTCCCACTTGTCTTGGTGCCTATGGAGAGGTTGTTCATACTAGCGACCATAGGACTTAAGGCCCATGGTTTATCGGCATAGATATCACTTTCGACATTTGGGTCCACGAAACTATAGTGTCAGCAATTGAGTTCAACCCATACTTAAAGACTCACTACATGAACTTTGTAGCTATACTAGTTCCCCAAGGTAGATTGTCCCTTATAGGATGTTCAAATACGTTTCCCCAAAGGACTTGATCCGCATCGAGATCTTGAGTGAATTTACCTGGCCAGTCAGTCTTCCTTCTTCCCAACTTCATCCAGAGTCAGAGTTCACGCACCCCTGATGACGATCGCATAAGTCATCCCCGCCCTTTCTGGATCATTGAAATATTCATCCCCTTCACCACCTTTATGATCCCCCTCATAACCTTTTATCCAGACGCTTATCTCTCCTTCAAACTGGTCGGTCTTGAGTGGTGTGGGATTTGGAGAGTTTACATGAATAGGTTCGTGAGGTGGATATGGGGAGGTCGGGGATGAGATGACTACTCTGAGCTTGGGTGCCATTGCTGTTTGAATGAATGGAAAGATATAGTTGAATCTCAGTGTGAAAGTGGTCGCGTTGTGTGGAGGTGTGGGTATGACGTACAAGATGATGCATTGCTGGACTATTCATGGGTATAGAGTACATGTATATGGGTACAACTAGAGTGTATGGTATCAAGTGTGCGTGCGACATTGGAGCACAGAGTGACGGTACGAAATCAAAGAGCATACCATGCTTCGCCCTCGCTTCCTCCCACCCCCTTGCCCCAGCTAGCGATAAACAATCCTGACCCCTTTACCACCCCTCACCCCGAGCGCTTCTTCCAATTCTTTCCATCCCATCCTAAAAACAATCTGAATCTCATCCGTATGATGATTGCCATCCAGATACCGTTCCAAAGCCAATGATTTGGCAATAGCAACTTCGTCATCATGTCTCAACCTCAGTTCCCTTCGTGACAACTGACTAGGATGCGTTCCTGCCGATGCCAAGCTTCGTCCGAATGATGAATCTCTCATTTGTGTCATTGGAACCGGGCGACGTCCAGCGCCCGGAGAGCGATGTTGATGTTGAGTCTGGCTGGTAGGAGGCGTAGCTCGTGCGTGAGAATGTGAAGAAGGGGATAGACCTGATGTATTCGTTTCTGTCGATCGGAGGGTTAAACTAGAATCACCAGGTCCAGAACGAGTCAAGAGCGAGTCGGCAGCGGAAGGACCTGATTTGGCATACCTATCAAATCCGACTCGTCGACCTGTGTTTGAAGTGATCTTGGGAGCTTCAAATAATGCCGTGTTGGTATGATTTACGCGGACAGGCCAACGATGGACCCTTTTCAAGAACCCCTTGATGATTCCGAAAGAAACGAATCGACGTGGGTCAATCCCTAGACTCAAGACATCGTTGGCTTCGATCCATTGATGGACTGTTGTCCCGGGGAGGAGTTTCGAGTACAAGCGTAAGAGTGTTGGCCAGCTGGGTGGAATCGATCCGGACCGGGTAATGTAGGTTCCACATTCGCTAATTATGGATTCGTCCGCTGCCAAGCGGGTGATGCTGGGTTTCAGAGTGTACATGTTGGCGTACTGGAATATGTCAATCATCATGATGACTTGGTAGTATCTGTCCATTAGCTCTAGCTCTGGGGGATACGACATACAGCATATGACGAAGAGTCTCTCTCGTCAAGGCAGGATCGGCATCTGCCAATTCTGCAATCCGAGCCACATGATTGACACCATCAATATACTCTGCTACCCTCGCAGCGGTGATGTCCCAATTATCATCCTTGAGCGCATTCAGGTCAACAAGCGCCATGGGGACATGCCAGTCTTCGCAATCGGACGGGTTGGCTGGGCGTCAGCTATCATCACATAAGGAATAGGGGCACGTACGGTAGAAAGGGAATAATTTGAGCTCCAACGAGTTGAATCCATCTAGTGGGATACTGGTTTCGGAATATGAATTGAGATCTTCGAATAGTTGTTCCAGTACAGCAGGAATAGAGGTATGATCCGGGTTAGGAGTCGACAAGAATCCAGAATCAAGCTATCTAATCAGCTCATGTCTAATGCAATAACCGAAAAGACATACCTCGGCAGCTTTCAAGATCCGCCCACATTTCCTAACGACAGGTTCAAAAGCTTCCAAGCTCGAACTAGCATGAAAAACAAAACATAAATTCCACATGTACTCGTTCCTCTTGTATCTCCCCCCTCCCTCATCCGTGATAATAGCAGGAAACCCCATAATCCTATACTCCTCCATTTCCCCTCCCTCTCCACCCTCAGATGGTCTCGGGGTAGTGAGCATAGTCACCAGTTTGCCATGTAATGATTTCTTGGGAATCACATATTCGGATATAGGGGCGAAATCGAGTAATGCGTCCGAGTCATCGTCGATATCGCTGATATTGGACGAATCGTCAGAATGACGGGAATGAGAACGTGATGATGAAGGGGATGGACGACGTCGTATACGAGCTCGTGAACGAGACCTTGAATGTGAACGTGAACGCGATTGCGATTGGGACAGGGTTTGTGATTGAGATAAATAATCCTCGGCTCTTTGGTCGGTACGTGATCTGGAAGTGATCAAATCTTCTGGTACTTGATGTTGAACGATCGGACCCAGTTTAGGGTCAAACGTCGCGTAGAACAACTAGGTCATAAGCTTGTATACAATCACCCTACATCTAGACTTACGCCTACTATCTGAGGTAGGAATGATCTGGGGGTCATGTTTAGCCAATACTACATAGAGATGTGACAGAGAAGGGGACTCACTCATCCGTGGCCATGGCTCAATTCTGATAGATAGCCAAAGGACCCCTTGGCGCTAAAGTCCCCGTTATACACACACAAGTTCAACCTCTTTCCCTTTATCGCGAATATCCAATTCGGCCTCGGGCCTACCGCATTGATCAACGAATGGCTTTAGGCGAATAGTGCGGATGAGTTTGCACCGTGACAGCTGAGCAAAAAGTAAAGAGAGCTGATTCGGATGGTAATAGTGATGGAAGCAGACAAGAGCAAGGGATGGGTGGGGAAGGCCGACTTGGGGACCAAAAACGAAACGCCAGGTTTGGATCAGCCCGGAATCGAACCGGGGGCCTTTCACTAATTCGATTGCTGCGTGACTGCAACATGCGAAGCGAACGCGATAACCAACTTCGCCACAAACCCTGGATCAAATTTGCCACCGACTCCGATAACTATCAACAGCACAGCTAAGCACAGGGGCTCTGGTGTGGTTGTACTTGAAATCCTGAATGTGCTCTGCTCTTTAACCTCACTCATCATGTCGACTGCATCGGGTTCATATCCTTTCGTCCTACACACCACTCCTCCTCTTGGTGGACTACCCGCTTCGGATCCGGAGTCTGTGTACCTCGCTTCTGCCTTTCAATTGGCGGCACCGGGACGATTCGCCTTGCAGACCGCCGACTGGGGTGATAATGGGGGTATGTCTGTTGCCATTACTCAAGTGATGGGGCTGATCGACAGGGAGTATGCCGTATATAACCCACTTGGACCATCGGATCCGGGAACGTCATCTTGCTTCTATCCCTTCATTCCAGGATCCAGATGAACGATTGTCAGAGGATGAAAAAGCAGATAGTCTAGCTTGGACTGCTTATATCGAACAAAACCTCACTGATCTAGTCGTACGTCCTATCTTCATTTAGTGATGACGGAGCCGATAAGCAGAACCATACCCTCTACTCCCTCCCACCCAATTACCCAACCTACGCAAAGTCACAATACCAAAACCTCCCATTCCCTCAATCGCACTATATCCCACAACGTATTCGAGCTATTCATAAATCCCGCTTGGACCGTGTTGGACTTTGGGGATTAGGTGGCCTGAATGCAGGAGATGCAGCTGAAGAAGATCGTAAGAGGGTGGAAGACAATTTCGTCTCGGGCCCTGGGGGTACGATGGCACCTAAAGCCTGGACTGGTTGGAGGGCTGGTACGGAATTTGCAGAGAGAAGACGGAAATGGGGAGAGGAGGAACTGGGCCGGATAGCTAGGGGAGTACTGGATCCTTTGGCGAGGAGGTTGAAAGGGGACTATTTCCTTGATCAGTACGTTTCTGCCAAATATCGGATCAAGGTGGTCACTGATGATAGATTATCGACGGTTGATCTGAGACTGTATGCTCATTTGGCATTGCTCTTGACACCATTACCGAATCCATTACTCGCCGATTTACTTCGCTCAACATACCCAGCTCTTGTGAAACATCATGATCGTATAGCGGCCCTCCTTCCCGAACCACCACGAATCGCGCTCTCAACACCCACGAAATCATGGTGGGACCTTTGGCCTGGGTCCGCATCTGGATCATCAGACCTGAAGGCTAAATCTGCCAAGACCACCAAGACATCAAACGATAAATCGTTCGAAAGGGCACGATGGGCTTGGTTCGCTACTGCTGGTTTGGGAATGATCGCATACCTCTTCGCCTCGGGTATCGTTCAGATCGATTTCGCGGGAGGAGAGGAGGAATGGAAGGATGCTAGCGAATTCGAGGATGATGAGGAAGAAGAAGAAGAGATTATCGAGATTGTTGAGGACGATGAAGAGTAGATGCTCTTGGTCATGTCCACTGCCAGCAGCATACCCTATTCACATGCATGAACCCATACATACGCATATAAATGAGCTGCACCATGCAATACGACAAGGAATGACCGGTGCCTGGAACCCGAAAGTCGGTTCAAGACGACTCTGGGATTGACCTCTTGTATCATCCACCTCCTACATCCTGGTGGCATACAAGCTAGACGCTGGAGCAAAGAAGGAAGTCTAAGCTTGACTGTTAATCTGACATGTCGTCTGCTGGAGCAATGACGACCGACGAGCGCAAGCTGCAGCCTGCATATGGTGCGTCCTCAACCCCTTCATCTTTCTCTAGTCTGCCTATGCCTATCAGTATCAACACGGAGCCATACAATGGCCGCGGGCTGACCTAGTAGAGGACGTATCAGCAGGAAGATACAAGTCAGCCGAATCGACCGTCACTCGTCACTTGAAGAAAAACCCCAAATCCCAAGCGGCCCTCACCCTCCGTTTTGTTCTTCACGAAAGACAAAATGCACCCGAGGCAACATGGTTGAAATCATTCAAGGAAGCTACGAAAGAGACTCCGAATGCGAGGAGTTTATGGTGGATTACAATGTCGTTGAGAAATCTTAAAAGATGTAAGTCATCTCCCATCCATACATTGTAGACGAGACACGGGAAGAGGTAAGGGAAACAGGCTGATTTAACAGTGGACCTAAGTCTGCAATTGCACCAGGATTTATGGGCCAAGTATCCTGATTCAACGGAAGTTGGAGAACAGGTCTTTTTGACTGCTGTTGCGATCTGGAATACCAAGGTGATGGCTGAGAGTAGTCGAAAGATGTTTAATGGGGCCAAAGATGAGATTTGGGCGAGATTGGCAGCTTGGGCAGAATGGGCTAATGTGAGTCTGCACTCTTCGTCGACTTCAGGAGAGTAGCTGAACGATACAGAAAGCACCACAACCTACCCCTTCTCAACCGTACCCACCCCCAGCGCCTGAGGGAACACTCAAAATAGCCTCTATCTTGCTTTCAACAGCCGGACCATCAGTCCCTACTTCCGATATCCTTTGGCTCAGATTTCAGATCTTACTATCTTCTGGCGAACACAAGAAATGCCATGAGCTACTCATGGAACATGGTCAAGGAGGTAGTCTGGCTAGGGACTGGTATCGGATGAAAGGGATTGAAGAATTGTCCAAAAGGGAGAAAGGGGAGACCGGGTGGTTATGGGAGAAAGAACTTGAGGAGTTTCTCGGAAATTGGACTAGTGATGATCTTGCGTATGTCAATGTCGTACACCAAGGACCATGACTAATGAATAGGTATCGGAATTACGCATATTATCAACATTCCATATCCGCCTCAAAAGCTTTACTCTCAACCCGGCCAGATCTCGTCAAAGCCTTCATCGCAAAGCTTGATGAACTACATGAGCAACATGGCTCAAAGGAAAGAGCACCACTACTGGCGAAACTCGAACTTGATCTCGAATTGATGAAGCGGTTTAGTGATCAAGCATTAGTCGAGGACGAATGGAAGAGACTCGTCAAGGAGTATTGGACTAGGTGGGGTTCTAAAGGATCAATCGTACCTGAGCTCGAGGCCGTTGTGGGAGGCAGAAAAGCTTGGTTGCGGGAATCGATGGAGGGACGTATAGCGGAAGGACAGGTATGTATGCTTTGTCGTGTAACGGGCGTCTTCTGACTTGATAGGGTGATGAGAAATCGTATCGATCACTCATCAATGCTCACCTGTACATCCTCCGTCAAAAGGCTGAAGACTGGTCGCCAAGTCAAGAGGATGTAAAGCGGTACTGGCAGCTATACCTCGATGGTCTAGTCTTTGGTGAGTGACCTGACTAGTACTAGCCGCAGAGCTGATTGGTTTAGGAAAAAACCTGCCAACCACAGATGTCCAACCAGCAGACGAGATCGGTCTTGCCGCCGTCCACCTTGTTCTCCTCACGAAATCACTCACTGCTCCACTTCACGCGATCCTCTGCTTGGAATACATCCTATCCAAAAGCCCTTCATGTGCTCATGCCAAGTTCCTCCTAATCAGGCTATATCGTCTCGTCGGTATGCTTTCTTCTCGTTCATCATCGGAAGCATGCTGATAGATAGGTGCCCTATCACTGGTCAACCCTCTACTCGAAGACCTCAAACCGTCCGAGGTACAGCTCGATACGATGATGCATATCTGGATAGAGGGAGGTGCTACGGATGCTCAACTCTCACCTGCCCTTCGTGGGTCGGATGTCTCAGCCTGGGATAAATGGACAGCGGCAATGGAGAGGATGTACAACCGCAGCTCTACCGATGTAAGCTGGTTTTCCTTCTGTCGAATAAGCGTAACTGATCGAGTAGCTACCAGAATACGTCAAACAAGCCCTCGAACATGGTTCATTCTCGAAAATACACTCCATCCGATCCCTATCTCGGACTCTTGCTCAATCCCAAACTCACGCTACACTCCTAATCGAGAAAGCCCGCTTTGATCTTCTCAGAGGGTCTTCATCGTCTGGCTTGAAGGAGTTGAAGGAGATGGCTGAATGGAAGGTAGACGAAATGGAGGATACTAGGAACTGGGAATTGATGCCTTCCATCGGTGGTCTACGGACTTCAGTCGGTGATCTGACCCGGCCAATGATAGATGAGCCTGAGGTCCTGAAGATGAAAGCGGCTATACTCTCGTCGTTCAGCGGGGAATCTCCCGTCGTGGAAACAGATACGGTATGTTTCCTCTCATCCCCGGCATCTCTTTACTGACGGAATAGAAAATGTCTGGTAGTGATGATGCTTTGTATTCGGCTTTGAGTAGACTGACCAAACGGAGCGAGGGAGGTGAAGAACCTCTAACGGGTCTATTTGACGGTATGTCGATACCTAACTGCTTGATTCAACGCTGAATTGCAGGGCTTCTGACGATCAATGATCAGCCGACTCGTTGGGCTATTCTGCATCACGGTGTTCATCTATACGAGGTAAGCCCAGATCTCCACAGCGGTGCACGACTAATATATACAGCTAGCAACAGTGCTTCATGAAGTAAGTCAAGCCCCCTTCCTGCGATGAGAAAGCGCAAACGCTGATCTCACCTCAGTCGACGACTTCTCTCGACGTCAAAGCCAAGAAACAAAGCTCTAAATCAAAAGATCAAAAAGCCCAAGTCAAGGAATTTAAAGAAATCAGCTCGACCCTCAAATCCCAGCTCAAACCCCTGAAAGGAAGATTGAACGGGTTGATTATGGATGATAGAGAATTAGACTGGGCGGGGATCAATGGGGATTTGGTCGATGTGAGTCTTGATCCTCCATACTGCTGATGCTGATGGATAGGCCGACTTCGTAAGTGGGGTAGGCAGGAGAGTCAGTCAGGCGAGAGTCGAGGCTCTTGAGAAACTCAAGTCTCTCCTTGAGGGACTGTAAGATATCCAAGTTGCAAGGGGAAGGGAGAACAGAACGTTTTGCAAGTTTTGCATTATACTGGAGCATGCATGGGGGTGTTGCAATGACAACGAGACTATGCGTAGCTCGGACCCAATGGGCTTGCAATCCCCGCAGACCGGGTCACGGTCGAGGTGTGTGACTTGACGGATCTTGGTGCTGAGTGCACTTTGGCGCTATGTATGCTATGACTTCTCCTTTTCCAGGTCGGCCAGTATGATCGAATCCCTATATATCAGCTCACCGCCTTTTCATTCATAGTATGGCATACTCTTTCATACGCTCCAAATCATCCGGATCAAGATCACTCCCTCCCTCCCATAGCTGATCAAATTCAACATCTAACGGATCCACCACCAATCCAAGCTCGTCTTCCTTATTCTTTTCCGTCGTCGTGGAAGGAGGTGGTGGAGGGCCCATATTTGTCTTTGGTTTGATACCATTCTTTAATCTCGTAGCTGGATTCGGGGCGGGTGATTGGGGAGTATAGGGAGATTGAGATGCTGTGGTAGTTGATGGTGATGGCGCGGCTGCTGGTATAGGTGGGCGTGGTTTTGAGGTGGGGATTAAAGGGGGTATTGGTAGTATCCAAATACGTTCCCGTAGCCTCTTATGCTGTTGTATCTATCAGCCAGCAGCAGTAACAAAGGGAAAAAAGGGAGACGTACACGTTCTCGATCTTCTTCCATACGTCTTACGATATCACCTTTTGAGAAAGCTTCACGTCCTCTTTTCCCCGTCCCCGTCGACGATTCTCTACATTATTAGCGATACTGCAACGAACGAGTAGTGCTTACTTACCCTCTATGATTCTGTCCATCTAGTATCTTTAACGCATCCCCAATTATCTCTGGTTCTATCAATCGTCTCGTTCTCCAACTTTCCAGTATCTTGACATCAGTTTCATTCCTCGCATGGTGGACGAACTTGTTTAGCTGCTCTTAGATTCAATACACCCTCTTTCTCTGGTACTACTCTCTTTACTATTTCTCCTAGATTCGTACTTATTAATGGGGGATAAGGAGCGTCGGATAGTGGTAATGGTAATGAAACCTCTAGTAGGGAATCGAGGAGGTAGAGTAGGTTTATGCGTGTATTTAGAGATCCCTAATCATGAGTTTCAGTCCTCCATAGATACCAGATACCCCTCTTCAAACATAGCCTGCTGAAGCGGGCAAAGACAACGGCAAGGAGAAGACCTACCTTGCCGCACTCCTCTAATATACATTCCCAAAGATCCTCACCGCATTTAGAACCGTATTTAATTGCATATCCGACGACTTTATGGATCGATTGTTGCGAGGCATTCAGTTTCCGGAGTAGTTGGAGAAACTGCATACGCGCTTCGAACGGGTCGAAAGACATCGTGAGCGGAGCTACGTCGGGCAGATAAGCACGAAGGATGACACAATTGAGGTGTAGTGCAGTAGAGAGATGAAATGTAATAGTTGTTGCGTCTTGACATTCTCGGTGGAGGTGTTGACGGCGTTGACCCGAGACAAAGGAAGATGATGCATTCTCACCCCGATCACCCCGAGCAATACTAAGCTCAAGAAAGTGGACCGCGGACTTAAGCACTATAGCTAGATAGAGAATACATGCATAACCCCCTTCCCGACGGAGACACTCATCTACAAATCATCAATTATCTACCTCCACTACCCATCATCCTCATTCTATCCGGATGAATCCCAGGATTACCTTGCGAAGGAACAGTAGCAGGTGTAAATCCAGTCGGTGGATCTTGCTGTTGCTGTGGTTGGTGTTGAGGGGGTGGAGGGAACGAAGCTCCTCCAAACCCTTGTGGTTGAGGAGGGAAACCTTGTCCCTGTCCAGGAGGTGGGTATGGGGGTTGTGAAGGTGATGCGTGGCCTTGGTTGGGTGGTGGATACCCAGGATTCGAGTTTGCGGGTGGGAATGGAGGACGGAAGGTTGGTGGAGCGCCGCCATTGCCCATTTGGGGTGGGGGGTAGGTTCCGCCTGCCATGGGTGGGTATGCTGCTTGTCAGCTGGTTGGGGTTGGGGTTGGGGTCGGGGGTGGACGAGGGCAGGTTGGTGAGAGGACCTGGAAGGATCGGCAGGACTGGGATACGGTTCGGATGGGGAATAGGTATGGTAGGGGTAGAGTGTAAAGCGTAGATGTGAGGAAGAAGGAAAGGGAAGGAAGGAAGGATATATCTCTGTCACGCCAGCTCCGTTCCATCATCCCCATATCGCACCAATACGCCATCTCCCTTCACTCCACCTTCAGCCGTTCCTGGCATCATCCCAACAAAGCCTTACACGGCTCCACGCTTAGACGCCGTATCCGGCTAGAGAACTAGACTTACGAGCAGTAGCCATAGGATTCATGAATCCAGCTCCAATCCTCATACTAGGCGCCGCAAACATTTGAGCCCTTCCACCACTCTCGTGACTCTGTACGATCTGATCAATGATACTCTGGGCAGTATCGTGTCCCATTGAAGCGAAATAATCTCGGACGTTGGAAATGTGATTACGTCCTGTCGTGTGTGCTTTTCTTGCACTCATGGAATCGTGTGTACTGGTCGTCAGTCGTGACTTACACCGGTAGGTGGATTGGTCAAACACCGATAGGTGGACATACAGATAACTGATTGTCAGCTCATAAACTATTCGGATGAAGAAGGATGTAGCTTACATGTCACAATAAGTGTGTTTGAAACCCGACCGAATGGCAGAAAGGACACGGTCAGCCAGACTACCTTGTTGAAGAGGGATGAACTTATTCGCAATAGTATTTCCCCATTTTGACTTTCTTTCACTTATTTTCTCTACTGTATCGGGTAGTGATGTATCGCAAGAGACTGGTGATTAAGTCGTTGCCGATGGTCGGTCTGATGATATGTATGAAATGGTGTGGTGTCCTGTACAGAAAGAGAGAGACTACCAGCAACAAGGGACAGAAACGATGCGACGACGGAATCAATTCGCACCTCCTCTGTACTCGGTACACCCAGTAGTACCTATATACGTGTATGCATATCTACTCTACCACTAGCTCAAGAGCAAAGACTCTAGCGTAGCTTCAGTCATGACCACCTCCAAAGCCTGCTGTACTTCCAACTTCCTCCTAGCCTCTCTTAACCAATCACCAGCCAATTTACCCGGCCATCCTTTCAATCCATTGACTTCCCTTGCAGCACCATCCAAATCCTTTTCGCCCAGACACCATTCAGCTCTAGCTAATACACTTCCAACATCATCACCTTCGACAACACCTGCTTTGGGTCTAAACATGATTTTACTCAATGCGATAGAAGCTAGGTGGGAGACTACTGTCGACTCCTCTGGGGTGGGGGTCAGGGATGCGGAATGGACTCGGGGGGCGACGGAATTGGTGAACCATGACGAGAGGGATGCGAATGATTTCACACCGGTCGTTGCTGCTCCTGACTTTTCGATTTGTTGAAGGGCGGGAGAAATGACTGATGCGAATGTCTTGTCGGCACTATCAGAGTTGGCGGCTAGCGTGAGGGATTTAAGGATTCGGAGTTCGTGATCGAATGCAACGTCGCCTTGGTCGGTCTTGGTTTGGAGGGCTCGGAGGGCAGACCAGACTTTGTTGACTCGGACATTTTCATCGAGGGTAGCAGAGTTGTCGAGTGTGATTCGTTCAAGTTGCTTGAGAGAGGTGGTGAGTTGATCGAGCTTGGCCAATCGTCCTCCTCGTTCAGTCTCGACCTGAGTCTTGATCGATCGAAGCCATCGTCGCTGGAGCTCAATCCCTTGAGAAACGACCTCTTCACGTAGTCTACATATCAGCAAATTTCTTGTATGTCTATACGCGCAAACCTACCTCTTGTCGATACCCGATCGCTGAGTTTCCAACTCCCCCTCGAGCTCACCTCTCCACTTGTCGACCATCTTTTGCCTCTCCTCCTCCCAGCCAGCCTTCAATCCCTGCTCTCCCTTCTTGGCCTCTTCCGCCTTGGTCTTCAACAACGCCTCGAACTCTTTTGTCTTTTCACCAATAGTTTTTTCCAATTTCTCCTTTTCAGTCTTTTTGACCTGTCCCAATCTAGACGACAGAGCCGAAAGGTCGTCGTGAGCCTTGGTCAGGATACCAATAGAGTTTGCCGAACCACCATTAGCGGACGATAGGGATGAAGTGAGGGAATCGATGGTCGAAGCGAGTTGAGCAATGATGGGTTCTTCCGAAGCGAAATCTTTTACTTGAGGAGCCAACAGTGGTAGTGGAGCACCTTCGACTGGTGGTTCTGCTTTCTTGGGCTGAGCAACGTAGTATCCTGGAGGAGGTTCGAATCCAAGTGGAAGAGGTGGACCGGCGTACTTCTCTTTACCGACCGTAGGATCAAGTTTGGTAGGTTCGACAGTCTCAGGTCGTAATTCCCTAGGTCGTTGAGTGTCGGGTAAAGATCGTGGTCCGGTAGGTTGGGGTGCGATTGCTTTCTCGGCCTTGACTGCTTCTCCCTCTACGGAATGAAGTGCTTTCTCCGCTTGCCTGACTAGTCCGTCTACTCCCTCCGAGAATTTCGCTGGGACTTCTTCGACCTTCTTCTCTGCCTCTCCTGCAGCTGACTTGACTCTTGAAGACGCGTCGGAAGCGAGATGTCTGGCTTCCTCTGCTGCTCTGGTCGCCTTGGCGGAAGCATCCGAAGCTAGACTCTTTGCCTTGTCGGAAGCATCGTGCGCGAGCGATTTAGCCTTTTCCGTAGCCTCCGAAGCCAACGACTTGGCTTTATCCGAAGCGTCCTGAGCGGCATGAACGGCTTTATCCCTCAAATCCATAGCAGTCGATTTAACCTCTGTTCCCTCCTTCTTGGCGACTCGTTCAACTTTATCAACTGCCTTCTCTGGCTTTCTCGTAATAGTCTGCCTAGCATCCGCAACTTTATCCTTGGGCGTGTTGTTCTCCCCAGTAACACCTTGCCATCCTTGAACAGCTTTTTTGCTTACTGTCCCATACCCGAAATTCTCCCAATGATGATCATCCGCGTATTCCGCAATAAAGTCTCCACCGGGAATAGTGTTGGTAAAGAACTCTCGGTAGGTCTCGGATTTGGTCGATACGTATCCTGAGAGGGGGTAGAAAGTGAGTACACCAACAGTAGTGTAGATTAAGAAACGTCGAAAGAAACCTCTACGTGGTGGTGGAGGTGGGGGCGGTCCTGGTGGAGGAGGAGGTGGCAGGGACGATGAACCGGGAGTAGGAGGAATAGTAGTGGCGGTGACTATGACCGGTCGAACTGGAAGCGCACCAGATGGAGGAGGAGGAGGTAGGTTGCTAGCGGTAACGACAGGCGGAGGGGGTGTGGCCAGTAGCTATTTTATCAGTCTTTACTCTGCGGCTGCCCTTCAGATTCACCCACCCTCCTCTGAACCTGAGGTACTGTCCTCAACCCTACTCTCGTCGCACGTAGCTGAGCGTGCATATTCTTTGCGGTGTAGTAGATATAGGTAGATTGAGTGGTAGACGAGTGAAATGACGGTGTTGAAGGATGACGGGCATTTCCGGGCATTTCCGAACGTGGCATTCGAAGCATAGGGCAGGGGGGTCATCTTACATTATACATCCACATTCTTCAAGCATGGAATAATCGAACAGAACCCTTTGTCATCTCGTCATCTCACTAGAGGTACTCGTGTAAGAGATTGACGTCACAAGGTGCGCTGCTGAGCGGGCTCGCTCTCTCAAGTCGGTCTTCATCCTGATGCTTCGACACATCGTTTACCCCAAGTAACTAGCTGAAGTGATGTCCAATCACCGCTACACTGTCGACGCTCGATTATCAGCCGTTTCTGGACGGTGCTCTGGATATCTAAAGAACTGGGACGGGAGGGACTCATGACTGAATACAGATACCATCAAGTTGAGATCCCCGGGGACGTATTGACAAAGTTTGGCGATCTCACCTACAGCTCAAGCAGAGTATCCACCACTCCACTCCCTATTCCTAGGTAGGCAGTTGAGCGAGGTGAAAGGTATCTGAGCTGTATTGCAACTGATGTTGATCGATCCGTTTTCATATACTCTCTCCTGACCGACCTCAGACGTGATTCCCTGACCATCAATTGATGACGAGAGGACATACTTCTGTCCCCGTCTAAGCCGTCCGCGCTGATACAACAGAACGCAGTGGGAGTGGGAGGAGAATCAAAAGTCTTTGGAGAGAGGCACGAACAATCCCCCTCCTTCCGTCAGGTCAGATCTTACCCTGTCGAACCATAAACACCTTCCCTTCCACCTCTCGCCAAAGAGTCGAATCTCCACAAGAGGAGTATATTAATAGGTGCATGCACAATAAGATATGTATGAGCAATTTATCTAAAGGACGGTGTTTCCTGGAATATACACATTGTGAAATAGATGTGATAAGTTACACCTTGCCACCCATTCTACCCACCCGGATACCGATCTTGATCTGATCTTGAACCTTGTTTCATGAATCAACTTGTCGATTTTATGATTCTATCGCGCGTCGAAAACATCTTCATTTTGATTATCATCATCGTAATCGTCACTCTATTGTTATATTAGTTAAAATTCACCTGCGATGATGATGGGGGTATATGATGATGTCGATCAACTCACCCGCTCTTGTTCTCGGATCTTTGCCCTTGCTCTAAATGCCCTTTGTGCGACTCTATTCTGTTCCCTCCTCCTTTCTTGTTTTGCAGCTGGATCCAGTCCTAGTCGAGATGTCGTTATTGGTTTCTTGGAAGGTGTTGCACTATCGAAACTAGCTCCTCTTTCCTTGTAGACATGTCCTGAACCTGATGCTGATCCTGAACCTGTTCCTGTTCCCGAACCCGAGGCGGATGGGGGCGGATCGTAGTTGTGACTGGGTAGATATTGGCTTTGGACTTGTGGGTCTGAGAATGCGTACCCGACCCCGGTCGGAGGGTGTGGGTAGGGATCACGAACGAGTGGAAAGGTATGATATTGATTTTGATCTGGTGGGTGTTGGTGTGGGTGGGGAAGGCGATGGCTCGGTCCTGGCGTGGGTTGTGGTGGTTGATTTGGGTTCGGAGTGGGATTGGGATCAGGATACCCAGTAGGATACATTGGATGTTGCCCGTGTCGATCCATATGTCCTGTCGCTTGGTGTGGATGTTGATGTTGTTGATATTGATATTCCCACGGCATACCGATTCCGGCCTGAGGGTGGGGGTGGGGATTATACGACTGTGATGGGGTTTGCGAAGACGAGCAAGCGCCGGTATAGGGTGGATGTGACATGGGATCATAGGTCCCGAGATGAGGCTGGAAAAGAGTCAGTCTTGAGCCAGATGCAGTTTATGGTTACAAGTAACGTTACATGCTAGCAAGGATGTCTAGCCGAATCCGAGTCCACTCTTGCCTATAGCAAACGAGCTGTCGGACATTACGTTCAAGAAATATGTCTACAGGTTTGCAAGACATGACGAAGGAGAAGGAGAAGTAGATGAAAAGACGAGTCGAGCGGCGGTCGAGCAAGAAACAAAGTGACAGCAGACTCACGTAATCAAACGGTGTAGCCTGTTGTCGATGATCCGGTCTCATCTGCACAGGCATATGTTGGTAAGAGTATGTATTGGCTGGAGTCGGTGGGTAGTAGTGGTCGGCCCGGCCACCTTCTTGATGAGGTGCGACATGTTGGGAATCGGGATAAGGTGTACGAGGTGAATTTGGATTTGGGTGTAGTAAAGTGGCGAGTTGTCTTGTGGATGAATGGAGAGAGTTGTCGTCTGAATACGGAGAGACAGCTCCGCCTGTTGATGTCAGTTGGTGTCAAAGGTCATGTATGAACAAAAGGGGGAAAGACGCGACTTGCCTCTCAAATTTGTCAATGAGGAATCCCCACCTCCAGTCTCTTCCCCACGCCGCGGACTTTCTTCAGACGGTTCAGGTGATCTCATCTCTGGCTCCATATCCATTTCCTGCCCCGCCGGACCTGGAATCAACGGGGGCGAAGGATCCATCAATCTAGACACTTCTATACGTTCTCTAGGTTCTTGCGCCACATTCATTCCATCCCGATCCTGAGCGTCGCCGTCGAGATCTCGTACTTCAGACATTCGACTTGTCGCATGAGATTTCGAGGTATA